>Ga0210017_1000167_pt1 | contig 50764 bp, 36 predicted proteins | sample CryGeyCG2014_020_FD_183966 | JGI IMG/M metagenome (GOLD analysis project Ga0210017, IMG submission 183966) | Groundwater microbial communities from aquifer - Crystal Geyser CG08_land_8/20/14_0.20 (SPAdes) (version 2) | ecosystem: Environmental > Aquatic > Deep subsurface > Groundwater | place... | reverse complement strand
CCAAAACGTCGAAATTAGTCTTTATCAGTTAAAAGAGCGCGTGAATCAGATTTACATGTCCGCTCTTCTTTTGCAGGAGAACGAAAAAATCCTGCGGCTTGTATACAACGAAGTAAAATCCCGACTGGCAAGCGTCGAATCCGGCGTCCGAAACGGCGTTTTATTGCCGATGAATGCCGACGCTTTGCGCGCCGAAATCGCCAAGCTCGAACAACAGGTTCTCGAATTATCGCTTGGCAGAGAATCGGCGTTCGCCGTTCTTTCCGAATATCTCAATCTTCCTTTGTCACCATTAACTCCGCTCGCGATTCCGGAAATCGAAGTTAGCCAAGCAATTTCACTGGAGAACAGACCGGAAATCCGGCTCTTCGATTTTCAGAAGGAAAAACTCGACATCGGGAAGTCACTGCTGACCGTCCGCCAGATGCCGAAACTTTCCGCATTCGCGCAAATCGGTTACGGTCGCCCCGGATTGAACATGCTGTTGAATGAGTTCGACAACTTTTGGATGATTGGAATGAGATTGAGCTGGTCGCCATGGAACTGGAATCAGATGAAAAACGACAGCCGTTGGTTCGACATACAAAAAAACATCGTGCTCTCGCAGAAAGAAACACTGGAAAAAAACCTGCGTATCCTACTTCAAAATAACCGCATGGAAATTCAAAAATATGAAGCGCTGATCGCCAAAGATGACGAGATCATCGCCCTTCGAACTAACGTTAAACGATCCGCCGCATCTCAATTAGAAAACGGCGTTATCACGGCGACCGATTATCTCGCCGAACTCAACGCCGAAACGCAGGCAAAATTGAATCAACAACTGCACCGAATCCGGTTGGCTGGCGCAAAAATTAGTTATCAATACGACTCTGGAAAAATGGAATGATCTATGAAAACAATTCACAATCAACCTAAACAAATCACACTGGCAATTCTTGCAGGATTTTTCTTACTGACGATCGCCGGTTGTTCGAAGAATGGCCGCATTTCAGATGCTTATGGCAATTTTGAAGCAGTGGAAATCACCATTTCCACCGAAGCTAATGGTAAGATTCTGTAATTTGACGCAGAAGAAGGTCAAACACTGGAGGCGGGCGCAGTCGTTGGAATGATCGACCCAAGCGATCTGAATATCCGCAAGGCGCAATTTCTTGCCCAGCGCGACGCGGTCGAAAGTAAAATAGCGACAATTCAGTCGCAGATCGACGTTCAATTGCAACAGCAGGAAAATCTGTCAATAGAGAAAACGCGCGTCGAAAAACTCCTGAAAGATAACGCCGCCACACCGAAGCAAATGGACGACATCGTCGCAAATCTGCGTCTAATCGCCAAACAAATCAAATCCACAAAAACACAGGTCAATTCCGCCAAAAAAGAGATTGCCGTTATCGATAGACAGATCGATCAGGTCGATGAAAATATCCAGAATTGCCGAATCATGAATCCGATTTGTGGAACCGTTCTGAATCGATTTGCCGAAGCCGGTGAAATCACGGCTTATGGAAAACCGCTGTACAATATAGCCGATTTATCGACAATGGATTTGCGTGTTTATGTCAGCGGCGCTCAACTCTCTCAAATAACCGTCGGTCAGGAAGTCGAAGTTCTGATCGATGAGGATAAAAAGACCGATCAAAATCTGACGGGGACGATTGGCTGGATTTCATCGACCGCCGAGTTCACGCCGAAAACGATTCAGACAAAGGAAGAGCGCGTTAATCTCGTTTACGCCGTCAAGGCGAAAGTGAAAAACGACGGCTCGCTGAAAATCGGCATGCCGGGCGAAATAAACTTTTCACCAATCGACAAATAAGCGAAAAGCCGTCGTGATTTCCATTTCAGCTGAACATCTTGACAAATCCTACAAGCGTACTCGCGCGCTGGAAGATGTTTCATTTCACATCGACAAAGGCGAACTGTTTGGATTTATCGGCCCGGACGGTTCCGGCAAGACGACGCTTATTCGAATTCTCACGACGCTTATTGTTCCCAACGCTGGATACGCTACAGTAGAAAGTCTTGACGTCGTGAAAGATTACAAGAAATTGCGGACGATTCTTGGTTACATGCCGGGCAGATTCTCGCTATATCCTGATTTGACAGTTGAGGAAAACCTAGAATTTTACGCCTCGATATTTGACACGACGATCCATGAAAATTATCATCTGATTCGTGACATATACTTACAAATCGAACCGTTTAAAAACCGGTTAGCGGGAAAACTTTCCGGCGGAATGAAACAGAAACTCGCTCTTTCTTGTGCGATGATCCACAAACCGACCGTTTTAGTGCTGGACGAGCCAACGACCGGTGTCGATGCGGTTTCTCGCGTCGAGTTTTGGGAAATGCTGAAAAAATTGAAATCCGAAGGCGTGACAATCGTCGTCTCGACCCCCTACATGGAAGAAGCGGGATTGTGCGACCGAGTTGCTTTGATGCAGTTTGGAAAAATCATGAAAATCGCTCCGCCCCGGCAAATCATCGACGAATACCGCAGAAATCTCTTTTCTGTTAAAGCGGAAAATACTTATAAACTGATCGAAGACCTGCAACGTTTTCCGGAAACAGGAAGCGCGTTTCCCTTCGGTCAAAGTGTTCATTTCACGCCGAATTCGTCGGCGTTCCTCCCGAAAAGTTTGATTGATTTTCTCATTCTAAACGGTCACCAAAATCCGGATGTTCACCCGATCGAACCCAGCATCGAAGATTGTTTTATGGAACTGATGAGCGACTCGACTAACACCGGAGACATTTCAAAACCATGAATCATTCCACACCAATCATCCGCGTTCGAAATCTGGTCAAAAAGTTCGGAGACTTCATCGCAAACGATAGTCTGACGTTCGATGTTTTCAGCGGCGAGATTTTCGGATTCCTCGGAGCAAACGGCGCTGGAAAAACGACGGCAATCCGCATTTTGTCAGGTCTCTCTAAGCCGACTTCAGGAGAAATTTCCGTCGCCGGTTTCGACATTTACCATCAGACTGAACAGATCAAGCGGAGCATCGGCTACATGAGTCAGAAATTTTCGCTGTACGAAGATTTAACGATCACCGAAAACATTCACTTTTACGGAGGGATTTACGGATTGAAACGCAAAGAAATCAAAGCGCAGACAACAATTCTTTTGGAAAAACTCGGCATGAACGATTACAAGAATCAGTTAATCCGCGATCTCCCGCTTGGCTGGCAACAAAAATTGGCGTTTTCCGTTGCCATCTTTCACAATCCTAAAATCGTCTTTCTGGACGAACCGACCAGCGGCGTCGATCCGATCACACGGCGTCAATTTTGGAATCTGATCTACGAAGCGGCGCACGATGGAATTACCGTTTTTGTGACGACACATTACATGGATGAAGCCGAATATTGCGACCGGGTTTCCATGATGGTGGACGGACGGATTATCGCGCTTGATTCGCCTGAAAAATTGGTTCGGACAAACGGCGTCGCAAACATGAACGAAGTTTTCCTGAAACTGGCACGTTCTTCCACATTGGAGGTACAAGCCACATGAACCGTTTTGGGGGATTCGTCCGAAAGGAATTCCATCACATCTTCCGAGATAAACAGACGCTACTGATTTTGTTTGGCATACCAATCGCCCAAATGCTGATCTTTGGATTTGTCATCAGCAATGAAATCCGGAATGTCGGCATCGCCGTCTTTGACCAATCACACGACGAAGTTACCCTGAAAATCACCGAAAAAATCCTTTCCTCCGGCTATTTTTTACTGGAATATGACATTCATAACCCCAATGAAATCGCTAAAGCCTTTCGCGGCGGCAAGGTTAAGGAAGTCATCATTTTTGAAGGTGAATTTGCTAAAAATCTGGAAAAAACCGGAACGGCAAGTGTTCAGATCATCGCAGATGCGAGCGACGCCAATCTGGCAAATCTAATCACCATTTATACGACTGGAATCATTCAGGATTACGTCAGCAAGTCCAACTCGCAAAGTTCGCCACCAATGCAGATCATTCCCAAAGTTCGGATGCTTTATAACGAACAGATGAAAAGCGCGTTTATGTTCGTTCCGGGAATTATGGCGCTGATTCTGGTGATGATCTCTGCTCAAATGACTGCCATTTCAATCGCACGCGAAAAGGAAATGAGGACGATGGAAGTCCTGCTCGTTTCGCCACTCAAACCGATACAGATCATCGTCGGAAAAGTCGTGCCGTACGTTGCACTGTTATTTACTAACGCTGTGACGATTCTTCTTCTCGGATTTTTCGTTTTCGGCGTGCCGCTTCACGGAAGCGTCGTCCTGTTGCTGGCGGAATGTATATTATATATCTTGCTGGCGCTTTCGCTGGGTATTCTTATTTCCAGCATCACGGATAATCAATTGGTGGCAATGATCATGTCGGCGTTTGCATTGATGTTGCCAGTGATATTGTTGTCCGGTTTCATTTTTCCCATCGAGAATATGCCGAAGATTTTGCAATGGCTTTGCCAGATGATGCCGCCGAAATATTTCATCATCATCGTTAAGAACATTATGCTGAAAAATACAGGATTTCTGTACGTTTGGAAAGAAACGCTTGTCCTTTGCGGTTTCACCGCTCTGTTTATCCTGCTCAGCGTGAAAAAATTCAAAATCCGGTTGGAATAGATGCGCACAATCCTATTCGTTCTGCAAAAAGAATTTCTCCAGATTTTCCGCAACCGGATGATGTTGCCAATCATTTTCGTCCTTCCGCTCGTCCAAATGCTCATTCTCGTCAATGCCGCGACGATGGAAATGAAGAATCTGAACATATTCGTCGTCGATTGCGATTATTCCACGACTTCGCGGCAATTGGTCGGGAAATTCGCCGCGTCGCCGTTTTTCCGGATAACGGGTCAATCCACGACCTTGTCCGACGCCGAATCCAGCATGAAACGCGGCAAGACCGACATTATTTTAAAAATTCCATCAAATTTTGAGAAACGGTTGGTCAAGGAGAATCGCGCCGAAATCCAGTTTCTGATCAATGCAATCAACGGCACAGTCGCAGGAATCGGTTATGCGTATGCCGCTTCGATCACAAACGGTTTCAACCGGGAAATCATCTCGGAATGGCAAACGATTCCGACCGGCACAATCGGCGCGCAGAACATTCAGGTCAAACCATCTTTCTGGTACAATCCGGAATTGAATTACAAAGTCTTCATGGTTCCGGCAGTATTGGCGATACTTGTAACGATCATCGGCGCATTTTTGTCGGGTCTAAACATCGTTCGCGAAAAAGAAATCGGCACGATTGAACAGATCAATGTCACGCCGATTCGAAAATATCAATTCGTCATTGGAAAGTTAACGCCGTTTCTCATCATTGCGTTGTTGGAATTGGGTTTCGGGCTGACGCTCGGAAAATTAGTATTTGATATACCTATCACGGGTTCACTGGTTTTGCTGTTCTTTACGGCGGCGATTTATTTGTCGGTCGTTCTCGGGTTTGGTTTATTGGTCTCGACGATGGCAAAGACGCAACAGCAGGCAATTTTTATCAACTACTTCTTCATGATCGTTTTTATGATGATGAGCGGGCTCTTTACTTCGACGGAAAGCATGCCGGACTGGGCACAAAGATTAAATGTGCTTAATCCCATCGCCTATTTTATGCGACTCGTGCGGACGATTTTACTGAAGGGTTCCGGAATCTCCGACATTTACCGCGATGTCATTTCGTTGGCTATTTATGGCGTTGCCATGCTGAGTCTAGCGACGTGGCGCTACCGGAAAACCGTGTAACAAAAAATCATCAGGCATTCTCCGCCGTTGGAGGATTCTGGAATTGGTCGTTGAGGTATTTTAGTTGGCTTGACACTTACTATTCAGACAGTCATTCTAATCCACAGAAAGAAAACAGTCTGAATCGCTGATTAAACGGATTGCGCCAGCCTTTAGTCAGGGGAAAAAACCTCTTACGCCAAATGAAAATTAGAAAATCGACTTCAACTATCTAAGATTCCCCACAAGCGGGATTTCCACTTCGTTCCAGCTTCGCCACGGTTATTGTATCAGCACTAATCCATAGTGTCAATTCCTGCTTGATTTATTCTTTCTTTTTTAGTCAGTTCATGTAGCTCAGAATGACAGCGTTAAGAGGAATCTTCTTCGTACGCCGCTTAATCTTAAACTTCTGCTTTTGCCTTTACTTTATCTCTGCATCCTCTGCACCCATTTGGTTAATACTCTCTATTCATTCTACCCTCTTTCTTTTCAGATGAATTTTCTGTATTTTTGTAATGTGCAAACGGAATGAGTAAAAAATCACTTAAAATATTGAACCCTCATTATCACTTCAGCGCTGAAAGTTCACATCGAACCGCCATCTGGATTGTGAAGACAGCGAAAAAAACAACCTCGTACGCCAAATTGATTCCGATTCATCAGGCAAATTTCATCACAATTCAACGTTCGGAGGAATCATGATTCCAAAAATCAACGCCACACAGACACGCGCCTGGCACCATTTATCCATTCACTATATGGGCACAAAAAAGACGCCGATCCGCAACTATTTTAAAAACGATCCGGACCGATTTCGGAAATTTTCGATCCAATTTGAGGATATTCTCGTCGATTATTCCAAGAACCATTACAGCGACGAGACAATCCCGGTGATGCTTGCGCTGGCTAAGGAAACGCAATTAGCGGAAGCGATCCGGTTGATGTTCAGCGGCGGTACGATCAACGAGACAGAAAATCGGCCGGCGCTTCATATCGCATTAAGAAACCGTTCCAACACGCCGATTTTCGTTAACGGCAAAGACGTCATGCCGGAAGTCAACGCCGTTCTGAAACAGATGGAGAAATTCTCGAATGCCGTACTATCCGGGGAATGGAAAGGATTCACCGGAAAACCGATTACTGACATTGTTAACATCGGCATTGGCGGAAGCGATCTCGGTCCCGTTATGGTAACGGAAGCGCTTCGCCCGTACTGGAAACACATTTACCCGCATTTTGTATCGAACATCGATGGAACAGACATCGCCGAAACGCTGAAGAAAGTCCAGCCGGAGACAACACTTTTTATCATTTCATCGAAAACATTCGTGACGCAGGAAACGATGGCAAACGCCCAAACGGCGCGCAAATGGTTTTTGGAATATGTCAAAGATGAATCAGCGGTAGCGTCTCACTTTGTCGCTGTTTCGACAAACGAAGCAGCAGTTCAAAAATTCGGTATCGCTACTGAAAACATGTTCCGGTTCTGGGATTGGGTTGGCGGACGATTTTCGCTCTGGTCAGCGATAGGCCTTTCTATTGCCTGCACAATCGGTTATAAGAATTTCTGTGAATTGCTCGACGGCGCGCATGCAATGGACAAACATTTCCGCGAGATGCCGATCGAGAAAAATATTCCCGCGATTCTAGGATTTCTCGGCATTTGGTATCGGAATTTTTACAAATATGAGGCACAGGCGATTCTACCCTACGATCAGTATTTACATCGCCTGCCTGCTTATCTTCAGCAATTGGATATGGAGAGCAACGGGAAAAATGTCGATCGGAACGGTGCTCCCATTAAGTACCAAACCGGGCCGTTGATTTTCGGCGAGCCGGGAACGAATGGTCAGCACGCCTTTTATCAGCTTCTGCATCAAGGAACCAGCATCGTTCCATGCGATTTTCTCGCACCTGCAATCAGCCAGAATCCGATAGACGATCATCACCGGATTCTGTTATCCAATTTTTTTGCTCAAACCGAAGCGCTGATGAATGGTAAATCGGAAGACGATGTCTATAGAGAATTACTGGATAGCGGCAAGAATGACGAAGAAATCCAAAAACTTCTGCCGTTCAAGGTTTTCACAGGAAATCGTCCGACGACATCCATTTTATATAAAAAAATGACACCTCGTACGCTCGGCAGTTTAATCGCGATGTACGAACACAAAATCTTCGTCCAAGGGTTTTACTGGAATATTTACAGTTTCGACCAATGGGGCGTGGAACTTGGCAAACAACTGGCGTTTAAAATCCTGCCGGAATTGTCGGACGATTCGGTTGTTATCGCTCATGATTCCTCGACAAATGGATTGATTAACACTTATAAGGAATTTATTAAGTCATGAATGAGACTTTCGCCGAATGACTCAGACAATTTAGGCGGGTTTATCTTAGGGATAATTCCGTGAGTCGGGCTGGAGTAAGTATATCGTGAAAAAAGAATTGTTTATATTGTGATTATTATCACAACGAATGCCTGATAATACTATTAAAATATATTTGGAGAGAGAAATGATCCATCAAGAAGTTATTTTGGAGAGTTGTTACGACAAAACAGCAATTTGAAAAAAAAACAGAAATCAACATCCTAAGGAGGTTAAAATGCGTAAAAGTACAGTGATTTTAATGTGCGTATTGTTGCTTTTCAGTTTCGCTCTGGGCGCGAACCGCGACGCGGTGCAAAACGTATCGAAGTTGCGAATGATGAAAACATTGACCGCGAAAAAAACCGAAACGCCGGTTGTAAAGAGCGTCGCGATACCAACACGGACGATCGTGAACGAAAGTCGTCAATTGAATCGCTTCATGGACACACAATCAGCGATCTCGAATCGTCCGGCGGCTGTCAAACTCAACTGGAAAGAAATGTTTACAGTCAATGGCGGGCAGGAAAATGCCAAGATTATGATAGAGGCTCCTGATACGTTATTAATGACTTACGGTGCGACGGATTCCATCGCGTACGTCGCAGGCGCGACGTTTTATTTCGCAGTTCCTGCACCGGATACGGTCTTTTTTGACATTCTCTTTGATGATGGCGACAGCATCTTGACCGAAAACGATCCTTCAATCAGTGAAATTTCTGGTGAAAAATTAATTCTCCTGGATGGCCAGGAACCTGACATGACACCGGCCGGCGATGGCATTGTCGCTTTCGCGATGACTACAAACATGTTGGACGATGTCATCGCGTTTTTCGGAGTACAGGATTCCCGCCTATTCCTGACCGCTAAACTTCGGACTGTTCCGGACCCGGCCATCGGCATTATCGATATACTCGCTCCCGATGAGAACACGAGTATTTCCGGGTACGTAACGTATGGACAGACTCCTCTTCAGTATATCGCCGTATGGGCTGCGTTCTTAGGCGATACCACGAGGCCGACAAAAGAAGATAACATGATAGGTTTTCTGGCTGCTACCGATGTAAACGGCGCCTATACAATTGAAATACCAGATGCATATCACGGATTTTACGTCGTAGGAGCACAAGATATTTGGGGATTCTATCCGGGTATGTACGCGCCCCAGATGCAGGAGCCAATTTATGTAAATACCGATATAACGGGTATCAATATCAACTTTGAGCAGGCGACCGACCAGATTTACGGAACCGTCCGGAATGATTTCGGCGCACCGATTTCCGGGCTGACTGTCTACGCTGAAGGTAACTTTAATCAGGAATCTGTCACCGATGTCAATGGACAATACTCTCTGACAGTTTCTCCAGGGTACTGGCGCTTGAATTTCAATATGGAGGAACTTGCTGGCCGATATATGAATATCAACGACCGCTATGTTGAAATCATATCGGGTGTCGCCCATCAGGAAGATTTCATTCTCTATACGACTAACGGGACTATTGAAGGCAATGTGTTTGATGCCAGTCGTGCACCTCTTGCCAATGTCGAAGTCGGGGCAAATATCGGAACACAACCTGATACAACCGGCAATCAGGAGAACTACTATGCTTGGACAAAGACAGATGCTTCGGGGCATTATGTACTAAGTGTTAGCAAAGCGTTGCAACATCCCGAGATTTCCCACTACAATGCTACATATAATGTTTGGTGCTGGACTGAATCTGGAGTACCCGTTCCCAGCGGGCATTGGGGGATCTTAGCAGATACTACCGGGCTGAATTTCACCATTCTAAGTACAAATGCGAAACTTAGCGGTACTGTTTATGACGAATCCAGTCATACGCCGCTCGACAATGCTGGTATTCACATTTGGGGTAATATCCCAGGAATTCCTGAAGCGATTGATCAGTGGTATTGGACCAGAAATGAAGATAATGGCACCTATGAGTTCGATTTGATTGGTGGAATAAGTGGTATTATCTATCAGATTGAAGTTTATTACACCAATGGACGGATGCCTTCTATACGCGATAGTGTAATCGTCAGTGTTGGCGACCAACTTACCCGCGATTACTATATCAGCCAGCCTCAGCATAAAGGTCGTGTCGAGGGTTATGTATACCGTCAAAACGGTAGCGGTATTTACGATGCTTTCGTCGAATTTACTGGACCAAATTACTATAGTATTAATACTGAGTTTAATGGCCATTATGTCATAGATAACGTCGATGTGGGCGAGTATACCGGCACAGCAGCTGCGCAGGGTTTTTCGCCACAAACAGTTACAAATATCTATGTCAGCGAATACGGCACAACGTGGATCGATTTCTGGATGGGCAATGATTCGGCAAAGGTCAAGGTAAGCGGTACAGTTCTAGAAAATGCAACCGGGAATCCAATTAAACGCGCTCTTGCAGTAGTGTTCGATCAATATTACTCAAATCCCAAAGGTATGTTGACCGACTCGTTGGGCAAGTATGAATTCCACTTAACTACTGGAAACTATAACTTCCAAATAGGTGGAAATGGTTACGTTGCTGTTTTTAATCAGGATGTCTGGGTCGATAAAGACACGATCATTGATTATCGGCTCACTCGTGCAGTTTTCGCAGACACGCTTGTTGGTTTGGTCACGGATAATATGGGAAATCCACTCAACAATGTCTGGATTTATTTGGAATCGGAAACCTATATGGCTTACGCTTCTACAGGTACAGACGGTATGTATTCTATTCCGTTACTACCTGGAAATTATTATGCGATGTTCTCACGAGAAAATTACAACAATGAATACCGGTATTTTGCATGGCCTAGTGGTAGCATTGACAATCCATTAGTGATGTATTCATCAGATTACAGGAAGAATCCACTTATCACGGAAGTCATTGATATACCCATGGACCAAGGCAAACAAGTCCGTCTGACATGGGATTGTCCGGAGCTGTTGAAACCTTCGGTGAAGGAATTCCAGATCTGGCGCGCGGTCGAGCCGCTGAACGGTACCGAAATGACACCCGGAATGAACCTCCGCTGGGATTTCGTTGCCACGGTTTCCGCTCATCCCGATTGGCAGAGTTACAACTTTGTCGCACCGACATTGTACGACAAGGTTCAGAATGACATTTATTGGACGGGCTTCATGGTCACAGCGATCGGTTTCGACAGTTGGTCTTACTGGGATTCGAATGTGAAAGGCGGCTGGTCGGAAGACAATTTAGCGCCCGAAGTTCCCATGAATCTTATCGGAAAACTTGCAGACAGCAAGGTTTCTTTGACTTGGGATGAAGTGACCAGCGAACCAGTTAAGTACTATACCATCTATCGTAAAGCCGATACGGCGGAATTTGCATTGATCGGCCATTCAACAACTCCGGAATATGTGGACGTGGATGTGACCAGCAATAAGACCTATACTTATTCCGTCACCGCGACCGACTACGGTTTGAACGAGTCAAAAACAGCTCCTTCGATTGATATGACAATGACCTCGATTGGGCTGACACAGGAACTGCCGAAGTCGTTTGCACTTTCGCAGAACTACCCGAATCCGTTCAATCCGCGGACGAGCATTGACTTCGCATTACCAAAAACCAGCGATGTCCGCTTGACAATCTATAACTTGATGGGTCAGATTGTCAAGGAGTACAGCGTCCGTGAATTGCCGCTCGGTTATCATCGCTACGTCTGGGATGGCCGCGATGTTTCTGGTAATTCGGTTAGCGGTGGCGTCTATATTTACACGCTGACAGCCGGCGATTTCAAACAGACCAAGAAGATGATTCTGCTGAAGTAACTTCCGGTAGAACAGTAGAATATGATACAGGGGCGAAGAATCTTCGCCCCTGTATTTTTATTTTCTGTTCGATTCTATTTCAAAGTCAGAAATCTTGGAAGATTTCTCTGCTCACTGCAAGTTTAACGGCTTCATCTAATAAATCGACATCGACGCATTCATAAAAAATACAGTTTTGCTTAAAAGATGCTCTTCCATATTAAACCATATCCGTCAGTTCAGCCCTCTCCGTTTCAGCAGAGCGTCGATTTTCGGTTCGGCGCCGCGGAAGCGTTTGTACAGAACCATCGGATCTTCGGTACCGCCTCGGGAGAGAACATTATCGCGGAAAGACTTAGCAGTCGCTTGATCGAATACGCCTTTTTCGACAAAAGCCTGAAAAGCGTCGGAGTCCAACACCTCTGCCCAAATATAAGCGTAGTAACCGGCTGAATAACCGCCCGCGAAAATGTGCCGAAAATAATAACTCTTGTAACGAGGAATGATTTCCGGAATCAATCCGATCTTCGTCATTGCCTGATCTTCAAAGGCAAGAGCATCCGTTTCCGGTTGGGTAATTGTATGCCAGTTCATGTCGAGAAAAGAAGCCGCGAGATACTCGACTGTGATAAAACCCTGATTGAATTGCTCAGACTGCTGGATTTTTTCGATGAGTTCGTCTGGAATCACTTCGCCGGTCTGGTAATGTCTGGCATAGGATTTCAGAACATCCGGATAGGTTGCCCATCTTTCCATGATCTGTGAAGGAATTTCGACGAAATCGCGTGGTACATTTGTACCCGAGAGTTTTTTATAGGTGCTGTTGGAAAGTAAGCCATGCAGACCGTGACCGAATTCATGAAAAAGTGTTTGGACTTCATCCAGCGTTAACAGCGACGGTTTATCCTGCGTCGGCTTAGGCAAATTGCATACATTAACGATAATGGGCGTGATATTTTTCCCATTTTTCCGGTATTGTTCGCGGAAATTATTCATCCATGCGCCGCCCCGCTTACTATCCCGCGGAAAATAATCAACGTACAGGATTCCGACATGCGTACCGTCGGCTTCCTTGACCTCGTAAACCTTAACATCTTCATGATATTTGGGGATATCGTTACGCTCGGTGAAGGTTATGCCATAGAGTTTCGTTGCGACGTTAAAAGCGCCTTGCCGCACATTTTCTAGATCAAAATACGGGCGAAGCATTTCATCATCAAGATCGAACTTCTCCTTGCGGAGTTTTTCGGTATAATAAAACCAGTCCCACGGTTTGAGTTTTAGGTTTTTCGCTTCTTTGGCCAGCATCTTCTGGAGATCTTTAGCTTCACTCTGAGCGCGTTGAAGCGCCGGTTTCCATAGTTGATTCAGCAAATTGTAAACAGCCTCCGGATTCTTTGCCATGTTTTCTTCAAGAACAAAGTCGGCGTGCGTTGCATAGCCCAGCAGATTCGCGCGTTGCAGACGCAGAGCGGCGATTCGCACCAAAATGGCTTTATTGTCGAATTCGTTGTTATGGTTCCCGCGATTGGCGTAAGCCTTGAACATTTTTTCCCGCAGGTCCCGTTTTTCGGAATATTGCAGAAAAGGCCAGATGCTGGGCGCTTTGAGTGTGAAAACCCATTTGCCCGATTTTCCGCATTCGGTAGCGGTTTCACTCGCCGCAGTGATAACCGATTGCGGTAATCCGGCGAGATCGGACGGATTTTCGATAACGAGTTCAAACACATTATCTTCCTTAAGAATGTTATCACCGAATTTGAGCGACAAAACCAACAGTTCTTCGTTAATCTTGCGGAGTTCCGCCTTTTGGAAATCGTCGAGATTCGCCCCGCCTCGCACAAATTCCTTGTAGTATTTTTCCAGCAGTGTCATCTGTTCTGTATTTAAACCCAATTGGTCTTTTTGATCGTAAACGGATTTGACCCGCTGAAAAAGTTTGGCATTCATCAAAACATCATCGCTATGCTTCGATAGCAATGGCGCAACAGTATTGGCAATATTTTGAAGCGAATCATTCGTGTTTGAGCCGAGCATATTGTAAAAAACATTGCTGACGCGCGATGCCAACTCGCCAGTGCCTTCCATAGCCTCGACCGTATTCGCGAAATCTGGCGCCTCGGGATTCTCGGCAACGGCGGCTACTTCGATGCTATCTTGCTCGATTCCGGCTTTGAAAGCAGGCAAATAATGTTCATTCTTGATTTTATCGAACGCCGGGGTTTCGAACGGCGTCCCATATTCACTAAAAAACGGATTGTCAATCTTTTTACTGCACGACATAAATAGCAAAAAAATTCCACACAGTATGAAAACGGTTTTTTTCATCGTAAAGCTCCTTAAAATATTGTGAGATTATTATCGTTATAAAAGTCAAAATACTACCCTAAAAAACTGCATAAATATACATGCTCGCAAACTAAACTTGGAATAAAATTATTTAAGCAGTTTTGAACGTCGCTTTCAGGTCAATGCTGGCTTTGGATTGATTCAGATTTTCGAAATCGCCGGTGGCCTGATTAAAATGGTAATCTCGTTTCCAATCGGTCTGATTTTGCATAATAGCACTGACAGCCGAAGCGATACAACGGATTTCGGTTTCGGTCATGGTCGGATGTAGGGAAATGCGCACCCAGCCGGGTTTGCCGCTCAGATCGCCTTTATCAATGAGGTCAGTAATTTCCTTCGACTGTTTATTATCGATATGCAGTAAATCGTGACCGTAAGTTCCTGCGCACTGGCAACCACCGCGCGTCTGAATCCCGAAATGGTCGTTGAGCAGGTGTACGAGTAGATTGTGATGCACTGCCCGGCTGTAAAATGAGACAAAGCCGATGCGGTCGTGGTTTTGCGCCTCCAGAACGGTTATTTCCTGAATTTGGGCGAGTTCCGCCATCAGCAGTTCGGTTAAAATATGTTCCTGAGCGATGAGATTTGTCGTTCCCATCTCCTCTTTCAGCAGAATGGACAGCGCGGCGCGGATAGCTTGCAGAAAACCCGGCGTTCCACCATCCTCGCGCATTTCAATATCATGATAAAAATAATGCCCGCCCCACGGATTCGTCCACAACACGGTTCCGCCGCCCGGATGATCCGGAATGCGATTGTCGTATAGCTTTTTATCGAACAGGATTACACCGGACGAACCCGGACCGCCCAGAAATTTATGCGGTGAAAAGAAAATCGCGTCTAATTTCTGTTCCGGTTTTGCGGGATGCATATTTACTTCGACATACGGCGCCGAAGCCGAGTAATCGGCAAAGCAGAGCCGACCGAATTCGTGCATGATCTCCGCCATCTCGTGGATCGGCGTAATCAAGCCGGTGACGTTCGAGCAAGCTGTGAACGAACCGATAATCATTTTGCGGTCGCGATTCAATTCCAAGATAGTACGCAGGTGATCGAGATTGGGCAAACCATCCGATTTTTTACTAAGCAGAATCGTATCGCAACAACATTCCTCCCAGGTCGTCTGGTTGGAATGATGCTCCATGTGAGTCAGAATGACGAGCGCCTTTTCCTGCGGCGGAATCGCAATCTTTCCCCGGAATTTATCCGGCAAACGCAGACCAAGCAGGCGCTGGAATTTGTTGACGACGGCCGTCATGCCGAATCCGGCGAACAACAGAATATCGTCACTTCCAGCATTGACATGTTGCTTGATGATGCGGTGCGCCTGATGGTAGGCGTCGGTCATGATCGTGCCGGTCAGAGTCGTCTCGGTGTGCGTATTGGCAACGTATGGTCCAATCACATTGGCTATGTATTCTTCAATCGGCCGATAAAGCCGCCCGCTGGCCGCCCAGTCGGCATACAGAATCGGCAGGCGACCGCCGGGAAAATCGTACTGCTGGTCACAGCCGATGATGTGACGGCGAAATTTTGCGAAGTATTTTTCTAAGTTGGTCATAGAGTCCCAATCAATTATATTTTCATTTCCAGGGATTAAATATCTCTACGTTGGCTGATTCAAAATCGGTGGTATTTCTGGTAACTAAAACTAATTCATGACTGCTTGCAGTTGCAGCGATTAAAGAATCAATTGCAGGCAGTGTACGACCTTTTTGTTCGAGTAAAGCCAATTGCCTGCCCCAGATAATCATCACTTTTATATCAAGTAGTAAAATACGTTTTTGAAATCGGATTAGTAAATCTTCGTGAAGCCATTCAGATATTTTCTTTTTGCGGATTGAGTCTGATAGTTTAGCAACGCCTTTTTCAATCTCACCAACAGTTATGACGGAAAGGAACAGGTTATCCTCGTCAATACTCTCGAGCCATTGTATTACTTTTCGATTCGGTTGTTTTCGTACCATCTCGGAAATGACGCACGTATCCAACAGGTACTTCATAATTCCGTTGACCGCGAATTATCCGTCATCCGTTCAATTTCCAAGTTCACGCCGACCAACGGCGAAGATTGAAAAAATTCCGTGATCCGCGAACGTTTTTGTTGCAGATTTTTATAGTCTTGAACAGAAATAATCACCGCCGTAGCCGCACCATGTTTGGTGACAATTTGCGGACCATTTTTCAACGCCTCGCCAATCACTTCGCTGAACTTGTTTTTCGCATCCTGGATTTGCCATGTTCCTTTCATTTCTCACCTTCTGGCTATTCTGTCCAGAATTTAAAGATTCAAACAACTGAATGCAATTATTAATTATGTTGACTTGAAAATCATTACCTACGCTTATAATAACACCATAAAGTTTAGTAAACATTCCTTGTAAAACTACGCCGGATTTTCTACTTTCCAGTGAGATGTGGAAACAGCGACAATCAGGAAAAATAGGTAGTGTTCCGCTGATTTTGTCTTTTTTCACGATTTTTCCGCTCTTCGCCGCAGAACCGGTTCCGGCCGATAGCCCCGAATACTATTTCCGATTTAAAATTCACGATCGCGCCGAATTGGCCAGGCTGACCCGCATTATTTCCATCGATAATGTCCTCGATTCGGTCGTCACGGCTTATGCCAATCGCCAGGAATTTGCGGCTTTTGAGAAACTCGGCTACTCGTGCGAAATTCTGCCGCATCCCGGCTCGCTGTATCAGCCGCGCATGAGTAAATCGCTGAAAGAGGCTGAAAACCTCGACTCCTATCCCACCTACGAAAATTACGTCACTATGATGAACCAGTTCGCGGCTGATTATCCCCAAATCTGCCGGGTTGAACGCATCGGCTATTCGGTACAAGGCCGTGAACTACTGGCCGTTAAAATCTCCGATAACGTCGCCGTCGATGAGATCGAACCGGATTTGTTCTATACCTCGACCATGCACGGTGACGAGGTCGTCGGTTATGTCCTAATGCTCCGTCTGATCGACTATTTATTGACGAATTATGCAACCGACCCACAAATAGCAAAACTGCTCGACAGCGCTGAAATCTGGATCAATCCACTCGCCAATCCCGATGGAACCTATGCCGACGGTAATTCGACGGTTTTCGGCGCGACGCGGTACAATTCCAACAGCGTCGATCTAAACCGCAATTTCCCCGACCCGGCATACGGCGCTCATCCGGACAGAGAAAATTATCAACCAGAAACCTCGGCAATGATGGAATTCGCCGAAAAGCATCATTTTGTACTCTCGGCAAATTTTCATGGCGGCGCCGAAGTCGTGAATTATCCATGGGAAACCTGGGTGCGGCTTCACGCGGACGATTCATGGTTTCAAACGCTCGCGCATCAGTACGCCGACACAGCCCAGCAATTCGGTGGAACCGGTTACTTTGATGATTCAGCGTTCGACGACGGCATCACAAATGGTTATTGCTGGTATCCCGTTCATGGCGGCAGACAGGATTTTATGACCTATTTTCAAAACTGCCGGGAAGTCACGATTGAAATTTCCGATATCAAAATGCCTGCCGCTGAGGCACTGGATTATTTTTGGGAGGCAAATTTCCGCTCGCTCATTCATTTTCTCGAAAATGCCCTATTCGGGATTCATGGAATCGTCACCGATCCGTTCGGAATGCCGTTAAATGCAACGATAACGCTGATCGGCCACGACGCCGACAATTCGGAAGTTGTTACCGATCCGGATTTAGGCGATTATTATCGTCTCTGTTCGCCCGGAACTTACCGGATGAAAATCGAATCGGATGGATTTTTTTCCGCGGAGATCGATTCCGTAGTCGTTACGGCGGATCATCCGACGATTCAAAATATCCGCCTGAAAAAAGATTGTCTGGCTGGCGATGTAAATCAGGATGGTTTCATCGATGTGACCGATCTTTTACGCGTCGTTCGCTATTCACTCAATCGCGTTCAGCCGGACGAACAGCAAAAATTTCCCGCCGATTGGAACGCAGACGGTCGCATTGACCGACAGGATATTCTGGGAATCGTAAATGTCATTTTGAATTCGTCAAAATGATTTATATTTTATGCACGATGAAATTTTTATATCAAAACACCAAAATAAATAGACCGCCGTGTCTACTGCTGGCGATTCTTTTCCTTGGCGGATGCGCCGCGCACCCGACGATCAGCCCAATTCCGCTGAAGAAAGGCGAAGTCTTTACCGGTGTCACGCTATCAACCGAAAACGTTCTGCCGATGTTCGTCTATCGAAAGGGTTTATCAGAAACCAGCGACTTTGGCATTCGCGTTGGGCTTCCGATCTATGGCACCGGCATCGATTATTCTCGCGTCGTCTATTTCCGGAAAAATGCGTACGACATTCTGAATTTCGCCTTTTCCATCACGCCGAATTCCAACTTCGATATGACTTACTACTCCGTGAAAAGACTCTCCGGCAAACCGCAGAATTCCTATTACACCGGCTTCCGCGCGATGATCATTCCTCACGGCATAAACGATCAGCGTTCAGTACGCGTCGGCTTCTTGATGGGATTGAATTTTTCCCGAAAAGTCGGCGTCGAACTGGGCTATTTCCACGACCTCGACCGTGGACAGCCACTCGAATATATTCTCAGCTCAAAAGCGCACAACAATCCGAAATATCCGGCGGTGACCGAATACGGTTTCCCAACGGAGAATTCGCGACTCGCGGGACTCTCTTTCCAGCTTTCTTTCAACACTAAAGTCTTTCAGAAAAAAAGCAAAACGAAGTAATTGGATTTCCGTCACACCACACAACCGACTAAAAGGATAAATTGGATGCGGAAGTTTGTTAGATGAAACGAACCATTTTAAACATCGCCGCCCTCCTGCTCCTCGCCGCAATATCGGAAATGGCAACCGCCGATGTCCGATTGGTTGAACCTACACAAACGTTGACGCCGTCCCGAATTTCACTTTCTCGGCCAAAAACAGACGAATTGACAATTGCGCTTCAAACAGGCGAGTTAGCAAAAAAAATCGTTCAGGACTCAACGGGCGAATTTTTAAAATTGGCGATGAAGGGCGAAAGCTACACGCAGGAAATCGGCAAGGCGCGTTTACCTGTCATTCGTCGGATCGTTTATCTTCCGGAAGGTTCGGAAATTTCTGTTCGGCTGATTCACACGACGGTCGAGACGGTCAATTTGGAAGAAATCGCCGGACATTTGCCAATTAGCCCGGCGCAACCGCCGATTCCAAAATCGTCAGCAAATCCAAATCGCCCGTTCATTATGAATCGTGAGTTTTACGAAAAGGACACGATTTATCCCGAAAATCCGGTTCGCATCGTTGGAGAATTTCAGATGCGAAATCATCGCGGCGTCATTGTTGAAATTTGTCCAGTGCGATATAACCCAAAGCAGGGCATTTTGAGCGTTTCGACCGATATGGAAATCGGAATCGAATATACACCGACCGCGAGTAAATCATCATCGATTACCGGTATTCCGGAATTCGATAAAATCGCGCAGGGAATGTTTCTCAATCCACTTGAAAAAAGTTCAACCGTGTCCGATTCCTCGCTGAATTTTCTGTTCGTCGTCGGCGACCGATTCGTTTCGCATCCGGATTTGTTGCGATATATCGCATGGAAAAAACAGAAAGGATTTTGTGTCACGGTCAAGTCGGTGACCGAGTTAGGCGGAACGGCGGTTTCCATTCGGAATTACATATTATCTGCCTACCAAAGTCAGACACCGCCTGCTTATGTTCTACTCGTCGGCGACGTTGAACATATTCCTACGTGGACCGGCGGCGAAAGCAACTCCGAAACAGACGTGGATTATACGCAAATGACGGAAGGCGATTACGTTTCGGATATTTTCTTGGGACGTTTTTCCGCACAAACTGACTCCGAACTGAGCACTATCATCAACAAGTCACTGACCTACGAATTAGCGCAGTTCCCAACGATGAATTGGCAAGATCAGGCAACATTCATCTCCTCTGATGATTCGACTTACTATTACATTCCAGAAAGTTCTCACAACTTCGTCATCGACAATTACATGACGCCTAACGCAATTGCCTCGACACACATCCGCGGACATTCCGGCGGAACAACCGCCAATATTCTAACCGAAATCAATTCCGGAACATCGGTCTGTAATTATTCCGGTCACGGTTCAAAAACGGCGTGGGGGGGGCCGGTATTTACAGTTTCCAACGTCAATTCTCTGACAAATTCGGGTATGACTCCATTCATCGTCAGTAACGCCTGCCTGACCGGTTCGTTCAGCACGATAACCTGTTTTGGCGAGAGTTGGATTCGTGCGGCAGGAAGAGGCGGTTTCGCATTTCTCGGCGCATCTAATTCGAGTTATTGGGATGAAGACGATTGGATGGAACGCCAGATGTTCGGCGCCTATTTCAATCAAAAATCCTACAGCATCGGCACGATGAAATTGGCCGGCCTGATGAATGTCGTGGAAAACTCTCCGGACTACGCCGAATATTACTTCGATATTTACAACATTCTCGGCGATCCATCCATCGTTCCGTGGTTCGGTCAGCCGCGCGTCGCCGATGTCGTTCACGAACCGGTTTTTTATTTTGGCAATGAAACGTTCAACGTTCAGGTCAACGTCAGCGGAACCGGCGAACCGAACGTGCTTGTCGCGCTGTTTAACAACGAAACGCTGATCGGTTCGGGGCATACAGATTTGACGGGAGCGGTGACAATTCCGATTGATGTTCAACCGGATTTAATCGGCAAGATATTGGTAACGATAACCGGCGTCGATCTGAAGACAGTTGTCGATACCATTGCAATCAAGAAGCCGCCAATCGTATCTATCGAACCGGACTCTGTTCGAATTTCCGAATCAACCGAAGTCCGGGTGCGCGCGATTGATTCGGAGACGTCGCAACCGATTCCTAATGTCGAAATCTCTCTGGAAAACTGGGAATTCGATTCCGTTGTTGCCCAAACGGATACGACTGGTCTCGCCGTTTTTTCGGTGATGCCTCGTTTCGGCGAAAAGATACAATTGATCGGCAAACGTAGTCCCGACCGACTTATTCTTTTTACTGGTTCATTGAACGTGATCGGCGGAATCGTTTTTCAACAACCGGACATTTCAGCAAGCGTCGAATCTATCGGTCTGGTTGGATCGTTGACCACGGATTTTGAAGGAATCGTTTCGGCATCGTGCGCTGAATCCGGTATCCGATTATTCGTCAAAGGATGCGGCATCGATACCTCCGCCGCCGCGAATTCCCTCGCCGTAACGCCGCGAGTGACCGGCGAATTGCGCGCCGCCATTACAAAATCCGAATATGACATTTATGAAGAATCCATTTGGGTTCAAAAAGTATCCGCTCAACTTTCCGGCGTCGTGCAGGATTCAAGCGGCAATGGTTTGCAAGGCGTCAGCATCTCCGGCTTTCTTCTTCCTGATTCGGTGAATGCGACTTTTAATGTGACTTCCGGGCAATCGGGGACATTTTCAACCTCTTCGCAACTGAGCGTCGGAAACTATCTGATCCGCGCGGAACTGTTCGGATACAAACTTTTTTTAGAACGATTATTCTTAAAATGCGGCGAAAATCTTACCACGATCGTTATGCAGGCAGACTCCGGCGGCTGGCTTTCGGGCAAAATCACCGAAACCGTAACGAATCTTACACTCGACGCGACGATCAAAATCGACCGGCAATCCATTGACGAATGGATTAGTTACACGTCTGTCACTTCCGACGATTCGACCGATGGAAATTATCGCATCCATCTCCCTTATGGCGATTACCGTCTCGTATTTTCGTCACCGCGACACATTTCCCGGTTGCTGGTTATGACCGTTTCCCAGTCGGAATTAATAAACAACGTTTCATTGGACACGACGCGGGCAGATATTTTGATCGTGGATGATGACACGGGCAAACGAACGCCGGACAAGCAAAAGATAATCTCAGGAGAATTTTACGAAGTGAAATCGGATGTCGTCATCGCCGATAAAAGTCCATCAGCAAGCGAATTCTCGCGCATTCTGACGGAACTCGGATATTGGGTCGTTTGTGAAAAATCAGCGCTATCCGATGCATCCACATGGACGAATTACGATCTGGTCATCTGGACTTCCGGCAGTAGCACAAATCCGATCGGTGACGATCGATGTAGGATGGCTCTTGAAACCTATGTCACCGGCGGCAGGAAATTGCTCATCGAAGGCGGCGAAATCGCCTGGAAAGCTTCTACGGAAACCACATTCACAAATTTCCGGCCAAACGTTTTGCACATCGAAAGTTGGTCCAAAGATAACGCAGGCGATCTCACGCTTATGCTTCCGGATCATCCCGTTGCCATTATGCCGAATTCGCTTTCCACTATTTACGATTTTACTTCTACATCATTCGGCGATCAGGACGGCTGTCAGGTGCGTTCGGAAGCGCAGGCGATCTATTGCGGTTCCGGAATAGCCGAATATGCGGGCATCATTGCTTACGACGACAACGAAATTCCGATCGGCGGTCAAAGTTTATTCATGAGCGTGGCTTTCTATCATTTGGGCGACTCACTCGAACGAAAGGCGTTGCTGGAAAATGTCGTCTCGTGGTTGACCGCGCCGGAAAATCTGACGAAAGGCGATGTAAACCTCGACGGAAAATTTGACGTGCTGGACGTCGTTCAGACGGTCAATTTCATACTGAATATCGGAAACTCGCCGAAATCCTACGAGCGCATCTGCGCAGATGTCAACGCGGACAGTTCGATCGATGTGCTGGATGTCGTTCGCATCGTCCGACTTGCGCTTGGAATAGAATCGCCGGCAAAACCGAACCGGACGCAGGCGACTCAGGTTGAGTTGATCCTGCGCGGTAACGATTTGTGGATTCAGTGTGACGGAGATGTAGCGGGAATTCAACTACAATTGAAAGAACCGACGAATGGCATGATCGAACTTTCACCGGCAATGCGGGAAAGCGGTTCGCTTGTTTTTCGTTCAAATGCGGAAATTTCCTTGTTTTACGACACGCAGGGAATAATATTCTCAGCAGGCGAAACGCGGCTTTGTTCACTTCCAGAAAACATCACTATTCAATCCATCATCGTTTCAGATTTAAACGGCAATCCGGTTCAAGCCGCCGTCCGGCGACTTCCAACGCAATTTTCCGTGTCCAGAAATTTCCCCAATCCATTCAATTCACAGACGACGATTCGATACGATCTACCAACTTACGCGCCGGTAGAGATGACGATTTACGATATTCGTGGGCATAAAATCCGGACGCTGGAAAATGGCGTCAAACCGGCGGGATATTATCAAGCAATTTGGAATGGAAAAGACGACGCCGGTCGAGAAGTCGCTTCCGGGATTTATTTTTTCCAAATGATTTCGGAAACACATCGGAAAACGATGAAACTGATGTTAGTGAAATAACTGATCTAAATCGGAACAACCATAGAAATTTTCACATATAAAATTCTATAGTCACATCGTTGTCGGTTTGTTAAATTACTTTCCGTTTTTTAAAAATTTTATTAGAAAGTACACTTTTAAACATCTTGTTAAGTTTCATCACCCAAAATAGAGCCCCGATCCTGCTGATTGCTTTATCACTTTTGAGATATTGTGAAAATCCGACGACACGATTGGATGATCTCGCCGTTCCGGATGAGCTCGAAATCGCTTGTATTTCTGAAAATATCGTTAATTTGACTTGGCGCGATAATTCCGCTAAAGAAACCGGTTTCATTATCGACCGGAAAGTCGGTGGCTCGGAATGGGAAGAAGCCTATCGGCAAACCGACGCGGACGCCACCACTTTCACCGATTACATTCCGACGAATTCCGACACAGTTTTTGACTATCGCATCCGTGCAGTGATGGACGGCGATACGACCGATTATTCGGATACCGTGGCGTGGATTTCCGAATACGGTTCGCCTGGCGATCTGCAGGTCAAACAGATTGGAAAAACGACCGTTCATCTGACGTGGGTGGACAATTCTATCGGAGAAGATAAATTCTTAATCGAGCGGAAGACTGGCTCCGAAAAATGGGTGCAATTGGCAAAAACAGAATCAAACTCGACTGAATATATTGATGCGACCGCATCATCGACAGACACGCTAAGTTACCGCGTTTCAGCTACGTCAGGAATTTCGACTTCACCGCCCAGCAAAACAGCAAAATGCCTGATAGGAACTCTTAGTTTGTCAAATTTATTTTTCGGCACCGAACAAACTTTCGACCTCATTACATGGAACGTTTATAATTTCCCGCGAAACGGTGAGACGACGATCGCCTCAGCCGTGGAAGTTATTCAAAATTTGAACGCAGATGTCGTTGCGCTTCAGGAAATCGCCAGCGACACGGATTTTCAGAAATTGGACGCGAGACTTGCGGACTGGGACGGTTACCGCGCCGACAGATGGGGCTCAACACTCGCCTTTATGTATCGCTCCGAAAACGTGACAATTGACTCGGTTTACGAAATTTATATCGATAACGATCGTGAATTTCCCAGACCGCCGCTCGTTCTCGATCTGAAATGGAATGGCAACCGCATCATCGTCATCGACAACCATTACAAATGTTGCGGCGACGGAATCATCGGAACTGATCCATACGACGAAGAATGGCGGCGTCTCGATGCAAGTCACTTATTGGAAACGTACATCAATACGCATTTCCCCAGTGAAAATGTCATTGTCGTCGGCGATTTCAACGACGAAATTACCGATCCGGCGGCGGTTAACGTCTTCCAGAATTTCATCGACAATTCCTCGGCTTATCGGTTCGCCGATATACCAATCGCTAAGGGTCCGAGCGACAACTGGTCATATCCGAAATGGCCAAGTCATCTGGATCATATTTTAGTCACCAACGAATTATTCGATGAATTGTCACGAACCGGTACCGAAGTTACGACGATTCATGTCGATGATTATTTCAGCAACGGCTGGAACGCATACGAAGTTGCATTGTCCGATCACCGCCCGGTGGGATTCAAAATCCGATTCTAATCTTTTCCGCCCCGCCTCTTGAATATTTTTAAAATTCCCTTATATTGTAAGAGGAAGGATCTTTTAATAAGGAGCGCGGCCATGAAGAACACATTGAAAAATTTTCTCAGGATTCTGGGCATTGAGTTAGACGATCTGAAAGAAGACATCGAGGTTATGATCGGAGAAAACAAGAGGCGGAATGAGAGCGGAAAAATAACCAACTATGTTTTTATGGAAAACATGGCGTTATTCCAAAATGAACTTCACGCTATCGGCGCTTTCCGTAAGATCATCGACCAAACGGATATCGATAAATTTACATCCCTCGAAGGTTTTATCGACGATTTAAAAGAAAAGTTCAGGGAAATCGCCCGAACGCACGGCTATGCCGAAGCAGGAAAAATCTGCATCGAAAGAAAGATCAATAAAGTTCTGAAGTACGTAGCGGGAGCGATCGGGTAAGTCGTAAACGCATCATAGTTGATCCGAATCCTTTTCCAATTCGGCAATCTCTTCATCCGACATTCTCTCCATCGTCCAGCCTGTGAATCCGTAAATTACCGAAACGACCGGAGTGATCAGATTTAAAAAAGCGTACGGCGCGTAAGCGAACGGATAAACGCCGAGTGTCGTGAACATGAACGCCCCGCATGTATTCCACGGAACCAGCGGCGACGAGAGCGTTCCTGCATCTTCGAGAATGCGCGACAAATTTTTCGGCTTCAAATGCCTTGCCTGAAACAGCGGTTTGAACATGCGCCCGGGAATGACAATGGAAAGATACTGATCGCCGGCGATAAAATTGGTACCAATGCAGGATAGAATCGTTGCCAACACGAGCGAGCCGGTGCTTTTCGCAAATCGGATGATTTTTTGGGCAACGACGACCAGCATTCCGGTTGTTTCTAAAACGCCTGCGAAAGTCAGAGCACAGAGAATTAGCGAAATAGTCCACATCATCGAATTCATTCCGCCCCGCGTCAGCAAATTATCGACCGAAGCAACTCCGGTCTGAGAAACAAATCCGTAGTGTGCGGATCTGATGATTTCGGTCATCGACGAACCTTGAAATCCGGCGGCAAAAAGTGCGCCGAGAATCGTTCCGCCCATCAAACCGGGAATCGCCGGCACTTTCAAAACAACCATCGCGATGACGAGTAGCGGCGGCAAAAAGAGCCAGACGGAAATCGTAAACTTTTGCGCGATGCCGGACAATATCACATCAATCGTATGGAATTCAAGATCATTGCCGGAATATCTCGCTCCAATAATACCGTAAAGAATGAGCGCGATGATCAGACTCGGCGTTGTTGTATAAAACATGTGCCGGACGTGATCGAAAAGCGTCGCGCCGGCCATCGCAGGCGCAAGGTTCGTCGTGTCTGACAACGGTGACATTTTATCGCCGAAATATGAACCGGAAATGATCGCCCCTGCAACAATCGGAAGTGGAATGCCAAAGCCCTGCCCGACGCCGATCAACGCTATTCCAACCGTTCCAGCCGTCGTCCATGAACTGCCGGTTGCCGTCGAAACAACCGCGCAAATCAATGCGGTGGCGACGAGGAAAATGCTCGGCGTGAGAATCTTTAAACCATAGTAGATCATGGTCGGCACGATCCCGGCGAGAATCCAAACACCGATGATCATTCCAATAATCATCAGGATCAGAATCGCCGACATAGACATGCTGATCGTCTTCACGATGCCCGCTTCTATTTCTTTCCATTTGAAACCGGAAAGGACTCCGGTGACGGCGGAAAGGATCGCCGCGGAAAGGATCGGCAAATGCGGATCGCCGTCCCAAAATTTCAGCGTTACGATCAGCGCAATACCGAGATAAATGATCGGAGTGATAGCTTTCCAGAAGGAGAGAGTCGGTTTGGCTTCGTTCATAATCGAATTCACCCTGCTACATTATCGCTGATTTAAAAATTCCAAGAGAATCTCACGGTGGTAATATTATTCAATTTTCTGCTAAAGCCTAAGAGAAAAGCTTGGATTAAGCGATCCGGACGTTTTAGATTTCAGGCGATGATTGAAGTGAAACTATTAGATCGATACGTACTCCGGAAATTTTTCCTGCTTTTCATTCTGTCTTTACTGGCGTTTTTGGCGATTTTCAACATCGTTGACCTCATTGAGAAAATGGACAAATTCCTGAAAGCTCAGATGCATGGGCGGCTCATCGCGACGTTTTATCTCTATCAATTACCATATTACGTCGATATTGCCATTCCGATGGCTCTTCTACTTGCATCCGTTTTCACGATCGGAACACTCTCCAAACATAACGAATTGGCGGCGCTAAAATCTTCCGGAATCAGCCTGTACCGACTTTCAATTCCGCTACTTTTCACCGGACTTCTGTTCAGCATCGGTTCCTTTTTCTTTCAGGATAGCGTCGTCATTCCCACCTCCCGTATTCGAGCGGAAATTGAGCAAAACAACCTCAAGCGCTCTCGCAATTTCACCAAAACGATCTTCACCAATATCATGCATCAGGATTCGCCAACCTGCAACATCGTGATTTCCGTTTTTAATGTCAAAGACAATACGGCTTCATCGGTAACGATTCAGGATATCGAAAACCATATCCTCAAACGCCGGATCGATGTTCGGAAAATGGTCTGGATCCCGGAAGAGAAAAAATGGCGGTTGTTTGACTTCAAGATTCGCTCGTTCGACGAAAAAGGCAATGAGTTAGTTTCAGCGATTTTTACCGACTCATTGATGGAATTTCACCTCAGACCGGACGACATCGTCAAAGCAGGCTTGAATCCGGAAACGATGCGTTATTCCGAATTGACCTATTTTATTCAGCGATTGCGCGAAAGCGGCAACGATCCGCGGAAATGGGAAGTGAATCGCCATTTCAAGTTCGCCTTTCCGTTCACCAATCTGATCGTCATTTTATTCGGATTGCCATTAGCGGCGATGAAACAACAAAAAGGCATCAGTTTCGGAGCGGGAATGAGTCTACTGATCATTTTTATTTACTACGGATTTGTAAAATTCGGACAGGTTCTCGGGTATAAAGGCATTGTCACGCCCATGCTTTCCGTCTGGCTCGGCAACATCGTATTTCTTTGTATCGGCGGATACCTGCTATACAAAATAAAACAATAGTAAAAGAATTTCGGGTTCCGTAGCCGGAAAAAGAAAGAGATGACCACGAAAAGAGACGAAAGAAGACGAATAAGAATGAGACATATGTTTCAGATTTTTTTTATTGGAATGTCACAATTGCCACGTGCTTTAGCGCGTGGATATGGTGAATCCATGCTGTCATTCTGAGGAGCCGTGCAAATCGTGTAGCAACACGATTACCGGACAGGAATCCACGAATAATCAAATGCCTGACAGTCATTGGCGACGAAGAATCTTGTTCAATTCCGAGAAAAAGTTTGGGCTTCAGCCCAGAATGACGGACTAAAGTCCGGAGTTATTATCGCGCGAATTGAATCCACGACTTAAAAGTAGTGGCAATAAATACGGACGAGAGATAAAATGCCTGAATGACGAAAGACCGAATCCCGCAAACGGCGGGGAATACCTAATGACTTACGGGAAGTTCCCCTCAGCCGGCAGTTGGATTATCGGTCGATGTATCCGTATCCGTTTTCTTTGCCGATTTTTTCTTGATAATGGATTTGAATTCGTTCAGGATGTCCGGATTTCCTCTGAAACAAATTGCCGCCGACCCGCGGATTTTACTTTTCATATCTTTCATGTCTTTTAACAACGTGTCGCGCTCGTTTCTGAATGTTGTCTGTAACTTTTTGGCGTTCTCCTGTTCGGCGTCTTTTGCCTGCAAACCATCATAACAGGCGTTCAACCCGGTAATATCCGCCGCGCCGATGCCTCGGGTGGCTAACTGCGTCGCATACGTCGTCATCAGTCCTTTCACGTAAGATAATTCCGTCATCGTCCCGGCAACCTTCTGATGTGTTTTGCTACCGACATGGAATTCTTTCTGCATGAGTTTATCCTTAAAGAACTGAACCTTCGCCGCCGCTCTGATTTTCCCGATGACATTCCAACTTTGAGCAATCAGAACATTCTGGTCATTTGTCAACAGATGAACATGATTGACCATCGCCTCATGCGTAAGTTCCTTCTCGTTCAGCGACACTTTCGTCGCGGACAATTGCTGAGTTTCAGCCTCTGTCGAACCAACGCCGGTCAGTTCCGGCTGGTACTTATTCGTTGCCACCAACAAAACATCGGCGTCCTGAATCTCAAGACCGATCATTTCCTGCATTTTGACCTCCTTTTGGTTGTTTTGAACTATCTATGATCATTTTATCGATCCCTGTAAAACGAAAACGAGAGCATAACTTTTTACTACCATGGCTTATGACTCAATCTCTGTCACTTTTAACCGTACTTCCATTGCTTGTGACATTGCTTCTGTCGCTTTTGACTCTATTTCCATCGCTTGCGACCCTGCTCCCGTTGCTTGTGACGCTACTTCCGCCGCTTGCGACTCTACTTTTGTTGCTTGTGACTTCGCTTCCGTTGCTTGTGACTCTATTGTAGTCGCATATACACCTACTAAAGGAACGTATGACAAGGAATGCTTTTTGTCGGAGACAATGCGGATTGCATCGAACCATGCGAAAGTCATCCGACCCACGAAATAGGATGGAGAATATCGAGCAGAAATAACGCCGGGCAAAGCGCTCCTTTTTAAATAGCCTGTCTCATCCCGTTAAAATAAATGAGACCGGCGCGTTTGACTGTTTCAACTTGCATTGGCATGAAATTAAAATAAGATTTTTTTGAATGCAAGAAAAAGTTTATGGGGAAGGGTTGGATTGGGTTGGATTGGGTTGATTGGGTTGATTGGGTTGATTGGGTTGATTGGGTTGGAATAGGTTAATTGGGTTGAATAGGTTGATTAGGTTGATTGGGTTGGAATAGGTTAATTGGGTTGAATAGGTTGATTAGGTTGATTGGGGATATAGTGGCAGTAAAGTTGTGGGAAGAAAGAGATGCCCACGAAAAACACGAAAGAAGACGAATCTTGTGGAGAAGAACCCAACCGGTTTCCGGCTCCGATTTAATGGAGACTAAACCGGTTTTTGTTGATTGGTCGAAACCCGTTTGTCCCGATAAGTCGGGATAAAAACGGGTTTGACGGTAAAAGGTTGTTAAAGTAAAATACGGACTGTTTGAGTCTCAACGCAGAGCGTCGATACGAGATGGAAGTGCCTTGTCATATTTTCTCTTTGTATTCCTTAAAGCCATCCAACAATTGCTGGAATGACGTTATCTTGTATTTTTCAAAACTTTCTTCGTCCACGTAAACGAAGTCGTACTTCACATTTGTTTGCACCCGGTTGATGTCTTCGCACCATTGCCGCAGCCGTGCCATCTTCAGCGGCACATCCAAATCTTCCCGCCCTTTGGTTTCGGCAATGACAATCAGCTTGTCGGACAACTTGACCATAAAATCAGGGTAGTAGTTGGAAATGTCGCCGTCCGCGTTCACATAGTCCAGTTTGAAATGTACGGCCATATAGTTCTTCGCGTAAGAAACAACGTCGCCGCAATCTTCCAGAAAGTTGGCGAATTGCAGTTCAAGGTGGTTGTCACCAATAATACGATTGAAGATGCTTTTCTTCGGAACAATGTAGCTCTGCTCCTTCGCCACAAAGGGGCGCGTCTGCCGCAGCTTGATAGTATCCCGGATTTCGGCGTCGCCTTTGTCCCGGACGGTCAGCGCGTTGATCGCCTTTTTGAAGGTCTCAATCAGTGTTTTGGTGGTGGCCAGTTCCGACAGGTTGCGCAATGTGTTGGGGTCTTCCAGTTCCACCGGGCGGTCAAACAACTCGGCCTGCACAAACGCTTTGACCTTGCCGTAGAGCACGTCGTAACCACTGACCAGCCGCAGGTCCTTCATGATGGTTTGCGCAAAGTAGCCAATCACGCTCCGGTAATCCGCAATGCCAGCAGTGTCGAGGATGGTAGTGTGCGACACCTCGCCGGTGGCGATGTCTTTGAATACGATTTCCCGCTGTTCTTCTTCGCTGAACTGCAAATACAGCATGAGCTGATGCCCCATCGCGGTGATGTCCAGAGCGCTCAGGCTTTTGTATTCCCGGTAAACACGGGGTGTCAGCACCGGAATTTCAATGTCAAGCGCGGCGATGTTCTTCTTTTCGTTTTCCTTGTCAACTTCGACCACTAGTGGAGTCTTCGGCCCCGTCCCTTCCCCCATCGGCTTACGCTCCAGCACCACGCCTTCTGCTTGAATAGATTCCACAAACTCCATAAAGGCATTGGTGCCGACAACGCTAACGTACTCTTCCACATCGCCGGGATACATCTTGCGTAAACCCCGGCCCAGAGTTTGCTCGGGTAGGATATTACTCGTCGCGGAATAGGCGCGCAGGCCCACGATCGTGGTGACATTTTTCACGTCCCATCCCTCTTTGAGCATCATCACTGAAATGATAGCTTTGTAAGGGCTCTCCATCCCGTCAATCTCATTCGCCTGTTTGCGCAGTTTTTCAAGTTCCTCCTTGTCCTTGCCCGAAGTGGATTCAGAAATCTCGCCGTTGTTCTTGGTGTGAATGACCAGTACGGCGTCTTTCAAGTCCGGGTAATGTTCCTCCAGATACTCGGCTGCGTCGTCGCAGTTGCGCGTGTCGTCGGTCATTACGAACAGGATCGCCTTCTTGCCCATCTTCACGTGTTCGGCATACGCCTTGCGCCATTCGATCACGCCCAAATGGATATAGTCGGTATATTTCTCGGTGTACTTGGCACTCTGGCGTTCGCTCAACTTCGAGCGGCTGGCTGCGTCTGGTAAGACGGGATGCTTGACGACGTTCTGCGAGATCGCTTCAACCAACGGATAATCAGCCACGGTCTGCACGAAAATCGCGCCGTTGTTGTGCTTGGGCGTGGCAGTCGTGTCCACCTGCATGGACAGAGCCGCCCCCTTCTGCTTCAGCCGGTTGTGGATGTCTTCGATGGATTTGAACCAGGCCATACGCGGATCGTGAATATGGTGCGCTTCGTCATTCAATACCATCAACTCGTCAATGTCCCGGACGATCATGCCCAGGTCCACCTTGGAATCCGTGGTAGCGCCTGTGGGCCGCTTGCCCAGAAAATAGTCCCGCATGTCTTCATCATCCGGCGACGGCGGAATGTCATCGCCCGAATAAACACGGTGGATGTTGGTCAGAAAGATATTGCCCGTAGGCCGGGTGATCCGAACCTCATCTTGCAGATGCAACGTCAGTTGAAAATCGTCGCGCCAGTTGCGCCCTTCAAATCCGTTATTCGGCAGTACCGGGTCTTCAAAGAAAATCCGCAGTCCCTGAAAGTCTCTATAGATGCGGTCTAGGACGATGATGTTGGGCGTGATGACCAGGAAGTTGCGCGCCAGTTCCGATTCCGGCTCGTAGAGCTTGTGATAAAAACTCCACGCCAGAACCAGGCTCAACACCTTGGTCTTGCCCGTGCCCGTCGCCATCTTCACCACGAATCGCCGCCAGGTCTCGTCGAACATGCTCCCGGATATAAGGCCGCTTGCATCGAAGCGCATCAGATCGTGCTTGTCCTTAACCCCAACAACATCATATAGGTAGACAATCGTCTCCAGTGCCTCTCGCTGGGCGAAGTAATATTCAAACTCCGCCATGGTTCCGTCGGCCTTCAGCAGCAGGTGCGGCGTCTTGAACCACCAATTGAGCAGGCTCCGGCTGGTGTCCGCTGCGTCCACATAGCCGCCGTCCCGGAACTCCTTCACCTTACGGCGTAGCTCCGCCACCAGCGGCGGCATGAGTTTCTCCATTCTTGTCTCCCGCAAGGCTTCATCGGCAGGAAACCAGCGGATGCCCGGATCGAGAATCGCATATGGGGATTGCGGAAAGTTTTTATGCAGTGCCATAATATATTAGAATCTCCAATCTTCTTTAGTCAAGAATCCTTCCAGTTTCAAGCACTCTATCCCAAAGTACTCACAAATGTTTGGTATCCGAGCACCATTTGGCAAGCACTCTTCCTCTGTGACTACAATCGCTTCTTTGATTTTGGCTTTTGCAAATATGAAAGGATCGGCAAAATATCCTCCTTGAAGAAGTTTCTTTCTATCAAGATTTTGTTGGAAGTGCTGGATCGAATAAATCTGAGTTATAAAGGAAAGCTCCTTCACACTGGGGTCCTCAAAGAAATCGGGATTATGCTTTACCAATCGGTTAATGACAATATTATCAAACCGGCGTTCAAGTTCGAACCTTGCTTCGCGTACAGAAAACACGCGATTTTCCTGAAGAATCACAGCGAAGTTTTCCCAAAAGGATGGAAATCTATCTGGGTAGTAATGATTCAGAATATTCGACAATGAGTTTGTATCAAAAACATACATCAAAGTCTACCTCCTTCCATAACCATATACTCAAAGGTAGGTAGATTCTGTACCTTGACGTTTAGGTACTCGGCGACGTTATCAACCGTAATCTTGCTCTGATAGTATTTCCCATAGACAAGATTGATATACCTCTCACCCAGGTATGTTTTTTGGTTATAGTAATAATTCCCGCCACCTGATGTCTCTTCTCGTTTCTCTTTAGCTTGGTTAGCCCATTTTGCGGCCATCTCTTCATAGTAATTGGCATTAACCAAGCCTCGGTCAAGATAGTTACGTAAGATGACTTCGCGGCTCACGGAAAAATAATCGGCAAGTTTCTTGAACTGTGATTCTGAAATCTTCGGTTCAAACGATTCCAGTTCTTCTTGTGGAACAAGAAGCTCATTCGCAAATTGGTTGCAACTCACATCAACCTCACGAAAATATCCTTGGAACGAGCGAACAGTTTCCCTGCTTCTGAAATCGATCCCGCCGGAATGATAAAGCAGATGCCCCAATTCATGAAAGAGTGTAAACACTTGTCGCGAATCAGGCATGCTATTATTGACAAAAATAAGCGGATATTTCTCGTCGTATAGACAAAAACCCGAATAGTAATCGTTCCTAAAGGCATCTTTGAAAACGAATATCCCGTGCGCTTCCAAAGCTTCTCGCCATTTCTTAAATGCGGTCTCGGGTGAGTTCCATTTGGATTGTTCCTCGATTGAGACACCGAGTATGCTCCGGATCGTTTTTGCGATCGATTCAAACCGGGAATTCTCGGTAAGCACGAACGTGTCCAACAACGATATTTTTACCGGCTTCTCTCCCTCGAAAAGTTCTTCAAGATTGAGTTGGAAAAGCTTTGCCTTTCTATAGAGTTTAATGATTTCATGCGGCAGATCGTCAATTACTGTATTAGGCAATGTCCTGAACTCGGTCTTTGGGGTCTCTTCATCAGGTACAGATGGGAAGAAAAATACAGCTACCGGGCGTTTATAAATTTCATGCGCCAATCTTTCAAGTTGAGGATATGTCGGTGATGTTGTTCCATCTTCCCATGCTTCTATTTCTTGTCTGTCTTTGCTTAATCTGTAACCAATATCCTCCGTTGAAAGACCTAAAGAGGTTCTTGCCCATTTCAGGACATCAACGTTGATAGGTAGTTTCTCTTTCATTCGGTTATCTCCATTACTCTCATTGTGTCATTCCCATAAATATACACCACTTTGACGGACAGATGCCGCCGGATATCCCAGCCGAGTTGCTTGAGTTCATCGTTCTTGGTTGGCGTTCATTAGCATTCATTAGCGGTTTCCTCCCACGCTCACCTCAACAATGGTCATCGTGTCGTTGCCGAAGATATCCACCACCTTGACCGGGAAGTTGGAATGCAGGGACATAAATCACCTTTCTAACTTTTTGTTTGTTTCCTTAAAGAATCAATCGCCTCTTTTATGGCATTTTCATTTTTTTCTTTTGCCCATTCATCCCAAAAATCAATAGTGGCACTTTGAGGTTTTACTTTTGGTTCGGCGACTTTTATTCTGCTCGGCAACAAAGAAGCATCCCCAACAATTAATGCTTCACCAATATCAAGAATAGGTAACAGGTCTGCGAAATCCCCCAAGCTATCAGGGAAAAGCCTTTTTATTACAGCTTGGTCTTCTGCGTTTGTTAGTCTCATCGCAATAAAATTATTGCTTTGGCTCAAAACAGTGCGATTAACATCTGCCGGACGTTGAGTTACAACAACTAACCCAATGCCATACTTTCGCCCCTCTTTTGCTATTCTTTCAAAGTTTTTTAAAGCAGATTCATCAACACTTGATGCCGGTTTTTCTGAAATATACAGATGTGCTTCATCACAAAACAATGCGATGGGATGTCTTTTTTCTTTTTTTGTCCATTGTTGGATAGAGAAAACAATTCGTGCAACTAAACCAATAATCAATGGTAGTATATCAGACGGCACTTCGGAGAAATCAATAACTTTAACGCCTTTTGCATCCTTTTCAAAACCCATTAATTTTTGCCCAAAATTTTCGAACCATTCATATCTTTGTAATTCATCCTTTGAGTTGAATAAAAAATTTAATCGTCTGTCAGTTATTTTTGTTTCCAATCGTTGAATGAATCTTATCAATTTGCTAAACAAAGGACCCTGTTTTTCAGTTCTTGCCCCTTGAACCATTTCGTTGTCAAGTTGTTTTAATTCATCCAAAACATCGTTCAGCTTATATGGTAACGGGCTGTCTATTGTAAAGTTGCTTAATATCTCGGTTTTACCTTCGGTCTCAAGTTTGCTTTTTTTTGCTTTAATAACAGCTTCAAAAAAGGCTCTTGCCTGATTCGGTGCATTGTTATCGCTTCTGTCAAGCATCATTGCCAGCATTTCTTCATAAGTAAGCAGCCAGTAGGGCAAGAATACATTGTTAACAACATCTTCATCGCTTGGCCCCGCAATTCTCAAGTATTCGATAGTCTTAATCTCATCAGCTAATTTTTTGTATTCACCGTGAATATCAAAGATTAACGCATTTGCGGATGGCAGGTTTACAACTTGTTCAATTATTCTTGCTACCGCCCATGATTTACCTGACCCGGTGCTGCCGACAATAACAGCATGTCGCTGAAAAAATTTATTGCCATCCAACCATGCTTCTGCCTCGTCATCCAAAGTATATTTCCCCATAGACAAGGGGTTTTGATTTTTTGCGGCTAATGAAGAAATTGCTTGCATGAATTGAGTTAATTTTGCGCCAGTTATCACGAAACATTCGGCATTGATTTCAGGGACTGTTTCTAATGTTCGCTTAAACACGTTCGGCTTCGTCCCTAATTTATCAATATGTGTTCCTATCAAAGTAACTTTCATGACATTTTCAATAATACTGCCATTGTCAGGCATATCTGGATCGATTGGCTCAGAGGATGTTTTTCTCATTATCTTAACAACTAACCCAATGAGAAATTGCCCGACTTTACTACTCCTTAACGCAACCAGTTGGTTGACTTGTAGTGCTTTTAATTTTTCTTCATTTTCGACATGAACCACAACTGTTCCCGTATCTACACTTTCAACAGTTCCAATCGATTCTTCTGAATTATAATCAAATATCGCCATAATCATTCCTCCTGTTATAACCATAGGTTTAGAAACTCGCCCAACCGCCAGAAATTGCCGGCCATAGTTTCTTTCTTATATACATTGTCTTCGTAATAATGGAAAAAGGTACTATTATCCCCAGCTTTCTCCAATATAATTGATTTGGCGGGATTTTGGAGTAATAGTTTTTCCCCGGTCTCGGTTAGTTTTTGTACAATGGTTACAATCGGCCTTCCTTTTTTTACTTGCCCAAGTAATTTAGGTTGTACATGCTCGTCATTAAATCCGTATCCGATACACAAGAAACATGAAGCCTGAATCAATGCCTTGTCAGCTTCATTCATAACAGTTCTGTATGGTTCAAGGTGTGTTTGCTGATATTTTATAATACCCGGCGTGACAATTAGCGGCGCGGTATTTTCAGGAATCTCTTTAGCCAATGGAGACGAGAAAGAAAGATTGTTTTCTCGATTGAACCAATCTAACGAACCATGTACTTTCCAAATATCTGCTCTGTTCTGATTAGGATGACTTTGAAGATAGTTTTGAGTGAAGTTTAGCAGATATCTTCCCGAAAAGCCTGTATGGATATTTGCTTCTGCTAAATCTGCGGCATACTCTGCAACTCTATCGTAGTTAGTTGTGATTACTTTTACATGCTTTGGATGCGATTGGAGTAATTTTGAGAACAAATCTTTAAGAGGAAAATTCTTTTCCTTTTCATCGACCAAATTTTTATAAAACGCTAAATCCTTCTGGTTTACAAACTCCCATGTGCCGATTATTATTTTTTTAGTCAATGTTGGATTTATTGGAGTATTTTGAAGTGCTTTTTCCAAATCGCCTGTTTTTTCTAACTCAGATAAAAATAAACCCCATTCGGTCGATCCATCAGTAATAGATACTTTCAAATGGCTTGCAAGCTCCGGCATTGAGGGCATGCCAAAAGGAATCGTAGCGCCTGTTCCAAGTATAATTACCGGTTGCTTTTCCAGATACTTTTGGATTATTTTAGCAAATTTATCTCTCTCTTCTTCGAGGACATTCACACCGTCACCTCAATAATCGTCATCGTGTCATTGCCGAAAATGTCCACCACCTTTACCGCGATCTTCCGCCGCCCCGGCGTGCATTCGTGGAAGACGCTTTTCATTTCCAGCGACCGGTCTTTCTTGGTGCGGAAAGACTGCCACTCGTTCTCAAAGATGTAATCCCCCGTCCAGCGTTCTTCCCATTCGCCGGTTTCCTCATTCTTCACCCGGATGATTTCCCGTTTGCTCTCAAAGTCGAAGTCCACCGACCAGTAATCGATCTAGTCGGTCCAGTTCTTGGTGAGCACTTCGCGGGTGACGATCCCGTTCGCATCCTTACTCACCTTCACGATCTGACCCTTCTCCACCACGATCCGGCTGCCCTTGTCCTTGATCTCCGCCTCAGCATTGGCAATCGAGTCCTGCGAGTAGAACACCGAAAAGTCCGTCAGTTCCATCGCCACGCTGTTGTTTGCGACATGTGGCTTGACCTCGATGGCCGCCACGTCGTGGAACACCACCTGGTTCTTCTCCACCGCCCGCTTGTCAAACACCTCGGCAGGGATGTACTTCGGCGCGATGTCGATCCCCTTGGCCCGCGCCTCGTCCAGCACGTTCGGGAACAGCCCCATCTCGAACTCGAAGCCCAAAATGTCCACCTTGGTGATGTGCTTCTTTCGGCATTCCAGGATGATCTCTTCGACGAAGAGACGCGTCACCGGCAGGTTGACAGGACCGACGGCCACCAGCCGCCCGGCCCGCTTGCCGTGAAATGCCGCGAAGCCCGTCGTCTTTTCTGCCCGGTAGGCCCGCAGGATAAGGTCGACGAACGCCGCTTCCTTCTCTTCGATTTGCTTGCGCTGCTCTTCCTCGCGCAGGTTGGGGTTGATGCCGATATAATGCTGGCGCTCGTACTTGCCCAGGTTGAGGATTTCAAAGGCCCGATAGTCCTTGCCCTCGGCCTTGAGCTGCCGCTGGACGCCGATCAGCCGCTTGCGCGTCGTGTGGATGGCGAACTTGCCCAGGTCGCTGACGATCCACTTGCGCCCCAGTTTCTCCGCCACCGCCGCCGTCGTGCCGGAGCCGCAGAAGAAGTCGGCAACGAGATCGTTTTCGTTGGAGGATGCCCTAATAATTCTTTCCAAAAATGATTCTGGTTTCTGTGTAGCGTAACCGGTATTTTCAATTGAATTTCCTTGCACGGGATGCAAGTCAGACCAAACATCACCCGGGTTTTTCCCTCGCTCCTCCAACTCTTCAGCAGTAACGTTATATCTCGCCTCGCCACGCTGAGCCCGAGCGATGGTTTCGGGGTTATAAGCGACACCAATTTCCTTTCGATTAAAGATCAGATCTTCTGCTGATTTGGCATACCAAAATATCGTCTGGTGTTTTCTGCCAAACCTGTCATTACCACTTGCACCTTTTATAAAATGCCAAATGATCTCGTTTTGGTGGTTTTGTTTACCAAACAACTCGTCGATAACAAGGCGCATGTATGCACTAACCCGATAATCGCAATGCACATAAATACTGCCATCCTCCGCCAGCAAATCCCGCATCAGCACCAGCCGCTCGTAGATCATGGCGATGAAGGAATCCGCGCCTTTGCCCCAGGTGTCGCGGTAGGCGATTTCTTCGAGGATATTGGGCTTCTTGGTGAAGGTGTCTCCGCCAATCTCGATGTCCATGGAGAAGTCGGCGCCGACGTCGAACGGCGGGTCGATGTAGATGAGTTTGAGGCCGCCCTGCTTTTCGATCTCCTCTCGCAGCGGACCGTTCTTCAGCGACGAAAGGATGAGTTTGTTGTCACCCCAGATCAACTTGTTCGTCCAGCCCTTGAGCTGGCGGCCGCGAAAATCGAAAAGCCCCCCTTGCATCCCGCCATCTTCCGGCTTCTCCACACGCGGCTCATCCACCTGCTCGATAACCTGGAAGGGCAGTACGATATTGCAGACCTCGCTCGACTTGCCGTTCCAGACCAGTTCGACCTCGCGCTTGTCCTCGAACAGCAGAAAGCGGTACTTCTCCGGCAACGGCCTATCTGCCTCGATAAAGCGGACGATTTCTTGCTGTTCTTGTTCAGTCAGTCGTGGCATAAGACTTTTCTCCTTCGCGGTGTTATATTCGGCTTCATGGTCGTGAGGCGCTTTTGCACTTCGCTTAAAAATCCAATCTCATTTTCCAGATTCGCTCCGAAATCACTTGAATTAATTCCTGAGCAGTTTCAATAAAGTCATTAACTACTTGTATGGTTAAGACTATTTCCGTATCACGCCTTGGGTGCGCCAGACTATCTCTAACATCTTTGAAAGACTTAAAACGTTGCCAAAGTGCACCACCCTTTAAGTTGGTTGCATCGTGAGAACCCATCTTGGACAGAAGAAAAAATATCTTATTCTCCAGAGCTTGATATTCATTACCTTCCAAAACGAATTTACCTATGTTCGCCCCGCTATCTTCAAAACGCAGACGTTTTTCTTGAAGAAATGCCTTCTCATGCATCTCAAACATATCACTAGGCAGAGAACTCAAATCATTACAACGATTATTGACAAACGATTCCATCGCCGACCATGCTAAAATTATCGCCGGAATGAGAAGCCATTCAGCATCTTCCTGTTTTTGGATTTTGTCCTCTGCCGATGATAAGTATTTACGAGCATATCTAAGATAATCTCTGAACTCGCGCATTTTAAGCATATCCTTGAGATAAAGATAGCAATCCAATAACTTGGCTAACGGCCTTATCCATAAATTTGGAGTCAATCGTCACATTTTCTTCTAAACTTTTTGCTAAGAATAATTGTGCAACCCTTTGTCTATCTCTTAAGGCAGATCGCGTTCCGAGTCCTCGATAAGTAGCCTCATCTTTATCATGCTTATATGTCGACATCTCTTTAGCATTAAGGGGATCGGGAATTTTGCCAGAAGTCTTAGGAATACGGTAATGGTTCTCTAAACGTTCAGGGTGAGATTGCAATAAGCCAGCCACATAACTCCAACCACATAACACCGACTCAACAAACGTCTTATTTTTGTAGCCTTTTATCTTCTTGATAGATGTTTTAGGATCTGAAACCGCCCGATACTGTGCATTATGCAAGGCAAGGAATCTTTGACCAGCCTTAAGTAAGGACTCGTCGCTGAGAATATCTCGTTGATTCATGATCTTTTCATAAGCCGGGTCAGCAATTATTTCTCTATCTGTTCCTGTTTTTACACCTGTCTCAACCAAGTAAGGTTCATAAACATTCCGATCTAACTCAGAAGAATTCAATTCTCGGCCTCTTTCTTCACCTAAATAAAAATTTACTAAAAAGCTCCGAGCTTTTTTAACTGAAATCTTTTCCGAACGCGATCCAACATCGGGAAAGTCCTCTTTGTCACCCAGAAAGCCAACTTTCTGACACCATTTCCTTAAAACACCACCAAATATTGTTTCTTCAATCATTCGGTCAAAGGTATCGTTTGATACAGAGATATTCGTATTTGACACCAATGCAATTTCAGTTCGTTGAACTTTGTTGAGGTTGAAATATATTCTAAAGCCATGATAACGATCGCTTTTTGTGTATGCCCCAAAAATCGCTTTGATACGATGCTGACCACCCCAGACTTTTAAAGGGGTTTCAGGGGCATACTCCACGGTATATTCAACGATAATGTCATTAAACTCTCGTCCTTTCGTTGCGTCTGCCGCCATGCGCTGATATGTCATATGCTTTAGAAACAATTGACGGTTTGTTTTATAACTATCGGTGCTTGTCACATCGAGTTTAGCATCCAAATCACATAGTTTTGCGGCATCGCTTGCCAGAAGAGAAGACTTGATGTAATAAGCGCCGCTTGCGCCATCTTGGAAAATGATCACTGGCATGTCGTACTTGACCTCAAGCGTTGTTACTTGCCCGAGGAAATTAGCCGTTTGGTTCTCGGCTTGGGAATTCTTTTCTGCTCTCTCGTCAAATAGTATTTTAGTCATAAAACCTTCCAGATAAGAAGTTTATCATCTCGAACTATGCGCTTAATATCTGTTTAACCTGCACATTCTCTTTTTTCACCTGGTTTATCTATATCCAAATAACGCTGAAATAGTACAGAAATTCGGGTAAAAGCACAAGGAAAATAGCGTTTCAGGTTCCGAGTTTCGGGAGGATTGTTTTTTCACCACAAGAACACTGAGGTCATAGAGGAATTTTATGGCAGTGTGTTATTGAGCATTACATATCCCAACGGCGGGAACCTGTCCCGCAAAATGCTAGAGATATTGTTTCTTTTTAGTAAACAGTGATTCAAGACCCTTCGCCACGGCTTAGCATTCGCACTAATCTACCGTATCAATTCCTGCGTGGTTATTTCTTTCCTTCTCAATCTGTCTTTGTGACTCAGGGTGACAGTGAAGGAAATAACGACTTTACCCGCAACATCCCTCAATTTGCATTCCTTCCACGCACTATTCACCGATAACTCCCGCCAGACGCTTCAGCAGAGTGAATGCGTCTTTATCAAACATGGAAAAGGCAAACCATTTTTTACCCAGGTCTTTTAACGATGCGCCGAAATGATAAACGGTTTTGCCGTCGATGATTAAAAACCGGTCGTGCGCGTTATGAAATTCCTTCAAGGTGATTGCCGGATATTGCTCGTTATACTTTTTTACATCGAGGGCAAGTTGTCTGGAAATAGTGTTCGTGAGAATGGTAATCCGGACATGCTTGTCGGCTTTGGAAAGCAATGTCAAAACTCCGTCATCGATATAGTTATCAATCAAAATAATTGACTTCCGGGCGGTGCGGATCAGGTCGGAAGCAAATTGATAAGCATTAAAAATCTGTCCGTCGAAAAAGATGCCTTGCTTAGATTTGATGTCCTTTTCTTCGATGGCGTCGAAAACCCTCTTAAATTTCTCATCGGTTTCTACTTTATATTCGATTTGCTTTCTTTCAATGCCATCGAGACGATGAAATATTTGCGCATTGGCGGAAATGAACTTTCTCATTGCGACAAAAGCATTGATAATCTGAATGCTGATTTGAACAGCGGTTGCACTTCGGAGAATGCCCGAAAGCATAGCCACGCCTTGCTCGGTAAAAACATAGGGGAGATACCTTCGACCTCCCTTTTTGTTTGAGGTCGCAAATTGCGACCTCATGTTTTGCTTATTATTTGAGGTGCCAATTTGGAATCTCAAGTGATTTTCATTCTCTAAGGTCACAAATTGTGACCTCAAGGAATCATTTTCTTCAGCAGTAAGTTGAAAACTGAACTCTATAGGGAATCTTTCAATATTTCTTTTGACCGCCTGATTCAATACTTTGGTTTCCACGCCGTAGAATTCTGCCAGATCGCTGTCCAGCACAACCTGAACGCTGCGGATGGTATAAATCCGGCTTTGAATGTCATCCTTCTTAATGATTGCATTTTCAGTCATTGAATTTCACCTTCCGCAAATTATCTAAAATGAGATCATTGAGTCGCGCTTCTTCCTTCATTTGCTCTTCCAGCTCCGCTTTCAGTTTGCCGAAGCGTTCCGCGAAATCGAAGTCGTCATCATCTTCCGGCAGGCCAATATAACGTCCGGGCGTCAGGACATAATCCTTCTGCCGGATTTCGTCAAGAGAGATAGACTTACAGAATCCCGGCACGTCCGCGTAACTCTCCGATTTATTCCGCCACCGATGATAGGTTTCAGAGATTTTAGATATATCCTCATCCGTAAAATCTTTTGTCCGGCGATTGATCAGAAAACCGAGATTGCGGGCGTCGATGAACAAGACTTTGTCAAGTCGGCCTTCTTTTTTGCGGGACAGGAACCAGAGGCAGGCAGGTATCTGCGTATTGAGAAAGAGCTTTGCCGGTAGATTGACGATGCAGTCAAGAAGACCATCTTCGATAATTTTTTTACGGATTTCGCCCTCTCCGCTGGTTTTGGACGTGAGCGATCCTTTTGCCAGCACAAAGCCTGCCATACCGTTCGTGCGAGACATATGATAGATAAAGTGCTGAATCCAAGCGTAGTTGGCATTTCCGGCAGGAGGAGTTCCATACGTTTTCCAGCGGGCATCATCTCTTAGTAATTGCCCAGACCAATCCGAATCGTTGAATGGAGGATTGGCGATGATAAAGTCCGCTTTCAGGTCTTTATGCGCGTCGTTAAGGAAAGAACCCTCGTTATTCCAGCGGATGTTGGAACTGTCGATGCCGCGGATGGCAAGATTCATTTTACACAGTTGCCAGGTTGTTCGGTTTGATTCCTGTCCATAGATGCTGATTCGGTCGGACGGATCGAGTTCAAGACCGTTGTTTCCGTTCTTCCTGTAGTGATCCCGATGAGCATGAATGAACCTTTCACTTTGAACGAACATCCCGCCGGAACCGCAACAAGGATCGAAGACGCGCCCCTCGTAAGGTTGAAGCATTTCCACCAGCAGGCAGACAACGCTCCGGGGTGTATAGAATTGTCCACCCTTTTTGCCTTCCGCAAGAGCGAACTGTCCGAGAAAATACTCATAGACTTTCCCCAGTATGTCCTTACTTCGTGAAAATTCGTCGCCGAGTGCGATGCCGCCGATCAAATCGATCAATCCGCCGAGAGATTGCCTGTCGAGGTTTTGCCGGGCATATACTTTTGGAAGCACGCCTTTCAGCGAGGTGTTCCGGCGTTCGATTGCTTCCATGGCTTCATCGACATATCCGCCAATATCGACTTTCTTACCGTTTTCAAGTGCGATCTCTGTTTTTTTAGCATTGTCCTGAATGTTTTTCCACCGCGCGATAGGCGGAACGAAGAATACTTTTTCAGCGGTATATTCGTATGGGTCTTCCGGGTCTGCGCCTTGGAACTCGGCTTCACCTTTGACTAATTTGTTATGAAGAACTTCAAAGACGTCGGAGATATATTTGAGAAAAATGAGTCCGAGGACAACATGTTTATATTCGGCGGCGTCTATATTTTTATGGAGTTTATCCGCCGCTTGCCAGAGAATAGTTTCGATAGAGTCTTGCTTTTTTCCGTTTGCCTGTGTCGTTTTAGCTTGAGTCATTTTTTCTCCCTTAAAACTTAACTTCCTTTAAGAAAACCGCATAGCCCATTCTGCATTCATCCCCTTGCTAAAAGATCGATCCGCAAATATCTATATCCAAACAACGCGGAAATAGTACATATAATCGGGTAAAAGCACAAGGAAATTGTGTTTCGGGTTCCGAGTTTCGGGAGGATTGTTTTTTCACCACAAAGAACACTGAGGTCACAGAGGAATTTTATAGCAGTGTGTTATTGAGCATTACTTACCCCAACGGCGGGAACCTGTCCCGCAAAATGCTAGAGATATTGTTTCTTTTAGTAAACAGTGATTCAAGACCCTTCGCCACGGCTTAACATTCGCACTATTCTACCATATCAATTCCTGCGTGGTTTTTTCTTTCCTTCTCAATCTGTCTTTGTGGCTCAGGGTGACAGTGAAGGAAATAACGACTTTACCCGCAACATCCATGCATTCGTGAATCTATATATTCATATTTTTGTCATTCGCCGCAGGTGGAAAAACAGCAACCCGTTACCCGTTACCCGTAACCAGCAACCTGTTACCCGTAACCCGTTACCAGCAACCTGAAACCTGTTATCCGCCGATGGCGGACAGGCCTAATCCAACAAAATCTACCTAATCAACCCTTCTCGCGGCTATTTGGCTTTTTCGAGTTTCGCCAATTGCTTGACGGCACGCGCTTCGGCTTTCGTGCCGGGATAATTAGCAATGATCAGGTTGAGAGTCTCGACGGTTTTGTCGTTATCTTTTATCTTTACGGAGTAAATTTTTACAACTTCTTCCAACGCTGAAATCGCCTTTTCCGACTTTTGATATTTCTGGAATACTTTCATATACTGACCAACGGCGGATTCATACTTTTTATGAGAATTGTATAAATCTCCAGACGCCACCATCGCTGACAACGCATCCGGCGTTTCGGGATAGCGCTCATCGATAGATTGATAGATGTTGACGGCTTCTTCGATCAGGCTCATTTTAGTCGAAAGAATGACCGCTTTCCGCATTAAAGCGGGAATCGCATGCGGCGATGTCGGATATTTATCGGCGACAACCTGATACGCTTTCACGGCGCGTTCCCATTCGGACAAATTCTCATCGAGCATTTTCGCAATGCGATATTGCGCGTCTAATGCGAGAGAATCCCGACCGAATTTCTCGATATAGAATAAAAAGGATCGAATTGCGTTTTCATATTCGCCAAACTGTTTTTGCTGAATATCGGCGGAGCGAAACAAACAACGCGAAAAGAAAGGAGTGTTTGGGTAAAAAAGCATCGTCTTTTGGTGGGAAAGAAAGGCGCTTTGCGGCTGTCCGTTCCGCTCGTAGGTTTCTGCAATCCACAGACTAACCACATCCGCATGCGACGAATACGGATAGAGTTTGAGAAACGTCTGCGCTTCGGGAATAAAATGCTGTCGAATGGGAACGTCGATGAAATCGCGCAAGGTTTCGACGAATTTGAAGTAACGTTCTTCGGGCGTCGCCGGTTCGGGAATTTCATTGATCAGCCGCATCAGGTAATCCGAACTGGATTTGTAGAATTTCTCCGTCTGGAAAATTGCCGAACGAAGACTTTGCACTTCGTCGAAAAGCGGCGAATCCGGGTACAGATATAGGAATTTCAGGATGGAATATTCCGCTCGACTCCAATCGTTCGTCCGAATATAAACCTGCGTGATAAAATCTTGAACGGAATCACACCGGGCTGACGGATAAAATATATCCAGATAATTTTGCAATTCCTGAAGTTGAAACGGGGCGATTTGTTCGATGGTTGAAGAAAGTTTAAAGATATTTCCCTTCTTTTTCGATTCTTCCTGCCTCAGTAGTTTTTCAAATGAAAAAAACTTCGCTTCGAAGGCAGGATCGTTCGTTGCCGGCGATTGACCTTTTCCGGTCAACATACCGGAAAACATGGCAACACTATCCGATAAGTTTTGGATACGTTCCGACGCGGCATTCAATTGGTTGAGGAGCGTATTAGTCTGATTAGAGTAAACTACGCCGATGGAGTCGATTCGCTCCTGCAAGATTTCGTCATAAACCAAACGGAGCGAATCGGCGATAAATTGCCTGAGTGTCGATTTGTCCCCGCGCGCCTGATCGACGACTGAATTTTGAAATTGCATATCCTGTTTTCCGGCAACTTTATCGACCAATTTATCGATCTGCGCGGATAACAATACGGGAAAGAGAATCATGCTTGCCGTAAAAAGGTTCAAAAGCCCACAGCTCTTTTTCATACGATCTCCAATTTCTTTTTCAATGATTACCGAACGGATGAAAGTTAGGTCAATCTGGAGGGAAAATCCAGAATTTCGTCTCAAGCCCGCATCACGCTGACGCCGAGATTATCTGCATGATCGCTGATGCGTTCCAATAACCGCAAAACTTCGGTATAAATGACGTTTGCCTCTGACATACAAATGCCCTCGTTAAATCTGTCGATATGGCGTTGACGCGCCTGCCAGTACATGCAATCGAATTCACTTTCTAATTTACAAGCAGACTCAGCCATTTTTTTATCGCTGGTCTCAAAAGCCTTCAATGCCGTCCGATACGTTTTTAGAACATGCGGCCATAGTTGGTCGAGGTCGGCAAGCGCGTTTTCGCTGAAATATAAATTATTCTCGATCCGATTCAAGGTATATTGAGAAATATCTTCCGCCATGTCAGCAATTCGTTCAATGTCCATCAACAGATTTTTCAACTGAAAGCAACGCTTTTTTTGTTCATCGGTCAAATCGTCCTGTAAGAGCAATTTATTGACAAAATCAACCGTTAATTTGAAAACCGGATCGATAAATTGATCTTCCCGATCTATCGCGCTCTTTGCAAGAGCAGTATTTTTTTCCACCAGCGCCTGGCAGGATTGTTCCAACATTTCAGCAGACGCCTCGCCGATTCGGGCTAATTCACGAGCCGCTTCCGTCAGGGCGACGGCTGGAATGCGGATCTGCATTTCGTCTATATATGTGGTCAACTTTGGTCTCGTCTTGCTCGGTTTTACCGGCGCGAGATGCTCCGCAACCCAAGCGATTTGCTTGACGAACGGAAAGAGCGCCAAACTGACAGACACATTGAAAATCGTGTGGGCATTAGCAATTTGACGAGGTAAATAGGATGAAGTAAGTTCCACCAATCCGGCATACTGCGATATAAACGGTAAAAATAGCGCAACGCCGAGAACATTGATGAAAATCTGGGCGAACGACGCCTGTTTAGACGTGGTGGATAATCGAAGTGATGCAAGCAACCCTGTGATGCAGGAACCGATATTCGCGCCCAAAATCAATCCGATGGCACCCGGCAATGTGATGACGTTAGTGATGCCCATAGCCACAACCAAACTGGTCACAGCGGTACTGCTGTTCGTTATGGAAGTCATGTGATCAATCCAGCGACAACGGCAATCATCGGAGTCTGACCCATTGTTATGAGTCCATTGCTGATCCAGCCGATCTTGACGAGTTCATTCAAAGACATCGCCATATAGCTCATTCCGATAAAAATGATCCCCAGTCCGAAGAGAATCTCGCCATATTTTTTCCAGCCGCGATTTTCAAAAAATTCAATAAAAATTAATCCTACAATTACTAAAAGAAGACGATAATAACCAATATCAAAAGCGACGATCTGAGCGGTTAGCGTCGTACCGATTTCTTGTCCGAGTATCACGCCGATCGTCTGTGAGACCGTCATTAGATTAGCGTTAATCAGACCGATCATCATCACCATCAAGAGTCCACTGCTCTGAAGAAGCGCCGTTGCGATGGTTCCGAACGCGGCGCTTTTGATGCGATTGCTGGTCATTCGGTCGAGCCATTTTTGAATCTGCTCTCCCGCCAGTTTTTCCATTCCACCGCTCAGCATGCGGATTCCAAATAAAAAAAGCGCCAACCCGCCCAATATTTGTAAAAACCCTACCATTTCTTCTCCATTTTAGAACAAAAGTTTATTTTTTTTATCATGGTCATTTATCATAATTCTATGTAAATAATTTACTCATACCAGCGATAAATCGGTATAAATTGGGCGAATTTCTTTTGAATCGTTTGCCGAGAGATCAACCTTTCCCGACAGATTAGCGATGAGAATATGCGTTTTGATTGAAATTTTCGGCAATCGAAAAATGCAATCTTTCAGCGGATCGGATTGATGAAAACTGGCAATCAGCACGTGAAAGTAGCGTTCTCGCCGAATGGAATTGATCCGTTGGTGAATGATTGCTTTCAGCGCTGACAGATGATTTTCGCGCGCCGCAGGAAAACGGAGATAACAGAAATTCAGCGACTCTCCTTTTCTTGGAAGTTCAGGAAAATTCAACATCGTGCCAAACGCCCGAAATAGCGTCATGGCTAATTGAAGTAGCGGACTAAATTCCAGCACGATTTTTTTTCGGATATCCGTCTGATCCCAAAACGCGGCACAGGCGACGATACGACCGTTCAGTTCGGCAACATCAAAGTCCCGGATGCTCAGCGAATCCGTTTTTTGAAGTTCCCGCTCGAGCCATTCGACACTAAATTCCGGAGACAAATCGTACGACCTGTACGTTTCCTGAAGGATTTCCGCAATCGCCGGCAAGTCGTTTAGATGAGCCTTTCGGATGCGGCATTCACTTTTCACCAAATAAAAACGGTAAGGAATGATAAGCGAACTAACAACATTTCCCAAATCTCGATGTACGTATTTTTTAGATAGGAACAATTCATACAGACGCTTGGCGCGGCTGTTACCTTCCAGTATATAGGCAATTCCAAGATCGCGCAGACGATTGGCAGGATTTTTCGCAACATGTCTTAGAAGAGAAACACCTACGGCTGTTTTTGCATTCGGCGAGGCTTTCATTTCGCCAACCGTCAACAAGGAGACCTGTTTGCCGAAAAACTGAACATTTTGATACATCTCGGCGGCAGTTCCATCAAGGTGACCATTCGAATCCGCCACCCAGACGATATATTCATCACTTGCCATTCGCAGAAATTTAAAAAAATCCGGCGACTGGTCGGAATACATCGTGATAATGCCGTGAGAAGGCGTCTGTCGCGCCAGTTCAAGCAGAGCCGCATTGTCTTTCGGTGTTGCTTGTCGAATGATCATCCGCTTTCTCCGGTTCTGTTTTGTCCCATCAGTGCAATGACGGTGCGGGAATTATATTGGCAGAATTGCAACAGAACGACAACGGCAAAAAACCTACATAAAATCCGGCTCGCGGCATTTGTGGAAGAATCAAGGTTTTCATAAATCGTCTGAGCATTGATCTCATAGTCATTTTCCCCATCTCAAAATTCATTTCCAATGGCTGTCCGTCGATTGCCTGTTGGCAAGTAAAAAAGCAGTGACATTTTAAGAGAATTTAGCGGGAATTCCAAGATAGGAACAATCTTTCCGACATTTTAGATCATGTCGGAAAATAGAAATCGGTAACGATGACATTTCATACGCAAAAATTTACCCGATACCTTTGACAACTATCCGGGCTCCTCAACGCGAAATCGGGATAAATGCCGCCGAAATACTAATTCGCGACATCGAATCATTGACCATATTGCCAAATGAACGCGTTGTTTCACTTCATGTCTAATAAAAGTGAGCAAATGCAGGTGGGGGAATTCAATGGGGGAACTTTTCCGTCACGACGGGAGACCAATGCCGAAAAATGTTAATTATTTCAAGGTTATTTTGTCGAAATCAACATAATTTTTACAGATGTATTTTATGTGTTTGTCGTCGGGGAATTGGGTTGTGAGTGCAGTAGGATTCGAACCTACGACCCACGGCTGAAAAGTACTGTAGCAAATCATTTTTATTGACGAAATACAGGTCTTCCGGATATGCGATTTCTGATACCAACCTTTCCGAAAACGACGATTCGCCGTACAATGTTAACAGTCAAGCAGTTATCGGGTATCTGATAGATTTAAAAGGTTTAAGCTTTGAAAAATTGAAAACGAAAGTAACAAACAGGCGTTATTCGCTGATTCCATAGAGCAGTTTCATAGAAAGAGTTTTTGCCGTTGTGGTT
>Ga0210017_1000166_pt1 | contig 51066 bp, 48 predicted proteins | sample CryGeyCG2014_020_FD_183966 | JGI IMG/M metagenome (GOLD analysis project Ga0210017, IMG submission 183966) | Groundwater microbial communities from aquifer - Crystal Geyser CG08_land_8/20/14_0.20 (SPAdes) (version 2) | ecosystem: Environmental > Aquatic > Deep subsurface > Groundwater | place... | reverse complement strand
TCTCTTTTTTATCTGCCAGCGATGCCGACAAAAACTCTATACCCGCCTCATCAGATTTATACTGTTCTTTATATTGAGTTAAAATATCAGCGGACAGATCGTACTGATTAGAGTAGGTATATAAATTCACCAGATTGCCCATTACACCCATCCGATCCGGGTTGGTTATGCAATCCAACGCTTTCAGCGACAAATCAATCGCAGTTTTATTTTCACCGGATAGCATTTTCCAGGTAATCATATACTGCAAGGCACGTTTACCGAGTGGGTAGTCACTATAAGAATTGTACAATTCGGATAAATAATTACAAAAAACATCTCTTTCACAATACTGATCTTTAACATAATCTGACCGGACTATTGAGAACAACGCTACTAAAGCTGAATCTGCCTGAGTGGTTTTAGAATTGGTTGCAATCAGATTTTTAAGATGCGCAATTTGCTCCTCCGGGCTTAGATTCACTCTCGGAGTGACTGCTGGTTTATTAAGTTGACCGGAAAAAGTTTGACCTTCCCATGAAGGTTGGGATTCCAACTCATCCATTACTGACACAGGCCCATAAAATTGAGTGTAATTGGGTGGTGCTTCGCCCCACCAGCAGAACATCGTGGGAATGGTAGGATTAAAACTGCTGTTATAGACTTCATAACCATCATTGTCATGTACAGAATTGTACATCATTTGCAGTTGGGAAATCTCATAATAAGCGTGAACCTCACTGCCATAATTGTTCCGGATGGTGTTGTAACCGTTCCAATAGGGATAGTTAACCCGACCGAGATTAATAATATCATTGTAACCCGGATATATGCCATTGCGGGTCGAGGTTCCGCCAATGCCGTTATTTTCTATGACACTACCGTAGATATTAACTGTGCTTGAACTTACACTATAGATTCCATCCCGTCCGCCATTATAGATTTTTGTACCTTCAATGTCGACCTGAGAATTGTTAATGGTAACGACGTTATGTCGGTTGTCATAGATCTCACAGTTTTTAATATCGAAGCCGGTGTATTCGATACGAATACCCTGGTCATTATCGTGGAGTGTACAGTTTTCGACGATATTACCGGTCGAAGGATAACCATAGTAACAGACCGCCCAATCACCATATTCGACTTCACAATATTTCATGACGTTGTTACTGCTTCTGAAATATAACCGGTTCCAGGATTGACGGGTAGTACCGGAAGTTGACGTGAATAAGATTGGGCTTTGATTCGTGCCTTCGGCGATCAGGTGGGCGTTGTTGTAAAATCCGAGTGTATAATACCCATCCATCAATACATTGGTTCCGGGTAAAATAGTGATCGAACCACTCCCGGTAACCAAGACTGTTCCTAGCATGTGCAGATTCCCGAACCATGTTTCGGCCGTGGTGAATGTACCGCCGGTGACCGCAGTATAGGGTATGTAATTCGGTTTGGTGATCGTGATGTACAGGGGACGAACAGAGGTCGAAAAAGTATAACTCTGCACACCGGAAACTACCAGATGATAACTGCTCCCGTTGTCGCCACTGCTAACACAAATATCACACCCGGTTACACCGGCATTGACGACGATATTACTACTATTAACAGTAATTGAAACACTGCTAAATTCCGATGGATATCCTACCCACATACGCATCTCCGGATCGCCAAATAAATTATGTGAATAACTTAAATAATGACTATTGTAATTTACTTTAGATACCGCTTCAGCTACGCCAAATTTAGTACCACTTAGCAGCTGGTTAAAGAACATTTTTTCAAGGTAAAAAGAGGAACTAACCCATCCATAGCGAGTATTTCCTCCAAATGCAACTGCACCTTTATTCTCCATTTCTAAGAATCCTTCTGCATATGATCTATCAATAATCGGATGCCAGCTGCAGTCATAATCAAATGCGCCTACGTCACATGATGTGGAATATATCACGTAATATTTATTTGTCTCAGAAAGATAATTTATACCTGAATTTTCACCATTTACATCACAGCATTGCCTTAATGAACGCCAGGGCTCCCATGTATGGCAGTGATATATGGAATCTCCATCAACATATTCATATCCTTCTCCTGATGAAACATCAATTTCAACAGGATCACCATGGTTACTGAAAGTAATTAATCCAAAACCTTCATCAATTTTTGCTACAACATCAGATGCCAGTGGATATGTAGGAGGAGGATTGTGAGTAGCACAATTTTTACTGCCTATATTCTCCTTAACTATTGTGCTATTAAAATAACCAGATAGCAAACCTGATAGAACATCTGCTTGACTTTGATCTCCTTGTGTTGAAGGATCCCAATCACACCACTGCATCTGATCTTCCTGAGTATGAAGAGCTTTTGTCAGATGACTATAATCTCCATTATTCGGATTAGTCACATACAGTAAAAACTTTTTAGTCCATATTTCTACCTCTTCCGATGTCGATACTGCCAGACGCCCTACAAATACTTCAGGATCATATTGTGGATCATCATCATACGGTTCTCCGTATCTCGGCTCACCTACCAAGTATGGAAAAGCATCGTCCGGTGGGACGTATGGACCATATACATCATTATCAACATTCCAATCACCATTAAACTCCGAATAATAGAGGTCTGCTGGAATTATATATTGACCAACACTTTTTTGGGATACGTAATCAGGGTGTAAATTAGGATTATCAGGATCGTTATCACCGGCACCATATCTTATCGGGATAATAGTTTCATCACCACCTAACAGCACCCATACCGTGCCCTGTTGCCACGCATCGGTAAGATATTGCCTTATTGCCCCGGCGTTATCTGTTATGCCTGACTGGTAATCTGTACTATAAATACTGAAAATATCTTCAACAGTCACCACACCAATATCCAGGCCTTTTCTTCTTTTCCATGCTTTAAATTCATCAAAACTCGATTTTAAAGAATTATTTGTAATAATGACATATTCGTACGCCGGTAATTGTCCTGATTGACTTCCTGTGGATTTACCCAATGATTTAATCTGTGCAGGACGCTGCTGATAACTGCTTATATGCTGTGGATTGTCGACAATATGTTTAAGAATATTGTCATAAATTACCTGATCTCTTGACAGTCTTTTTTCAGGAAGCCGAGGCATACCTTTAGCAGTCATTAAATTCAGCGTGAAAGTAACTTGATCATAAAATAAAACTTCCTCATTCATAGGTGAATACTGCAAAGGCGTGATAAGTAAGTGGACAATTCTGGTTGCTCCGTCAAAGTAGCCCTCTGATACAACACGAATAATTTCTTTTGGATAATATTCCGATGAAGAATAAATAGCTGGATCTGGCTCTATCCATTCTGGCTTCTTGGCAGAAATGGATGTTGGAATTGGCGGCTGAGTAGGATATAGTATATATGTACCGGACAATGGGGACTTACTATCAGAATTGATAGTTATAGATGAAACAGATTGACCGGTAGGAATAATTAGATTTACTGAAACTGCCGGTATTTCCGGTTCTCCTACTTTGCCAAAAGGATCAGCGTTTTCATAGCTAAAACGATCCCATTCATCCTCAATCCATTGTTGTAATTTAGAACGATCGAAACTAACCGTATGAGTTACAGATCCTTGGGTGTAATTCGCAAAACAAAAAATAATTGAAAGAAACATCACAAATAACGTTATTCTTTTCATCTTAAACCTCATTTTTTATTTTCTAAATAGCTTTATTACTATTATTTCTTACCTCAATGGCACAACCGTTTTCCTGTAAGTCACGTGCCAGAGGCATCTCTTCGAGACAAAACTCCGGAGGACGCCTTCCAAAGATGGTTGGGATATTGATTTTGTACTCTATATTATCTTTTCTTATGTTTATTATTCTGTATTTCACGCAGTTATAAAATAAAAAATGTTAGTTTGTTACTTCACAAGCAATATTTTACGAGTTTGCATATTTTGTTTATTTTCAACGGACATTCTTACCAAATATATTCCAGACGAGAGATTATCAGGACTCCATTCCAGGATATATTCTCCTCTTTTATACACTTTATCACTCAATACTGCTATCTCCTGGCCCAATAAGTTTAACGCCGTAATTTTTATTTTAGACGCATGAGAAACAACAATTGGGATATGAGTTGCTGTATTGAAAGGATTGGGATAATTATTCCCTAATTCAAAATCTTTCTGTATTTTTATATTTTCTTCTTTAATCCCAACTACCGGAAAAGGTTTATGTGAATAAATATCAATATAGTTGAAATACTTTTTCCAATAGCCCTGGCCCTCCGCCAGTACTTCCCTTCTTATTATAACTTCATCAATACCGTCGGCATTCAAGTCAATAGTCCCTATCAAAGATAACCAAGTAGAATCGGAATTTTCTCTAAAATATAATATCGTATCAGGCTGTGAAAAACCACTTCCATCTAAATATACACAAATAGATGATGCGTCCATGATGTAATAATCCGATTCAATCATTATGTCTTTGTATTCATCATCATTTAAATATCCCTGAGCAAAACCATAAAAAAAATATTGATCCTGTGGACCAAACGGACTTATTAATGTATCAATTTTGAAATTATCAAAGTTGTCACTTCCATGTATTGCTAAAACACCGTGATTTATTTCTTCTGTTCTCAAATATGCAGTAAGCAGCATACCATATTCAGAATTATTCCAGTTAGAAATATATTCAGTTCTACCGCCTGTATACTGTTTTGATTCATACTGGAACACCGGATTTAAAGACAGAGAATCGCCGCCGGAGTAAATATACAGCCTGGCAGGCTTTTCAGATAGTGAATAAGAAGCAATCACGATCCAGTCATCATAACCATCATTATTCATATCTCCGCATGAAATCGATCCACCATAATTAGCAAACTCATCTGGACTTTCATAAAACCAATCCGGATTACCATCAAGCGTTTCAGCTCCAAGATACACATAAACACGTCCATAATCGGCAATAAAATCGCTCGGCGAGGAAATAACAAGATCATCGTAACTGTCAGCATTAAGATCTCCTGTTGCTATAAAGCAGCCAAAACCATATCTCATTCCTTCACCATAAAGGGTAAGATCAGCAATAGAGTCCGGACCATCTTTACCCCCGAGATATATCCAGACAATTCCAGCTTGATATCCAGCACGCGGATCAGATATCACAAGATCAGTATAACCATCTCCATTAAGGTCCATATTGCCATATGGACATGCAGCACCTCCCATATATACGTACTTCCAAAAGGTAATGTCGGGATCTATATCAAATGGAGAACCACCATAGTATATATCAATTCTTTGGGTCCATGGATATATGTGTGAAGAATCAGGATAGGCTCCAGTGGTTATTCCAAGGTCCTGATAACCATCATTATTAATATCGCCAACATTCTGTATAAAACAGCCAAACTGATCTCCCGGATAATAACCGGGTATGGTCACAACTTTTTCTAAATGGATCGTTTTTTCTGCAAGTAGAAATCCTGTAGAAATAAATAACCATGCGATAAATTTAAAATTTCTCATTATTAATCTCTGTATTTATGGATCGCGTTTTGATTAAGACATCTATTAGCGAAAGAAGGAAAAGCCCGGAGCGCACCTCTCCCGCATGAGCCGTTCATGGAAAATGAGAGACACTTTTTGCAGACCGTAACAGAGCCTGACTTGAGAATGGGAAGAATGATTGTTCTTTCTTCCGGGACTCAAGATTTAACATCGTTTCACCTTTATAAATAAATTGCTCCACGATTCTATCTGAAAAACTTGAAATTCCAAAAAGCGTTTCAACTTGAAGTCACGGAAACCGGAGAGGTCAACCTTCGCTTCTAATCTCGCCCGTCCCAGTGTTAATGAACATTTTCATTATACAGATTAAACGGCTAAAAGTCAACATATTTTTTAATGAAGGATAAACACGAAATCCCACTAATGGCGGGTAATCATTGATCAGTGACCAGTAACCAGTGACCAGTAACCAGTGACCAGTTACCAGTAATCCTATCTACTTTTCGCCGGTCGAAAGACGCCTCTCTCGGTGACGACCGCGGTGATGAGTTCGTGCGGCGTCACATCGAAGGCGGGCGAAATCGCCGGATAAGTATCCGGGACGATTTGATTTCTAAAGATATTACGCACTTCATCGCCGTTGCGTTCTTCGATAATGATGGAACTGCCGTCGGCAATATTTTCGTCGAAAGTCGAAAACGGCGCAGCGACATAGAAAGGAATTTTAAAATACCTGGCTAAGATCGCAAGACCGAGCGTGCCGATCTTGTTTGCCGTATCGTAATTGGCGGCGATCCGGTCGGCGCCGACGATGATGGCGTCGATCTTCTTCGTTTTCATGATCGATGCCGCCATGTTGTCGGTGATCAACGTGAATGGAACGTTTTCCTCCGTCAATTCCCACGCGGTGAGCCGGGCGCCCTGAAGCAGAGGGCGTGTTTCATCGACGAAAACGTGCAGGATTTTTCCAGTTTGAAATCCGTGAATGATAATTCCCAGCGCGGTTCCGAAACCGCCGGTCGCCAGGCCGCCCGCGTTGCAGTGCGTCAGAACGGTCGCGTTTTCCGGCAAAAGTTCAGCGCCATATTTGGCGATTTTGTGACAATTGGCGATGTCTTCGTCCTGAATTTTCCGCGCTTCATGAAGCAGAGAGCGCCATATCTCCGGTAACGGTTGATTCCGGATCGACTTCGCGTGATCTTTCATGCGTTTTAACGCCCAGCGAATATTGACGGCAGTCGGGCGTGTATCTATCAGTAATTCAGAAATCTGATTCAGTGAGAAGAAAAAGGCTTTGTTTGATGAATAGATCAGTGGACGAAGTCCGAGAACAAGCCCATAGGCGCTGGCAATTCCGATCGCAGGCGCACCGCGGACAGCCAAACGCCGGATAGCGTCCGCCATTTCGAGATGATCCTGGATTTCGACGATGCGATATTCGATCGGCAAAAGCGTTTGGTCGATGATGTAAAGTCGTTCGTCTTCCCAGAAAATCGGACGGATCATTGGTCTATAGGGTTACAAATTTTCGGAGGTAATCGAATCGCGCCTGAATCGCCTCTTGCCGGAGGTTTAGGAGCCCATCGACGCTGAACTGTTCGACGCAAAGCGAACCCATCACCGAGCCATAAACGAGCGCTTTTTTCAAAACACGCCAATTAACGACGCCGTTAGCGGTCAAAAATCCCATGAAACCGCCTGCGAACGAATCGCCTGCGCCAGTCGGGTCGGTCGGCTGAAAGACGGGAAACGCCGGTGAAAAGAAGAGCGATTTCCCGTTGCTGATCAGTGCGCCGTGTTCGCCTTTTTTCAGGACGATATAAGTCAAACTGAGCGCGTGGAGTTTCCGCAAACCGGAATATGGATTGTTTTCGCCTGTCAGTTCGGCGAGTTCGGTGTCGTTGATAAATAGCAGATCGACGCGGGGAATTACTTTCATCAGGTCGTCACGAGTCGTGTGAATCCATAGATTCATGGTGTCTAATGCAACGAATTTCGGTTTTTGTATTTTGTTTAAAATATCCGATTGAAGCGCCGGTTGAATATTTCCGAGAAAGACAAACGGCGTCTGAAGGTAGGCTTCAGGAATCTTCGGATCGAATGAGGCGAACACATTCAAATCGGTATAGAGCGTGTCGCGTTTATTGACGTCTGAATAATATTTTCCGCCCCACCGGAAGGTTTTCCCGTCGGCGATTTCGAGCCCACCCAGATCGACACGGTGTTTTTTTAGGAGTTCGATGGTTTCTTTCGGGAAATCGTTCCCGGCGACACCGACGAGCCGAACATTTGAAAAATGAGAAGCGGCAACGGAAAAGTAAACCGCCGAGCCGCCGATCGCATCAATGCGCTTTCCGAAAGGCGTTTCGACATCGTCAAAGGCGACGGAGCCGACAACCAGTACCGAATTTGACATGAGAAATTCCTCAGTTAGACGTTTCAATTTGCATCAGAAGATACAAAATCCGCCTGACGTTTTCAACATCATCTACGGAAAAATGCGTTGTGAATCCGTGTAAAACTGCTTATTTTCTTGACATGAAATACCGGTTTTGTTATCAATGCGGACATCCGATGGAACAGGTGAATATAGAAGGCAGAATCCGCACTTTTTGTCCTGCATGCAAGGCGGTTTTGTACGAAAATCCGATCCCGTCGGTGGCTATTCTTGCCGAAAACGATCGGAACGAAATTCTGCTCGTGAAACGAAATGTGGAACCGGGAAAAGGCGGCTGGTCATTAGCAGGCGGATTTATTGAAATGGGTGAAACGCCGGAAAACGGCGCGATTCGTGAACTGAAAGAAGAAACTGGACTGAACGGAATTCAGCCGACGTTATTCGACGTCAAAATTCATTTGAACGGGTATTACGGCGACATCCTCATCGTCATTTATCGGATGATTTTGCAGAGCTTCGAAATCCTACCCGGCGACGATGTTCAAGACGCGCGTTTTTTTAAAATTGACGAACGGCCGCAACTGGTTTTTTCGATCCACGAACAACTTCTGAAAAGATGGCTTTCGGAAAGAGAATCGAAAAAATATGAACGTATCGTCGGTAAAAAATAGGTTAATAAACGATGAATAAAAAAGTAAGAATCTCCACACTCCTGAAAATGAAATCTGAAAAACAGAAAATTACAGCGCTGACCGCGTATGATTACACTTTCGCCTATTTGCTGGACGAATCTGGCGTCGATCTGATTTTGGTCGGCGATTCGTGCGGAAACGTCTGTGCCGGATACGAGACGACATTACCGGTAACGATGGACGAAATGCTGTATCACATCAAATCCGTTCGTCGCGGCGTTCAACACGCACTGTTGGTCGGTGACATGCCGTTTATGTCGTATCAGGAAAGCATCGAATCGGCGATTCACAATGCAGGGCGATTTATGAAAGAGGGTGGCGTCGAAGCCGTCAAACTCGAAGGCGGCGAACCGGTTTGTCCGACGATTCGAAAACTCGTCGAGATTGGAATTCCGGTAATGGGACATTTAGGATTTACGCCGCAAAGCGTTCACGAATTCGGCGGCTACGGCGTCCGAGGCGCCAGCGAGATCGAAGCGGAACGAATCAAGAAAGACGCTCTGGCGCTGGAATCTGCCGGCGCGTTCTCAATTGTGCTGGAAAAAGTGCCAGCACAATTGGCAAAAACAGTTTCGGAATCGTTGAAAATACCGACGATCGGAATCGGCGCGGGCGTTGATTGCGACGGACAAATTCTCGTCATTTACGATTTGCTTGGTTTATTCGACAAGATGCAGGTCCGGTTTGCGCGGCGTTATGCCGATCTCAGTGAAACCATTCGGAAAGGCGTTTCGGACTATTGCTCGGATGTTCGGGCGGGGAAATTTCCTTCCAAAGAGGAGAGTTACTAAAAAATGAGAGTCGTGAGCAGTATTCCGGAAACACGGGAAATCCTCCGGGAAATTCGTCTTGCCGGAAAATCCGTCGGTTTAGTTCCAACGATGGGCTACTTGCATGAGGGACATCTTTCGCTCGTCGATGAAGCGAAGAAACGATGCAATTTTATCGTTATGAGCATTTTCGTCAACCCGACGCAATTTGGACCAAATGAAGACTTGGATAAATATCCGCGCGACTTTGAGCGCGATGAAAAATTAGCGCAGCAACGCGGTGTCGATCTGATATTTTATCCCAACGTGGCGGAAATGTATCCCAAACCATATTTTACTTATGTCATGACCGAACAACTTTCCAAAACGCTGTGCGGCGCGTCGCGTCCGATTCATTTCCGGGGCGTGACGACGATTGTTTCAAAATTATTCAACATCGTTCAGCCGGACATTGCGGTTTTTGGGCAAAAAGACGCTCAGCAGGCGATCATCATCCGGCGAATGGTTGACGATTTGAATTTTCCGGTTCAAGTTGTCGTCGCTCCGATCGTTCGGGAAGCCGATGGATTGGCAATGAGTTCGAGAAATGTCTATCTGTCACCGGAAGAACGTCAGCAAGCGCCAATTATTTTCCGCGCGTTGAAGTCAGCAAAAGAACTCGTATTAAATGGTAATCGGGATGCTTTAGCCGTAGCGGAATTGATCCGGCGAACGATTGGCGAATCGCGGCTTGCGGAAATTGAGTATATCGAAATCGTTAATTCGATCACGTTGGAGAATGTACAAAATATTGAATCGGGGAATTTTGTCGCCGTGGCGGTTCGCTTTGGGAAAACCCGACTGATCGATAACCTGGTTTTGATTGATTGAACCGGAACAAATCCTATGAAATGGATGTTGTAAGATTGATTCGGATTTTTGCAGTAGAATGAGAAAATAGTCGAGAATCCACTTGACAAACTCATGTAAAACTTTTAAAATGGGATGTGAATTATGAAATCCGCAAATCGGGTGAAAAGATGAGGCGCAAAGCAGTAGTTATGTGGGTATCAATCTTTTTGTTTTTACCTTTCGGATTGGTGCATGGTCAGTTCAAAAGTCAATTAAGAGAGACTGCGTCCGTTGAGCAGAGCATTAAAATTCCCGGTATTGGGCCATCATTGTTGGGACTGGGATTTTTGGATAAAAGCCGCTTTTCAATGCACCAGTCTTACTCGCTTTCATTTGCGACGTTTGGAAAACAATCGGCGTCAATGGGCGTGTATCAGAACAATTTTTCTTATCTCTTTTCAGATAAGCTGATGATGAACGGTCGGGTCGGTTTTTCCCACGATCCGCTCAAGATGGGCAATACACAGTTAAACCAAAATCTGATGGACAATATTTCCTACGGGGCTGACATCATTTATCGTCCAAAAGATAATGTCTTGTTGAATTTTAGCTTCGATCGTGCTCCGGCGACTTACTATTACGGATACGGTCCATATTCTTATCGGTATTTTCCGTATTAGGTGATAGATAGTGAAGCGTAAGGTTCGATCCAAACACAACAGAAAAAAACAGTCAAAGCGAGGCGATGTTCAGAATTGGTTTCTGAATGTTGCGATTTTTTGTTTGGCGGTAATCATTGGCGGATTTATCTATTCGACCGGCAAACGCATGAATGATAATCTGCAAAAGGTCATGCTAAGTACCGCTGAAACGATGTCCGCTCCGGAAAATCCCTTCTCCAATATTATCATCGAGGTATTGAACGGTACCGAAAAACCCGGATTGGCGCTGGAATTCACGAATTATCTCAGGCAACAAGGATTCGATGTGATCGCTTCGGGAAACGCTTCGCGGTCGGATGTTCCCCAGACGATCCTGATTCAGCGAGCAGATGTTCCGGAAAAACTAAGTTCTGTCAACGCAACACTTTCGCTGGATTCTGGAAGATTATATGATGAAAAAGATCCTTCTTTACAAGTCGATATGACGCTCATTATTGGGAAGGATTACAATACGCTTCCCGTTTATTCAAAAATCCAATCGATCAAGGAAAACTGACCAGCCTGATGATAAAAAAGCCTGAAGAAAAACCTGCTGTGTCCGTGCGCGAATCGGCGGTCAAAGCGGCAAGGATTGCTTTTGATAAAAAAGCGACCGACGTCGTTATTCTGGATATGCGCGGATTGACCTCATTGACCGATTATTTTATCATTTGCACGGCCGAAGCGGATGCCCATACTAAAGCGATTGTCGATGAAATCGAGATGAAAATGCTTCCCGAAGAAAAACCGTGGCACATTGAAGGATACCAGCACCTGAAGTGGGTTCTGATGGATTATGTCGATTTTGTTGTGCATGTTTTTACACGGGAAACGCGCGACTATTATAATATCGAACGATTGTGGGCGGATGCTCCCGTCGAGAAAATTGAGTCTTCGGACGAATAGATCCGGCATTTCATATAATTCATTTTTACAGAACTTTTTTAGCGGTCAAGATTATTGCGATAAAATGGATTGACCGTTAAATTACCCGCGTTTTTTAAGGAACCAATGACAGTGAAAATACAAGAAATGTTGATCGAAGCGCTGGAAACGCTTCAGATATCGCAACCGACGCAAATCCAAATCGAACGAACGAAACATCTGGATTTTGGCCATTTCTCAACGAATTTGGCCATGACGCTAACAAAAACACTCAAACGTCCGCCAATGGTAATCGCCGGTGAAATTATCAACGCCTTGCCGAAACGCCCGGAAGTTGTCGAAAAGGTCGAAGTCAAAACGCCCGGCTTTATCAATTTCTTTCTCGCGTCGCAGGAATTGCAGACTGTCGTTGATGAAATTTTAAAATCCGGTTCGGATTATGGACGGTCATCTCGCGGAAAAAATAAAAAGGCGCAGGTTGAATTTGTCAGCGCCAACCCAACTGGCCCGCTGACCGTCGGTCACGGCAGACAAGCCGTTCTCGGCGATACCGTTGCCAGAATTCTAGAATGGAACGGTTACGACGTTGAGCGGGAATACTATTACAATGATGCCGGACGGCAGATGAGAATTCTGGGTCACTCGACATTTGTTCGTTATCGGCAGGCGCTCGGATTTGATGATGAATTTCCCGAAGATCATTATCAGGGCGAGTACATCAGTTACATTGCGAAAACAATCGTCGAAAAATACGGAGATCTATTCAAGGACGATCCCGAGAATGAGATTTTTAAAAATTCAGCCGAACATGCAGTTTTTGAAGATATTAAGACAACGCTTGAGCGGATTGATATCAAATTCGACTGTTTTTATAATGAGAAAAGTTTGTATGAAAACGGCGAAGTAGAGGCGGTGTTGAAAAAATTCGAGGAAATCGGCGCCAGTTACGAAAAAGACGGCGCCATCTGGTTTAAAGCTAGCCAGTATGGCGGCGCCGACGACCGTGTTCTGTGGAAAAGCGTAATGGATGAAGCAACTTACCGCTTGCCGGATATTGCTTATCATACGACGAAATTCAAACGCGGGTTTGATATCATTGTCGATATTTTTGGTGCCGACCACCACGCAACTTATCCTGATGTTCTCGCTGGATTGAAGGCGCTCGGGTATGACACTAAACGGATCAAAGTCCTGATTCATCAGTTTGTCACCTTGACGCGCGGCGCAGATAAGATGAAAATGTCCACGCGGAAAGCAAATTACGTGACAGTTGACGAACTTGTCGATGAAGTCGGAAAAGATGTCGTCCGGTATTTTTTCATCATGCGCGGAATGAACAGCCAATTGAATTTCGATTTGGCGCTTGCCAAAACGGAAGGCGAGGAAAATCCGGTTTTCTATCTTCAATATGCCCATGCCAGAATTTGCAGTATTCTGCGAAACGCGAATACGCAGGGAATTGGTTTAAATGAACCGTTTGATGCAGGACTTTTACGGGAAGCGGAAGCGCTCTCGCTTTTGAATGTTCTCAGTGAATTTCCGGAAGTCATCGGAATTTGTCATGACACGCTTGAACCCCAACACATGACGACCTATTTGCAGAAATTAGCAACGGCGTTCCATAAATTTTATACAGAGCATCGCGTTTTGACAAGCGACCAAAACCTGTCGATCGCCAGAATCGCGCTCATTCAGGCTGTCCGCACTGTTTTGAGCAATGGACTCCGTCTCATCGGAATTTCCGCGCTGGAAAAAATGTAATTCTCCGCGCTTTCTGGCAAAAACCATGCAAATCTGGTAAAAAAATCCCGCATTCCAATCGGTCTGCTTGATTCAGATATTCAAAATCTTTAAATTGTCCGTCGTTGTCATTTGAAAGGTTATATGGAAATTGATGAAAAAATTGTCGGGAAAATCGCCGAACTTGCTAAGTTAGACCTAACCGACACGGAAAAACTAAAATACGCCGCGCAGATCGAGCAAATCTTAGATTATGTTCGTCAACTTTCACAGGTTGACACTTCGTCCGTTCAGCCTCTTTCTCATGTCCATGAAATGACCAACGTTTTCCGGGATGATTCGCCGGCCGAATCGCTCTCGAAAGAGGACGTTTTTAGAAATGCCCCGGAACGACTCGGAGATTATTTCCGCGTGCCAAAAGTCATCAAGGATATCAATTCATGAATATCGTCGGCGTCATTCCAGCGAGATATTCCTCGACACGTTTGCCGGGGAAGCCGCTGAAAAAAATTGCCGGTCAAACGCTCATCCGCCGCGTTTACGAAAATGCTGTGAAAAGCCGGTTTCTGAAACGATTGATCGTTGCAACCGATGATGAGCGTATTCAGAAAGAGGTCGAATCTTTCGGTGGGGAAGCCGTTCTGACGCCATCGGGTTTGCCATCCGGAACAGACAGGGTCGCCTATGCTGTCAAGAAAGAATCGGCGGAAATTATCGTAAATATTCAAGGGGACGAGCCATTTTTAGATCCGACTGTTATTGATGATGCCATTGAAGCCTTAGCGCAAAGTCCGGAATGCGTCGTCAGTACGGCGGGAAGAACAAACATCACCGAAAAAGAATTATCCGATCCAAATGTCGTAAAAGTCTTGACAAATTCCCGCGGTGAGGCAATCTACTTCAGCCGTCAGAACATTCCGTTTGTCCGAGACAACGAGACGCAAAGATTTCCAAGTCCGACGCTGGTTCACATTGGGCTTTACGTTTATCGCCTTGACTTTTTATTCAAATTTACTTCTTTACCCGTTTCTCGGTTAGAAGAAATGGAAAAATTGGAACAACTTCGGATTATTGAAAACGGCTATCGAATCAAGGTTGTTACCACAGATCGAGCGAGTTTGGGAATCGACACACCGGCAGACCTTCAATTTGCAGAGAAAATGATACGACATGATTTCAGGTAAACCAACCAAATACATTTTTGTAACCGGCGGTGTGATTTCCGGTCTCGGCAAAGGAATCGCGAGCGCCTCGATCGGCTATCTGCTGAAATCGCATGGTTACAAAGTCACAATCCAGAAGTTCGATCCTTATATTAATATCGACCCGGGAACCATGAGTCCCTATCAACACGGCGAAGTATTTGTACTCGAAGATGGAACGGAATGCGATCTTGACCTCGGACATTACGAGCGGTTCATCGATGAAAATATGAACGGAATGAACAACACGACGACCGGAAAAGTCTATTATGAGGTTATCTCGCGCGAACGCCGTGGCGATTACCTTGGCGCGACCGTTCAAGTCATCCCGCACATCACGGATGAAATCAAACGCCGAATCGCCGCTGTAAATAGCAAGCATCAATATGATGTCGTCATTTGTGAAATCGGTGGGACGGTTGGCGACATTGAAGGATTACCGTTTTTGGAAGCCGTGCGCCAATTTCGATTTGAATCTGGACGCGGGAATTGCCTGAATGTGCATTTAACGCTCGTTCCGTTCATTCCGTCCAGCGGTGAGATCAAAACCAAACCCACTCAACATAGCGTGATGACACTGAGAGAAATCGGTATTTTACCCGATATTTTACTCTGCCGGACGACGCAACATTTAACTGAGAATGTCCGAAAAAAAATCGCGCTCTTCTGTAATGTTGCTCTAGACGCTGTCATCGAGGCGATCGACGCGCCGACGATTTATGAAATTCCGCTCATTTATGACCAACAAGGATTGGGGAATCTGATCACCGATTTGCTCGAATTGCCTAAACATAAACCCGACTTAAAGCAGTTGGAATCTTTTGTTGAGCGCGTAAAAAATCCGAAAAACTCCGTCCGAATCGCTATCTGCGGGAAATATACACAACTTCATGACGCTTACAAATCCATCGTCGAATCATTCGTTCATGCCGGCGTCGAAAATAATGCGCATGTCGAAATTTCATGGATCGAAGCGGAGGAATTTGGAAAAAACGGGGAACATGAAAACTTGGTCAACCATATCGACGGATTGCTAATTCCAGGCGGTTTTGGCGACCGCGGCATCGAAGGAAAAATCGAGGCGATCCGTGTTGCGCGCGAAAAGAAAATCCCATTTTTCGGTATCTGTCTCGGCTTGCAATGTGCCGTTATTGAGTACGCGCGAAACGTCTGCGGACTGACCGGCGCGAATAGTACGGAATTCAACCCGGATACGCCTTATCCTGTTATCGATCTAATGGAAGAACAAAAGCGGGTTTCAACGAAAGGCGCAACGATGCGGCTTGGCGGATACGCCGCCGAGCTTACTGATAAGAGTCAGGCTCAGAAAATTTATGGGGAAAAGCAAATTTCCGAACGCCACCGCCATCGCTTTGAGGTTAATAACCAGTTTTTACCGATTCTGACAAAGGCTGGACTTCACGTTGGAGCAGTAAATAAAGAACTTAATCTTGTCGAGATGATCGAACTTCCTCAGCATCCGTGGTTCGTCGGTTGCCAATTTCATCCTGAGCTGAAATCGCGGATCGGTAAAGCGCACCCGCTTTTCCGAGAATTTGTCAAAGCCGCGCTGGCTTATCACAATGCAAAATCCAATTCTTTGGGAAGGACGGCGAGATGATGACAATCGTCAAGATCAACACAATATCCATCGGTAACCATCACCCGCTGGTTTTTATCCTGGGCCCTTGTGTGATTGAAAGTCGCGATCATTGCATGAGAATGGCGGAACGGCTTAAAAGTCTTTCCGAGTCGCAGAAATTTCCGTTTATCTTTAAATCTTCATTCGACAAAGCCAATCGGACATCCGTCGATTCATTCCGCGGTCCCGGATTAGAGAAAGGTTTGAAAATTCTTCAGGAAGTAAAGGCGCAATTTCAGATTCCGGTTTTAACAGACATTCATGAACCGTCGCATGCCAAACCGGCGGCGGAGGTTGTAGATGTCTTGCAGATTCCTGCTTTTTTGTGTCGGCAGACCGATCTTTTAGTTGCGGCTGGTCAAACGGGGAAACCCGTGAATATCAAGAAAGGTCAGTTCGTTTCGCCGTTCGATATAATTCATCCGATTCGGAAGGTCGAATCGACCGGTAATCATGCGATATTGCTGACGGAGCGGGGCGTCTCGTTCGGATACGGAAATTTGATCACCGACGCCCGGTCAATTCCGATTATGCAGGAAACCGGCTATCCGGTGATTTTCGATGCGACGCATAGTGCCCAAATTCCGGGCGGAACTGTCACCGGCGGAAATCGAAAATACATCCCAACGACGGCCAAAGCAATGGTTGCGGCGGGATGCGACGGCATTTTTATGGAAATTCACGACAATGTCAACGAGGCAAAAAGCGATCGATCTACCCAATTTCCACTCGACGAATTCCCGGATTTGCTTCGCAAATTGATAGAATTATCAACCTTAGTAAGGGAAAAATCATATTGACAAACGAACTGACAAGACGACTAAAAAAACTCAAGATTCTTATCGCTGATGTCGATGGCGTTTTTACCGATGGTTCACTGTTTATCGGTGAAAACGGCATGGAAATCAAGCGTTTTCACGTTTTAGACGGCACCGGCGTTGCTCTGCTTCGCGCCGTGAAATTTCCGTTGGCTATTATTTCCGGGCGGAATTCGGGAGTCACGGCATATCGGATGAAAGACTTGCATCTGGAAGATAATCTGTTTCAGGGAAATCTCGCCAAACTGGAACCATACGCCGAGATCAAGAAGAAATTTCAGGTTTCCGATGAAGAAATCGCTTACATCGGCGATGATTTGATCGATATTCCGCTTCTTAAACGTGTCGGCGTACCAATTTCCGTCGCTAACGCGCTTTCCGAAGTCAAAAAACACGCGTTGTATGTGACAAAACGGAAAGGCGGCGACGGAGCGCTTCGGGAAGTGATTGAATTGATTTTGAAAGCGCAGGAAAAATTCATCCCGGCGCTGGAAATACTGACGAAAGATACCTATAAGGATGTCTAAGATGATGGGAAAAGATTACATAGGCAAAGCGATTGAACTGATCCGGATCGAAGCATCAGCGGTTGCCGCACTGGAAGAAAGAATCGACGAAAACTTTGAGAAAGCCGTCGAACTGATCCAAAAAACAAAGGGAAAGATCATCGTAACCGGTGTTGGGAAATCCGGGCATATCGGAAGCAAAATTGCCGCGACGCTTTCGAGCGCCGGTACGCCGAGTTTTTTTATTCACGCCTACGAAGCGGGACACGGCGATCTCGGAGGTATTTCGAAAAACGACACGGTGATTCTCATTTCCAACAGCGGCGAGACCGACGAAGTCATTCACCTCGTTCCTTTTTTGAAAAAAAATGCCGTTCCGATCATCGGTTTGCTCGGCAGAACCAACTCAACGCTCGCGAAAAAATGCAACATCGTTTTAGATACGCAGGTCATGACCGAAGCCGATCCGCTCAACATGGTTCCGACGGCAAGCACGATTGTCACGCTAGCGATGGGCGACGCGCTGGCCATCGCGCTGATGACCCAAAAAAAAATCGACCAAAAAGATTTTGCGGCTTTTCATCCGGGTGGTTCGCTGGGGCGAAGATTGCTGACGACCGTTGAAGATCTCATGCACAAAGGCGAACAGATTCCGTTAGTTTCTGCCAGCGACGACATCAAGCAATCGCTTTTCATTATGACGAAAAAGGGATTCGGAATCGTCGGCGTCATGGACAAGGACGAGAACTTAGTTGGTGTCATCACCGACGGCGATCTGCGGCGCAGTTTAGAAAAACGGAGCAATTTTCTGAACAAGGTCGCTAAAGATATCATGTCAAAGAATCCCAAATGGATCGAGTCGAGTTGTCTTGCGATCGACGCGCTTCACCTGATGGAAGAACATGCGATCACGAATCTGTTCGTTTATGCCCAAGAAAAGACAGGCAGACCAATTGGCATCATTCATATTCACGATATTTTACGGTATGGGATTTTATCTTGAAAAAACTGCTCTTTCTGTCCATGCTTTTTATTTGTCTGTCTGGTTGCTCGAAGATGACCGATGAACAATTGAGCGAATCCGAAAAACAGTATCCCGATCAGGAAAGTTGGTCGTCTCAGATCACGCTGACAAAAGACGGACAAAAGCGCGCGCTTGTCGATGCCGGGCATTTGACTAAATACAACAACATGGCTTATGTTTCGATGGACGAAAATGTTGAGATCGATTTCTTTAACAACGAAGAGCGGCATCTTTCGCATCTGAAATCCAAAACGGCAATTGTTTATGAAAGCACCAATGATCTGATCGCCAAAGGAGATGTTGTTGTCGTGTCCGACAGCGGTGTGACGCTCTACACGCAGGAACTCAAATGGAATCATGAGAAAGAACGGATTCTATCTGAAGGATTCATCATATTTGTTACCGAACAAGATACGCTGAACGGCGTTGGCTTCGAGTCCGATTCGGACCTTAAAAACTGGATTATCCGCAAGCCGACTGGCGTAACAGAAAGGGAGTTCAACGATTAGTAGCGAAACGACATTATCCGTCTCATCTGAAAAGAAAGTGCTTCGCGGTGAGGCGCTCTGTAAAACGTATGGCAAATGCAAAGTCGTCGACAGCGTTTCGATTCAGGTCGCTAAAGGCGAAATCGTCGGATTACTGGGACCGAATGGCGCCGGGAAAACCACTACTTTCCACATGTTCACTGGAATGATTAGACCGACCGACGGAAAAGTTTTTATCAACGATATGGAAATCACCAAACTGGCGATGTATCGCCGCGCTCAACTCGGCGTCGGCTATCTTGCGCAGGAGCCTTCGGTTTTCCGAAAATTGACTGTCGAGCAAAACTTAATGTTAGTTTTGCAGACGCTGGATATTTCAAAACAGGAGCGGATGGATCGGCTGGAGTCGCTTTTAGACGAATTAAACATCCGAAAACTCCGGAAAAGCAAAGCCTACACATTGTCGGGTGGTGAAAGACGCCGGACGGAAATTACGCGCGCATTGGTGACCAATCCCGATTTTATTCTTCTTGACGAACCTTTTGTAGGCGTCGATCCGATCGCTGTAGAAGATATTCAGAAAATCGTCGTCAATCTGAAATCCCGCAACATCGGTGTCCTCATTACAGATCACAATGTGCACGAGACGCTGTCGATTACCGATCGCGCCTATCTCATGTTCGAAGGCAATATTCTCAAATCCGGGACTTCCGACTTTTTGGCTAACGACGAGGACGCAAAACGGCTCTACTTAGGCGATAGGTTTAAGCTGGACAGATAATGCAACTAAGTCAATCACAAATTCAAAAACTTTCTCAGGAACTTCGGCTTACGCCCCAGCAAATTCTTCAATCCACGATTCTGCAACTGACGACGCTTGCGCTCGAAGCAAGAGTCACGCAGGAATTGGAGCAGAATCCCGTTCTGGAAGAAGTCGAGTCTGAATATACAGAGGAATCCACTGATTCAGCATCCGAAAAGGAACCTGACGAAAAGGACGAGATCGATTGGGACTCCATTCTGCCGCATAACGACGAATATGAGCCGAAGCAGGAATACGATCACAACGTTAAACATGGCAATTATGTTCAGCCTTCTCCACGAGGATTAGTCGATCATCTTTTCGAGCAAGTCAAGTTGATGAACTTTGACGAAATCGATCAAAAAATCGCTTCCGAAATTATCTGGAATATCGATGACCATGGTTATCTGACGGTTCCAATTGAAAATATTGCCTACGGTTTGGGCGCTCCCGAGCAGAAAGCATTGAATGTTCTTAAACAAGTTCAACAATTTGATCCGCCGGGAATCGGCGCACGCGATTTAAACGAATGTCTTTTAATCCAACTAAAACAAATTCCGAATTCTGAGGATGCGGCAGTGATCGTTCGTGATTTCTTCGATGATTTTGCCAATAAACGGTTTGCGATCATCATGAAAACACTTGGCTGGAATCAAGAGCGACTGCATGCGGCGAAGGAAATAATCATTCGGTTGAATCCAAAACCTGGGGCATCATTGACCAGTCCTGAACCGCGCTATATCGTTCCGGATTTGATCGTCGAGAAAATTGATGGGGAATTTATTGTTGAAGTGAACGATTCGCGCGTTCCGGAACTCCGCATCAGTTCCAGCTACATGGCTATGGTTACGAATGGTTCTTCAACGACCGCGGATGCTAAAGTATATCTGAAAAAGAAAATTGACTCAGCGAAGTGGTTCATTCAAGCGATTCAACAGCGCCGAATGACCATGATACGTGTCATGAAAGCTATCATCGCAAAACAACGTGATTTTTTTGAAGACACACACAAACCGCTAAAACCGATGATTCTCAAAGATATAGCCGAAGAAGTTAACATGGACATTTCAACGATAAGCCGCGTAACGAGCGGAAAATATGTGCAGTTGATGTCCGGTATTCATGAACTGAAATATTTTTTTAATGAAGGCATGAAAGATGAAGACGGCGAAGAAATCTCGACGAGAATCATTAAGGAAAAACTGAAAGAAATCGTCGAAGCGGAAAACAAACAAAAGCCTTACAGCGACGATCAATTAGCGAAACTTCTGAAGAAGGAAGGTTTTCCGGTCGCCCGGCGCACCGTTGCGAAATACCGCGAACAACTCAAAATATCCGTTGCGCGTTTGCGCCGAAATATCTGAGAACGTTGGGTCACTCCAGCCCAAATTTCAGAAAAGATTAAACTTTCTAATAAAATTATGGAAGGCAAGATGGAAAAACAGAAATTTGTACACCGCGATGAAATTCGTTCGACGACGGTGATCGGTGTACGTCGGAATGGAATGGTTTCCATGGGTAGCGACGGTCAGGTGACCATCGGTAACACGATCATGAAGCATCATACGAAAAAGGTGCGAAAAATGTACGATGACACGATTCTCGTCGGATTTGCCGGCGCTTCAGCCGATGCGTTTACGCTGTTTGAAAAATTCGAATCAATGCTTGAAAAATATAAAGGAAACCTGAACCGGTCTGCCGTAGAATTAGCCAAATTATGGCGAACGGATAAATATTTACGTCAACTTGAGGCGCTTCTGACTGTAATGAGCAAGGAAACGCTTCTTGTCATTTCTGGAACGGGTGACGTGATCGAGCCGGACGACGACATCATTGCCATTGGTAGTGGCGGAGCATTTGCGACGGCCGCCGCGCGCGCTTTGATGAAACACAGCGACCTTTCAGCGCATGAAATTGTCGAAGAATCGCTCCGGATCGCTTCGGAAATCTGCATTTATACGAATAACTTTTTTACGGTCATAGATTTATGATAAAAAACGAATTGACTCCGCGGGAAATTGTTCAGGAACTCGACGCTTACATTATTGGTCAGGCGAAAGCCAAAAAAGCGGTTGCAATTGCCTTGAGAAACCGGTGGCGTCGCCAGCGGGTGACCGGGCAAATCAAAGAAGATATACTTCCCAACAACATCATTTTAATTGGACCGACCGGTGTCGGGAAAACGGAAATCGCCCGACGTCTTTCGAATCTGTCGAATGCGCCGTTTATCAAAGTTGAGGCATCAAAATTTACCGAAGTCGGATATGTAGGCAGGGATGTCGAATCCATCATTCGGGATTTAACGGGGATATCGGTCAATTTAGTCAAAGCGGAGCGTATGGCTGAAGTCGATGAACAGGCGCATCGCATGGCGGATGATCGAATTCTGGACATTTTATTACCGCCGCGGAAGAAAACGCATGCGACCAATGAAGAAACTCTCGACAACGACGATCAATTTTCACGAACCCGCGAAAAGTTTAGAGAAATGCTGGAGAATGGTTCGATGGAAAATCGTATCATTGAAGTCTCCGTGACACAAGCCGCGATGCCGATGATGCAAGTTTTCGGTCCGGCGGGATTAGAGGAGATGGGCGTCAATTTATCGGAAATGCTGGGAAGCGCTTTTCCGCAGAAGAAAAAACTTCAGAAAACGACTGTTGCAGAAGCGCGCAATATCTTCGCGCAGGAAGAGGCGCAGAAACTGATTGACATGGATTTTGTTATTAAGGAATCGGTTCGGCGCGTAGAGGAAACCGGCATCGTTTTTCTGGATGAAATCGACAAGATCGCGTCGAAAAGCGGCGAATCGTCGCACGGACCGGACGTTTCGCGTGAAGGCGTCCAGCGCGATATTCTACCGATTGTCGAAGGTTCCAGCGTTCAGACGAAGTTTGGTGTTGTGAATACCGATCATTTATTGTTCATCTCCGCCGGCGCTTTTCACATGACAAAACCCAGCGACCTGATTCCCGAACTTCAGGGCAGATTTCCGATCCGCGTAGAAATGGACAGTCTTGGCAAGGATGAGTTCGTACAGATATTGAAAAATCCGCGAAATGCCCTGCTGAAACAGTATTCGGCATTGCTTGAGACCGAAAATGTTCATCTGATTTTCGATGATGATGCGATTGAAGAGATTGCTCAAATAGCTGCGGAAGTCAATGAAAAAATGGAAAATATCGGCGCCAGACGACTGCATACGATTCTTACGACGCTGTTAGAAGATATTTTATATAACGTTCCCGACGACAACATCCGCGAAGTGCGTATCACACGTGATCGGGTAATTTCCCGGCTTGCGGACATTGTCAAAGATCGGGATTTGAGTCGGTATATTCTTTAATTGCTTCAACAGGTCGATTCATTTAGGAAATATTTACATAAGGAGAAATCAATGAAACGAGACTTTTTACATATCACCGATTTTTCTACTGAAGAAATTCATGAGACATTTCTATTGGCGGCGAAATTGAAAAAATACGTCCGAGAAGGCGTCGAATATACGCCGTTGAAAGGAAAAACGATGGCGATGATTTTCGCCAAGCCTTCCTCCCGCACACGCCTCTCTTTTGAAACAGGAATGACGCAATTGGGCGGTCATGCGATTTATCTGGGTCCGAACGACATTGGAATCGGCAAACGAGAAGCCGTTAGAGATATTGCTCGTGTGATTTCCCGCTACGACGATGTCATCATGGCGCGGTTATTTGATCATGCTCATATTCTGGAACTTGCAAAATATTCAAGTGTGCCGGTTATCAACGGGTTGACGGATTTGAATCATCCGTGCCAAATCATGGCAGATATTTTTACGGTTCTGGAACATCGCGGAAATTTGGACAATCTGAAAGTTGCATTCATCGGCGACGGGAACAACGTGGCGAATTCGTGGATCAATTTATCGGCGCGAATTCCCATGCACTTTGTCTTGGCGTCGCCTGCTGGATATGATCCGAATGAAACGATCGTTGAAAATGCCAGAAAAACAGGGATTAGCCGTGTGGAAATTACACGAAATCCGATTGAAGCCGTTCAGGACGCCGATGTAATTTATACCGACGTGTGGGCGAGCATGGGACAGGAAGCGGAAGCCGAAAAACGGAAAAAGGATTTCATGCCTTATCAAGTTAACGCGGAATTGGTCAAACATGCCAAGTCCGACTGCCTGATCATGCACTGTCTGCCGGCTCATCGCGGCGATGAAATTACCGATGAGGTCATCGACAGTGAAAATTCCATCGTTTTTGATGAAGCGGAAAACCGTATGCACGTTCAAAAAGCGATTATCCTAAAAGTTATGTTCGGTTAATTCGTCATTTTGCTGATTAAAAATCGAAACGCCCGATGGGAAATCTTATCGGGCGTTTTTAATTATTTCTCCTATAGCGGATTATTCGGTTGCACCGGGAATTCCCCGTTTTTTGTCCCGAAAGGATTTGATGAAAAAGATTGGCAACATGATGAAGATGATCGAGTTGATGTATTGATCGCAGATATTGCTCGGCCACGGGAACGGGCTAACAATGAAGAAATCAGTTGCATGATGGAAAAAAAGAATTTCCAGAACGTTTCCGGTGGCTCCGATCGTGAGGCTCAGGATGATGGAAAAAATCACGAAGCCGCTCCGATCGTACGTTTCCTTGATGAGTGAACGATAAAGTGTAAAGATCAGAAAAATGACCAAAATGATTCCGCTATACGCCCATATTTGCTGGTTTCCGATTTCCCCGAAAATGAAATGATAGCCGGTGTTGTAAGTTCTGAAAAAATGAAGAAAGGGAATCCACGTTTCGACGCGAGTTTGAAAAGGAAGCAGGCGATTGGCAACACTTTTGACAAAGATGTCGATTAGCAATAATCCGATCCCGCCGAAAACTGGATAAAGATAGGCAAGTTTATTTTTTGGTTTCATTGGTTTATGAATAGTTCTTTATTTGTTTTTTGACCAGAATTTCCATCGTGAAAATGAAGTTCTTTCCGGAATCCAACCGGAATCGACCGCGCGAATGTCTTGGACGGACACGAATGAGTTTGGATCAATGCCTCGCGCTATTTCCAAAACTTCGCAAACTTTTTTCCGGGGAACGATACTGAAAATAATATTGACTTCTCCTTTTGCTCCGTTGGCTTTCATGACGGTCGCGCCATATCCGGCATCGCGAAGCGCCATCGTGAGAATATCGATTGTGTCCTGCGTGATGATTCGGACTGCTTGAAGACCGAGCGCCATCTTTTCTTCCAAGGTAATGCCGATGAAATTCCCCGATCCGAATCCGAGCCCATAGGCGAAAAAACAAGCGGGGTTGGAGATGTGTTTCATCACTTCTGAGATGGCAAGCAACCAGATCGAGACTTCGAAAAACCCCAGAAATGAGGCAAGGATTTTACTGCCTTTCGAGACGAAAATGATACGTATAGTTCCGATCGAGACATCTATGATCCGTGCGCAGAAGATGAGCAAAGGCATGACAACCCACGTAAACAGAGTTGAATTTAAAAACTGGCTTTCCATCATTTTGGATTTCTAAATCTTTGAATTTTTAACAAAATCAATTTTATTCAAATAGTTCGATATTTCCACCTGTGTGGATGAAAACGATATTTTCATCGGGCGCAAATTTAACGGTATTCCCGTAATCAAGCAAGCCTGCCGCCGCTTTTCCCGTATAGACATAATCGAGAAAAATTCCCTCATGGCGGGAAAAAATTGTCACAGCATCTTCACATTCAGCGGTCCGGATGCCGTATCCTTTTCCGATGTACGAGTCATCGACGTGAACCAGTTCTCTTTCAACGTTGATGTTTACAAGATTACCCGTCGCTTGCGCTAACGTAAAGACATCTTTTTCGAGGGCTTGCCGAGGGACGTCCACGCTCATTCCGATGATTTGACCTGGCCAACCGGTGATTGCCTGTCCAACAACTAATCCGGCCTGAGTTCCCGCCGAAGAAGAGGCGTGAATGATCGTACTCACTTCTAAATGATTCGTTTCGAAATCATCCATCAACTCGCCCCAACCAGCCACATAACCGAGTGCGCCGCGTGGGATCGAGCCTCCCGGCGGCAGAAAATAGACTTTTTTTCCCTGATATTCTAATTGATTTTTAACCTGAAGCGCTTCTTCCATTCGCTCGACTGGATCGATCGTATCGACATGATGAACGACGGCGCCGAAAAGATGATCAATTAGCAAATTTCCCGTCGGCGTTTTTGGTTTTGCACCGCTCAAAACCAGATGAACACTGAGACCAAACTTTGCGCCTACACCGGAGAGGATTCGGCAAAAATTGGATTGATTCGCGCCAATTCCAATAATCGTATTGCATCCTTTTGCCAGTGCGTCAGCAACGAGGAAATCAAATTTCCGTGTCTTGTTTCCTCCGAATGCGAATCCGGTCAGGTCGTCGCGTTTGACGTAAACGTTGCATCCCAGCATGTCTGAAATGTCGTTCATGCGGTAAAAAGGCGTCGGAAGAACGGATACTTTTTCTCGTGGGAACGGTTTCAAAAGGTCATCGATCAGTTTCATTGTCGCTCCTCATTTTGTTGATAAAAATTGGGAAGTGATTCATTGATATCCAAATTCAAAAAATTTGTTTTCAACTTTGGTAAAAAATTAATCAAGCATTTTCCTTTTTCAAAAGCATATCTGAGTATGAACATTCGAGCCGCTCCATATTCTCGATATTGAGCAGTCGGATCGTTTGCCAGCATTGCCGTTCCAGTTCTTTGGTCTGGATTAACCCCGTTTCGTCGATTGCTTCGATTTCAACGAAAGTTCCCAATCCGCGAACGTCATCTAAATGAATTTTGACGTTTTTGATAAAGTAAATCTCGCGTTTTTTATCAACGATGACTTTGACCCCGATGCTACGGATGAGAATTTGTTTCAGCTCTGCAAGATTAGACGAACGGAACATTTCCACGTCGGATAATTTTGGGCCTAATTGATCTTTTCGGTTATAAAAAATCAATCCGCTTTCAATGTTTCCTTCTCGGCATTTTAAACGACCGTCTATAACCCGGAAGTAGGTGTCGATTTGATGATCGGTTCCCTTCAAAACAGCATCATTGGCAATGAGAAGTTGTCTGACCCGATCAATGTCTGGACATCTGGCTTTGATTTCGATAATTCGGCACTTCATTTCGATTGTTAATCTAAGAGGCAAAGATGGCGATTCCAAAATATAAACAGTCTGTGGGGAACGGAAAAAATCCGGATTATTTTAATTTCAGCGAATATTCCCTTGAAAATTCGTAACGAATTTTACATATTCCCTATCGATGAAAATAAGTGTAAAAGTTGTATCGATTCTTTGCTTTTGTATGGCAATCGGACTTGCTGGTGAAAAATCGCATCTGCCAAATAGACTTCGATACAAGCAGATCAAGAAAGAGATACCAAAAGACTTCGCTTCTGCCTACCGAAAAGCGGAGAAATCTATCGAAGCCGGTGATTGGAAGACAGCAGAATCTAAATTTTCCGAAATCCTGAAAAAAGAGGAAAATTTTTATGCAGTTTGGGGACTTGCATGGACGTTAGCCCAGCAAAAAGATATTCTGACTGCCAAGAAAGAGTATCTTCGAGCCTTAGCGCTAAACGATTCCTCCGGAGCGTTTTTAAAAGATTTTTTTAATTTTTCCCGATATGAATTTAAAAGTTGGGATCTTACCGCACAGATTGCGACTATTCTTTACAAGTGTACACGAACGGATGAAGCACTCTATTTGCTTATCGAATCTGCAGAGCCGTTCGAATGCCCCTTAAAATGCTTGGAAAAACTAAAAGATCTCACTGTCCAATTTCCGGATCGCCCAAATGTGGCGGTTTTTTATGCAACATATCTGATGGATATGGGACGAAGTACAGAGGCTGTTGCGGCGGCAAAAAAAGCGAGCCGGTTGGCAGAAGATCCGTTTCATCTCGAATTGCTTGTCTATATTTTAACCAACAACGGCTACTTTCTCGATGCCGCCAAAGTCTGTGAAAAATTATCGGAAATTTCACCACGATCCGCTCATACATACGAAGCGTGGGGATTTCTCGAATATAAGCAGGGTAATTTCCGGAACGCCGAACTCCATTACCGGAAAGCTTTAAACAAGAATTACGATATTCAAAACCTCTTGATGCTCGCGCGTCTGAATCACTTCAACCTGAACGACACCCCCAAAGCCGGATATTACTGCCGATCGGTTCTTCAAATTAATCCGAATTCGGTTGACGCGCTGTACCTACTTTCGGAAATAGCCAGAAAACAGGGCAACCTTGATAAAGCGCTCCTTTACTCGCAAAGGGAAATCGACTTGTCGCCTGATAAGCCGCATTCTTTTTATTATCACGGAAAGTTGTTATACGAGAAAAAGGAATACGAAAAAGCGGTCAGATATCTTCTTAAAGCGGTCGAACACAATCCGGAAATACGGCGGTATCGGCTTGTTTTGGCGAAAGCATACGCAGGAATGGGCAATGTTGTGAAGGCGAAGGAAACTTACTCCGATTATCTCAACGAATCGCTAAACGATCTCTGGAAAGAAGAAGAGATGCTCAAAGGAGAATCGCCTATTATTCAGCATCCATAACCTACTAAAGGGGTTTTCGGTGATTTAATCTTAGTTGTCGGATTCTGCTTCTGAAACAGTCTTGAGAGAATCTGCTGTGAAAATGACGTTTGAAACGTATTGAAGGTTGTTGTTGTAGGAACGAAGCGCGTCTTTTTGATTTTGCTGGTCATTGTCCCATCCTTTTTTATGTAAAAAATTGGCTACACTCATAATGGCATCTGGAAAATTGTACAGATCGACTACTCCATCTTGATTAGCGTCGATTCCGTAGGATTTTGCGCTGGATGGTAAAAACTGCGGATAACCGAAAGCGCCGGAATGCGAACCCGGCAGGTTGTGGATGTCAATATCCTTTTCCAAGTGCAACTGAATGAGTATTGCTAATTCTTTTCTTGCCCAAACCGAACGGGATTTGGCGCGTTGCTGAAGACGTTCGACTAGTTTTTCTTGCTGTTGTTCCGGTAGGTGGGGATATTTTTTTTTAACGAATTTAATAATGGCATATTGCGATTTTTTGCTATTTGTCAGTGACATCGAACTCAGGATGTTGAAGACCGAATGTTTTCCAATGTCTTTTCCGAGTTTAGTTTCAATGATCAGAACAGCGACGATGGCTTCTTTTTCAACGTGATAACGATTTTCGGCGAGGTCGAGATAGTGCTTGTACTTTTCCAAAAATCTTTGTGTATCATAGTGGTGCGTTTTTTCGTGAATGAAATCGGATGTGTTATCCAATTCCGGAGGAGTGAATTCTTTGACAGAAATTTCCGGATAGAATTCGACGCGCGGATCGGAGAATATCCGGATCAATTCTGCTCGCTCAAATCCGCGATTTTCCATATCCGTGATCAATTCTTCAAAGTTACTCAATCGTTTTTGAGAAAGTCGGTACTGAACGAAGTCGAAAAGTGCCCGAAGGAATATCGCCGATATGAAGATCATCGCACCGTAGAACCAGAGTCGTTTTCGTAAATAGAATTTACTTTTAAATCGTATCATTTTTTTCCTTGGGTTTCCTTTGATCGGGTTGAATTGCCCGTTTTTTAGCCGAATTTTATCGTTCAAGCGTTGTAAAGAAACAATAAATATTATAGAAAATAACGGACAATACCAAGTCATTCGTGTTGTTTTTCCATGGCGAGGCTGTTAAATTCCGTCGGTGACAGTTGAATAAATCTGGAAAACCGAGGAAGAATGGAAGAAAATAATCAGTTGACGGAAACGAAAGAAAACGGACAAACTCGCGCATTCCGGGCGCGCTGGATCGTGCCAATTTCCCGTCCGCCCATCCAAGATGGCATTATCATCATCAATCAGGATAAGATACTCGAAGTTGATCAGGTCGAAAACGCCCGGCGTGAAGCGTCGGAGACGATCGATCTGGGAAATTCTGTGATTTTCCCGGGATTTGTAAATGTACACACACATTTAGACCAGATAAGTCCGCCGTCGAAACCAGCCGATTATTATTCATACTTACGATATATTCGTGACTTTAATCGGGAGGTCGAGCCAACGACAAAGATTGATGCGGTTAAACAAAATATTGAAAACATTCATCGTTTTGGGACGGTCGCATTAACCGATTTTACAACGGATGGTGCATCATTTGAACCGTTACTTGCCAGTCCACTCTTTGCGCGTATTTTTTATGAAATTACTGGATTCAAGAATATAGATGCCACGCTGATTTTCCGTAAATATCAGAATATGATTAAAGAAGAAATCGTCAACAAACGGGTTACAAAACATCTAGCGCCTTCATCTCCATGGGCGTTGTCGCAAAATCTTTTAAAAGAGATTGGAATCAGCGAGCGGCATATCGCTGTTCACATGAACATGACAGAAGATGAAAATACGTTCTTTTTAAGCGGTTCAGGTAAAATCAAACAATTCCTTCTATCAATCGAAGACTTCGACTATGGTTGGAAAATACCCGGTATGAACGCGGTGAGATATTTTTTTGATTACCATTTTTATGCCAAACACAACATTCTTGTTCATATGAATCATGCCGATGAGTCGGACATTGAGTTGTTGAAAACGTTCTCTGCCAAAGTCAATATTTGTGTCTGTCCGAGAGTGAGCCGAGATTTAAACCTTGGACGCCCTCCGATTTCGATGTTTTTAGAAAAAGGAGTCAATGTTTGCCTCGGGACTGAAGGGCTGTCTGGCGTGTCAGATCTCGATATTAGAAAAGAAATTGGTATCTGTGTTGACGAATTCGGATTGTCGCCGGAAATTGCTGTCAAATGCGCCACGTTAAACGGCGCTTATGCGATTGGATTCCACAAAGAGGTTGGGAGTCTGGAACTCGGCAAAACCGCGAAGTGCTGTGTGCTGGATATGAATGGGGAAAAGTCTAACGATCCATACGAGTTGATTGCAAAATCGGTGAAACCGGTTGCATGGCTCAACGAAATCGGTTCATACATTTAAGATTGAAAAATTATCGGGACCTTTTTAAAAGGTGCAGACATTAAAAATGAAAATGTCAATTTTGTTATTGATAATGTCTAAAAATTTCGTTATTAATATCATTGTGGATCAGAAATGAAAGAGATACCGAATTGCACAGCATCGGGAATCTGCCAATTGAGATTCGCTTCTCGTTGGGTTATTCTCTTAATAACGCAAAAATTCGGTATCGGCGTGCATTTTTATCCAAAAACTTGAAACATTAACTACAGGAGGCATTATGATCAGTGAACAACTCGTAAAAGAATTGATTCGATTCAAAAAGAGAGATTTTCCAGTTACCAGCGCTTACCTGAACCTTGGGATATTGACGGGAAACCGGAAGAGTCACATCGTCGAACTTAAAAAAATGATCAAGTATAAAAAGAGTACAACCTATTTTAAACAGCTATCCGAGAACGAAAAGGGTTCCGTCTTGGCTGATTTCGATCGTATTTTGAACTGGTTTAACGAAGAATTAGACACGACGAAGGCGCTTAGTTCGATATGCTTCGTATCGTCGGGTTCAGGACTTTGGAGAACGCTGAACTTGAAACGTCCACTGGTCAATGAATTGGTTATCCAGCCCAAACCGTATATTCGTCCGCTCTCGACATTTTTCAGTATTCACAGAAACTACGCCCTGGTTTTAGTTGACCGCACCAAGGCGAAAATATTCGAATCACATATGGGAGAATTTACCGAACAATATGCGACCGAAAATGCCGCTCCAGAGCCGATTCGCGGCGCCGGTTTTCAGGGAAATCTGGAACGGAAAGTAGAGAGAAACATTCAGCAAACGGTTCTCCAGCATTACAAGCAGATTGCCCAGCAGGTTTTTGATTTAAACCAAAAGACGGATTTCGACTGGATTATTCTGGGTGGGAAACGTGAGACGATCAATGAGTTTCGGAAATATTTACACGGTTACGTTACCTCGAAAGTTGTAGATGTCATAGAAGTTGAACCATCGGCTCCGCTGAATGAAGTTTTTATGATAGCGCAACAAACGGAAAATGAGGCGCGTGAAGTATATGAGAAAAAACTGTTGGCGGATTTCGTAGCAAAGGAGCAAAAAAATCAGGCTGTCGAAGGAATTCAGGCGGTCATTCCCAAAATCGTAGAAAATTGGGTTGATACGCTTATCATTCAGGAAAACTTCGTGCATAAAGGCGTTTTTTGCCGAAATGATAATTTTCTGGCTGTAGATGTCGTCGAAAAATGTCCGATAGATGGTAGCCCGTTAGAGCGAACTAACGACATTGTCGAGCAGTTACTGCACATAGCCTTATCTCAGGGTGTCAATGTGCAGTATGTTAAAAGCCCGATGGATTCTTGGGGAGAAATCGCGGCGACATTGAGATTTTCAATTTCTGGATAACCGTTTGTTCCACTGATGAAACAGGTCAAAACGACAGAAAAAGGAGGAAAACTTCAATTAATCATTTAAATCATTGGTATAACTGGCGGATTATCTGAATTTTTTCCTTGACATTATAGTCGGAGAAAATATATATTTTTCCTGAATGCAACGCCAAATTGTTATAAAACGATTTATTTGAACGGATGGACACCATTTACCCGAAGGTGCGGGATTATGAAAGCAAAATTTTTTTTCCTCTTTTTAGTGCTTTTGGCATTTCTGAATGGATGTGGTTTGTTCGGAACCAAAAAAGATGCCAAAGAAAAAGCGGCGGCGCAGGATAAAGTAGAATCCTCTTCCGCAGTATCGGACACATCGAGTCGCAACGGCGCGCTATTAGGCAGAGAGACGCAGAAACGGACTGCAATAGCGCCAACTCAGTTAACGCCAACAGACCAGAATTATGTCATCAATGAATTGACTTTTGAAGTCAAGAAACTTGCCGCAGAGGTCAAACATCTTCAGAATGGGCTTAAGGAAATCCAATCCAAAAGTCAGATGTGGATGAATCCACTTTCCATGTATGATAAGGAAATTGTGATGGACAACGGTTCGTCATTTTTCGGGAAAATCATCTATCAAGATGACAAAATCGTGAAAATCGAAACGGTTATCGGATATATCGTCCTGGAAAAACCGAATATTGTTCGCGTTATCACGAATGTTCCGGAAAAACCGACCGATCAATATTTGCCCGATGAAGTTGCCGTGGATATTAAATCAAGTTCGCCCATTTCTCAGACTGTTCCTCCGACTTATACTTCGCAAATGAGCGAGCCATCTAAATTGACAGACTCGCCTTCCAGAGTTGCTAATTGTGTATTGATTGGAAATGTGAAAGAAAGTAAGGATCGTACGGGGAACACGATTTTCACAGGTGAAGTGAAAAACATTGGTAGCCGGCGCGCCGATTTTGTTAAGATCAACTTCGTTTTCCGAAAGAACTGGAGCGGTGAAACCGAGACCAGAACGGCTTTTATCGAAGGCAGTTACTATACTTTTGAAGGCTCCGGAATCACGACAAACAATTCGCTTCTTCCGGGAGCATCTGGAACTTTTCAGCTCATCGTTCCGAAAGCGTTTGGCGCTTTCATCGGATATTCCTATTCCATCGAGTGGGAGCAGTACAAGTGAAAAATCGATCAATCCTCACTCTCTGTTTTGTTCTGTTGGCGTCGATGACATCGCTTCGCGCACAAAAATCGCAGACAAAACCAGACGTGAATAAAGAACTTGAGCAAAAACGATCGGAAGTCGAACAGAAATCCGTCGAAGTCCTTGACCTGAAATCGGCATTAACTATTCAGGAAGCCGAATTGAATGATCTGAAAACCGAGATGGAAGACATCAAATCCCATAATCAAAGTTTAGCTGATTCTATGAAAGCTAAACAGGATGAGATTGCGAATTTAAAAGCCATTCTGAAGGCTTACGAAGATGAGAAAAAGGTGTCTCAAGAGGTGGTTAAAACGATTCAGGATTTGGATACGCCCGTAGATTCTTCGGAAGCGACGCCGTTGCCGCTTGACGATACGGATTACAGGGAAGACTATAACACTGCGCTGAATCTGTATTTTGATCGTAATTATAAGGGCGCAATCGATGGCTTTTTAAATCTTCTATCAATCAGCACGACGCATTCGCTTGCCGATAATTGTCAGTACTGGATTGGTGAGTGTTACTATTCACTTGACGACTATTTTTCAGCAGTTGCCGCGTTTCAAAAAGTAGCCGGGCTCGGTGATAGTAATAAATCGGATGCCGCACTTTTTAAAATCGGTATGAGTTATCTGAAAATGGGGAAAAAGGACAAGGCGGTTGCTTCGTTTAAGCTGTTAGAGAAACAATTCCCATCCAGTGAACTCGTACCCAAAGCCAAACAGTATTTGACGACTCAGGAAAAATTTTGAGAATTTCGAAAATTATTTTACTAATGATAGCCATGCCAATAAATTTGCTTCCGATTGAACCCGATTCAACGGTAACCGCACGCAAAGCGACGCAGTTATATGATCTCGGAATCGCTATAGAGCCAGCGAGGGAGTCTCCCCCTATCTTCGGGAAAGGCGTTGCTAACCTCAGTTTGGTTCATTTACAGAACCAATTAGACTCCCTTTCGTTGGCTTTTTCACGATTTAGAGCAGATTCGGACAATTTGAAAGCGGAACAGGATTCGTTGAAAAAATTGGTTATCGCATTACAAAACCGGTTGTTTCAATCGCCTTATGCCCCATTTTCGTATCCGGCGAAAATATACTCCCACAAGGACGGTCAAAAATACTTCCGAAAGGGTTTGGACGCTTTCAACCATAAAAATTTTATGGTTGCTGTCGATTACCTGCAAAAAACGATGTCCTCAGACGTTTCTTCCGAGATGCTTGGCGATGTTTATTATTGGATTGGGAACTGTTATGTCGAACTGGGCGATGAGTATCTCGCGCTGGAATATTTTAAAAAAGTGGTAGAATATCCATTGTCCGAGTGGTTGGATGACGCGCTGTTTGCTTCGGCGGTGATCTATCAAAAGGCCGGCGAGACCAAACTTGCGGAGGCGTTTTTTAATAGGCTTTTGAAGCGGTTTCCCAATAGTCCACGAGCCAAATTATCCGAACTCGAACTGAAGCGATTAAAACAGAAAGAGTGAGACAAACGGAGTTGAGTCAAATGATAAGACGATCAAAATTAATAGGTCTGGTTATCCTTCTCGCTGTTGGGATTTCCAGCGCGCAGGTCACACGCGTCGGATTCTCTCATCCCGGCTACATGATTAAGATACCGACCAGCAGTATCTATCGCACTCCTTATATTTTCCGAACCGGTTTTACCACAGATGTTTACGGTTTCGCCGACTCTTTATTTACCAAGGGTGTTTTTTTTGAAGCAGACCTGACTAACTCGTTCAAGATCGGATTTACTTCCGTGCAAGGAATTGTTGGTGAAAAACCGGTCGAGTTCGGTTTTCATCTGCAACAGCGGCTTTTTACTTATGGCGATATCAGCTTTTCGGCGGGCATCCACGATCTGGTTCTCAAACAGGGCGAGAAAAAATTGAACATGGATACGCAGACGCTGTCAATCTTCGGGGTCATTGCTAATGAAAAACAATTTGGAAAGAACAGCCTTTTTACCTACATGGGATTTGGAACCGGCGGATTGGCAACATCTTTCGGCGATGATTCCAGTACGACAGCTGGTGTTTTTGCTGGAATTTTGATGCACACGAACATGATGGCGAAGCAAGGCGGCGTTGATCTGATCGGTGAATTTGACGGCGGTAGCGTGAACATCGGCATTCGAATTCCCATAGCGTTAGATTACCATCTGAATTTTAGCATCAACAATGTGACATATCTGTATAATTTCGGCGCGAAGAATTTCGACGCCGCAAACGTTCGGGAAGCGCCCAGTATCAGCGTCGGTCTCGATTTCCGGATTCCGCGCATCAAGCCGGAACAGGCACGGAAGAAAATGCTGGAGGGAATGGTCGATGAAGGTTCGAAAATGGTGCTAGATTTGGAAGAACAATTTGCGGCGCGTCTCGATTCAACGCTCAAGGCGGCAGATTTTGAGATCGCCAAGTTGCGCGACTCGCTGAATATCTATGAAACAGAGATTAAATATTTAACCAGCCAGGTTGCCAATCTTCGTCAGAAAACCAATATGTTGGAGGATTCTGTTCGGACTGTTAAACTTGCCAAACATGCGATGGAGCAAAATATCAATCTGGCATTGAAACATTTGTCAAAGTCTCTCCAATATTTTTATTCCAACGATTACAGAGAAGCGCTTGTCGAAGTGGAAAATGCGATAGAACTTAATCCGAATCTGGCGTTAGCCTATGCGCGGCGAGGATCGATTTATTACAAACTTGGAGATATCGATCGGGCGACGATTAACTGGAATCTTGCGCTTCGCATCGATCCGGAATACGACGATGTGCGGAATATTTTACGAGCGATGAATGAGAACAGACTACGAAGCGCCGGCGGACAAAATGTAAAGGAGTAAGGTTTAAACTATGGATATAGCTACAATACTGGGAGTAATTATCGGAACCGGACTTATCATTTGGGGAATTTTTCTACTGACGCCCAATTTCAGCATGTTCGCCGATTTGCCGAGTTTGCTCATCGTCGGCGGAGGTTCACTTGCGGCGACGTTGATCAGTTTCTCGCTTAATGACGTGCTTAGTTTAGTTAAATCCATTTTGATTGTTTTTAAAAAAGAGAAAATTAACCTGCCGGAAGAGGTAGAGACGATCGTCAATCTCGCTCCTATTGCCAGGAAAAGCATACATGATCTCGAAAAGTCAATGTCTGATATTAGAAATCCATTCCTTCGAGATGCGCTTCAGATGGTCATCGACGGGTATAATCCCGATGAAATTCGTGATATTCTCGAGACGCGAATTGAAAACAGGACATTGCGTGAAAAAGGCGAAGCGAATGTATTGAGAACAATGGGCAAATATTCGCCGGCATTTGGAATGGTTGGAACACTTATCGGTTTGGTCGTGATGCTATTTGGAATGGCCGAAATTTCCGCGTCTGGAGCTGATCCAATGAAGACTCTGGGCGCCGGAATGGGAGCCGCTATTATCACGACGTTTTACGGCACGATTCTCGCCAATCTGATTTTTAATCCGATGGCAGTGAAATTTGAAACCCGAGTTCAACGACATAACTTAATGCAGAGCATGTTGATTGAAGGAGCGCTTTTACTACAAGCCCGGAAACATCCTCTAATTGTTCGTGAAAAACTGAATTCCTATTTAAGACCGCGCGATTGGAAGCGACTTGAGGAAAAGAAATAACTGATGGCTGAAGAAGAGAAAAGAAAAAAAATCAAATCGTTAGATGGAAAAGACGAAGAAGAGCCTTGGTTAACAACCTATGCGGATATGATGACTCTGCTGATGACCTTTTTTGTACTTCTATTTTCGATGTCCAAACTCGATCCGGTTAAGTTGGAGCAGTTTGGTAGTTCTGTTGGCAATGTGCTCGGCGGTCCTAGCCCTAAGGCAAAGACCTACACTCTCACGGAGATTTTTAAAGAAGTTGTAAATGTCATTGAAGAGGAAAAACTGAAAGATGTTATTCAGGTAGAAACGAGTGCACGCGGCGTCTGCATCAAAATCCCCAGTGAAATTTCTTTTCAATCGGGTAGCGCTGACTTAAACCCGAGCATTTTTCCGATTCTCGATAAATTAGATATTATGATCCGCAAATCCATCTTTCCAATTGCGATCGAAGGACATACGGATAGCGATCCGATCCAATCGCAAATGTATCCATCCAATTGGGAACTTTCGGCGGCGAGATCGGCACAGGTTGTTCGCTATTTTTCAGGTCGCGGAATCCCGCCGAACCGGTTTCAGGCGGTCGGATATTCCGACACAAGACCGCGTTCTGCCGGGAAAACAGTCGAAGAGGCAAATTCAACAATTGAGAAAAAATCTCAAAATCGAAGAGTCGAGATTTTTTTTCTAACAGTAGGATAAATAAGGGGAAAAGGTTATGGCAAGAAATGATAACCTGATAATAAAAAAAATAGTTTTTGCGACGATAGGTCTATTACTGACTTTTCTGTTTGCGCAGGACAATCAGGTTTCCTACCTATCGCAAAAACTACTCGTCGAAAATAGCCTTCGGGATAGAATTACCGACGCGCTGGATAAACTTCTTGATGATGCGAAGTTCGTTGTCGATGTAAACGTGGATATCGAATTCACACCCATCGAAGAAACGCAGATGATTATGCAATCACGGGCGGGTGCTAAATCCAGCCAGTCTGTTGCCAAAGAGAAAGCGAAAACTGGTGCCAAGAGTTCGCAAACACCTGCGGATATGAGTGCAACGTCGAAAAAACCGGCTAAACAAACCTATTCTCTGCCTTTGCCCGGTTTTGAAATTCCGCAAGAGACGTTTACCGAAACACCCAGTAATCAACCGGCGCAGGAACTAATTTTTGGTACAGATGAAAACGTTGAAGAACCTTCTGAAAGTCAGGAATCGACAGAAACACTGGGATCCGAAATGGTACCGACCACCGTTGATAAACAATCCATTTCGATTCCCATCATCAAGCGGCAACAGATAAGTATCATTGTTGAAGATGGCGTGACTCCGGATGTGATCGAAAACATCAGGCAGGTTGTCAACATCGCGTCGCACTATGATCGTTCGCGCGGTGATGTTATTAGCGTGATGACGGCGAATTTCAAGAAGAAAAAAGAGACCGACGGCGCTGAAGCAATCATCCTGAAAAATATTGCTGAAAAAATCGACGATATCGACAGAAGACAAAAGGAAACTGAACATTTTGGTCGTATTGAACAACAGCGGCGTGCCGAAAAGCAGGTCGTCGTTCGCGATTCACTTCGCATGGAAGATTTAAAAAAAGAGATCGCAGACCTAAAAGCACAGCTACAAACACCGCAACTTACCGATGAACAGCGGCAAGAAACTGAGAAAGCGACGACAGCTCGCGAACAGGAACTTGCTAATCTGAAAGATCAACTTCGCGACAGTAACCGCCGTCTTCAGGAAGTCGAACTGGGTGCGCTCGAAACGACGCCACCTATCATGACTCGCCTCAAAAATATGGGCGTTTTAATTGCGGCGGGAATTGCGGCATTATTGATTTTGATCCTTCTTTTCATCATTTTGATATCACGTCGAAATCAGGCAAAGCGGCAGGAGATCGAATGGGGATATGGCACAAAAATTCCGATGGGTCCTCGTCCGGTTCCACCTGCGCCACAAATCATAGAAAAACCGGCTCCGGAAGTCGTCGCCGCACCCACACCGATTTATGCGCAACCGACAATTCCGATTCCCGAACCAAAAGTTGCTGAAGAACCTGTCGATATTGAGGCTCAAAAAGAGGAAATGAGAGGGATTAAACAGTCTGTCATTTCAATGAGTGTCGGTCAACCCGACACGGCTTCGCGCATTATCAATGACTGGTTGAGCGGCGACATTAAATCGGAACAGACGGAAGCCGAATAGAAGGAGGAATGAATTAATGACGGAATATAAAGACCTGACCGGGCTAGATAAAGCCGCGATACTTTTTAAGACGCTTGGTGCGAATCTGGCTCTTCAGATGTTTAAGGGGTTGAATAAAAGTCAACTCCAGAAAATTCGACAACACATGGCTTCCATTGCCAGCGTACCGTTTGACGTGAAAAAAGCGGTGCTTGAGGAATTTTATTTCAGTTTTGTCACGGAAAAATTCACGCCTGCTGGCGAAGAGACTAAAAAGCCGTTCGAGTATCTGAATGATTTGAGCGATAATCAAATTATCTCGTTGATTGCCGCTGAATCGCCCGTTATCATGGCATTAACGGTTGCTCAATTGAGCGTGGATAGACAGATTAAAATTTTGCAAGCCCTTCCGCCCCCTACGCAACCGAGAGTCATGGCGGAAATCGGACACATTGGCGATATACCATTAGAAGGCGTCGTCAGTATCGCAAACGAACTGAAGGAAAAAGCCTCGTTTTTGCCGCGCGCTTCGGAATATTCACGCGGCGGCGGGGAAAATGTTGCCGGAATTCTGAGTCAGATGGCGCCAAAGGATGAAAGACGTTTTCTCGAACATCTGGAGAAAGAAGCGCCGGAACTCGTTCAACAGGTTAAACATTTCTATTTTACCTTTGACGACATGACCAAACTGCCGCAGACGGTTGTCAGCGATGTCCTGAAATCCGTCGAGGCCTCGGAAGTTGCCTATGCCCTAAAGGGTCAACCGGATGAAATAAAAGAGTTCTTTATGAGTTCGCTTCCGCAAAGGACACAAATCATTCTTCAGGACGAGATGCAGTTACTGGATGGGCCTCAACCGCGTAGAAAAGTCGAAGCCGCACAGAAAAAAATCGTCGACAAAGCGCGCGAATTAGAGAAAGAAGGGCGATTTAGACTCGAAGATTTTATGGATGCCGATTTTATCGAATAAATCTCTCTTTCAAAAGGAATGTGAAAAGCCCCTTGACCCAGGGGCTTTTTCCATAAACAGAACTTTTATTTGTGTAATAAACTGCTGGATATTAACTTGAAACTAAGATGATTTCTTATCCAAGAAAAATAACACGTCAAGTCCTTGCTGGAAACGTACCAATTGGTGGCGGTGCTCCGATCACCGTCCAATCCATGACCATTTCCAAAACGCACGATCTCCAATCGATTCTTCCCGAAATCGAGCAACTTCAGGATGCAGGTTGCCAGATTTTAAGAATCACAGTCCCGGATGAACGTGCGGTTGCCACTCTTCCTGAAATTAAAAAACACATGACGATTCCGCTCGTTGCGGATATTCATTTCAATTACAAACTTGCCTTAGAGGCGATTGACGCGGGTGTCGATAAAGTTCGAATCAATCCCGGCAACATCGGCGGTAAAGAGCGCGTGGCCGAAGTCCTTAAAAAAGCCAAAGCCGCGCACATCCCGATCCGATTAGGCGTCAATTCCGGTTCGCTCGAAAAGGATTTACTGGAAAAGTACGGTTATCCGACGCCGGAAGCCATGCTCGAAAGCGCAAAACGGCATATCGATATTTGCTTAGAAAATGACTTTCAGGACATTGTTGTTGCACTCAAATCGTCGGATGTTCGGCTAATGATTCTGGCGAACCGCTTATTTTCCGAGAAATATGACTTCCCGCTTCATCTTGGTGTAACTGAAGCCGGACCGCAATGGCAGGGAACAATTAAATCCGCCATTGGTATTGGGACACTTCTTTCCGAAGGAATCGGTGATACGTTACGAGTTTCGCTGACCGCAAAACCGGAGGAAGAAGTTCGAGTCGGGTTTCAAATTTTAAAGTCGCTTTCCATCGTTCGGCGCGGCGTAAATATCATTTCGTGTCCGACGTGTGGACGAACTGAGGTAGATCTAATGAAAATCGTTAGGGAGGTCGAAGAGCGCACAAAAAACATCCGGGAAAATATCACCGTCGCCGTCATGGGTTGTATCGTCAACGGACCGGGAGAGGCTAGAACTGCCGATGTCGGAATCGCTTCGGGAAAAGGAGAGGCGCTCCTGTTCCGCAAGGGCGAGATTATCGAGAAAATCCCGGAATCTTCTGCTGTCGATCGTCTGATGGAGGAGATCGAACGATTCATACATGATACTACCGAGGAGAATTAACCATGAAAAAAATTCAGATCCTATTTTTTCTGTTATTGTTCTGCAGTTTCTTATTTGGACAAGACTCGCTGAAAATAACCGATATGGATTATACATCCTACGGTCAAAATCTCTATTGGCGCGCGCTCAATCTCTCCGAAAAGAAAGTATTCCTTCACGCTTACCTCTATCGGACTTATGAAATTCAGTGCCATCTCGAAGAATCTAAGAAAGAGAAAAAATACTCCGATCAGTTCAAAAAAAAGTTTACCGACCCGTTGTTCGATATGTTCAGTGGAATGGATGAAACCAAAAAGGAAGAGTTCATTTATTGGATTGATGTCTTTTATCAGAACGATTTCAACCGAGAAAAACCGTTTTTAGACGCGCTGATTTATGCCGCCGGTAAACACGAAACAAAAAAAAGAACGCTTCTGGACATCTTCAAGGAAGTGTACGAATAAATCCCGGCGCGGGCTAATCTGATCGTTACTGTTTCCCATGATAAAATCAAAAATATCGGTGCAATTTTGGATCGAGTATCTGGGTCTTCGATTACTTGAGCGGATTCTGGCACCGTTATCGATCCGTTCTCGTCAAACGTTCGCAGAATTTGTTGGTACGTTTGCCTATTATTTTATTCCATTCCGGAAGAAAATCGTCCTGAATAATCTGAAACGAGCATTTCCCGAATCAACCTGCGCTTGGCGCCATCGGATCGCCCGCCTTAACTACGTACACTTTACCAAAGTTTACTTTGATCTAATTCCGGTTTTTCATTTTCCGGATTCTTTGTTTTTCCGGTATGTCCGAAACGAAGATCAATCCGTTTTGGATTCGGCGCTGAAACAGGGAAAAGGAGCGCTCATTGTTTTGTATCATCTGGGAAACTGGGAGGTGTTTGGCGATTGGTTCGCGCGGAAAGGTTATCCGATCGGCGCTATCGCAAAAAAACTCAATAATCCGCTTACGCATGGACTAATTTTCCGGACGCGCTCAATGAATGGAGTTTACCTATTCTCCAAGACCAAACGTCAATCGCTGAAAATGTGGAAATTCGCCAAAGAAGGAAATATACTCTTTATGGTCTCGGATCAGGATGCCGGGAGGAACGGGATATTTGTTCGGTTTTTCGATCAATGGGCTTCAACCTTTCGCGGTCCGGCTCTTTTTGCCACGAAACTCAAGTGCCCAATAATTCTTGGAACCTGCCTAATGGACGCCAACGGTAAATATGTAATTCGGTTAAAAGAATTACAGGTGAAAGACATAAGTCAGGAGTCAGGCGATCCGATTCAAAGCTTAACGCAAGCTATCACAAATTATTTTCAAGAAGAAATTTGCCGACATCCCGAGCAATACTACTGGTTCCATCGCCGGTGGAAAACCAAACCGCCAAAAGAATTGTTAGTTAACGATGACTGAAATCATCTCAATTGATTCCGCTTCTGAATCGCAAATCGCGGCGATTCTGTCGGCATTGTCCGATGGGCAGATCATCGCTTATCCGACCGACACGATCTGCGGATTGGGCGTGGATGTTTTCAATTCATCCGCGGTCGGTAATCTTATTCGGTTGAAAGGCAGGTCTTCCCAAAAAGCAATAAGTATCTTATATTCGGATGTGGAACGATTACTAAAAGATTTTCCAAACCTAAACAACTACCAACGGAAGTCGGTTCGTTCGCTCATACCCGGACGGGTAACGCTTGTTTTGCCTGTGAAAAACCGGAATTTCCCCGAACAATTCATGGATGAAGGCTTTGTCGGCGTTCGCGTCATAGACATGGAGCCTTTGAACCGGATATTACGCCAGTTCCCGAATCCGATTACAACGACCAGCGCAAATCCGTCCGGTGAAAAGCCTGCGGAAAATGCCGAAGATGTCGTTCGGTATTTCGGCAACTCCGTGTCAATTGTGTTGAAGTCGTCGGATTCTTCGAGCCAGATTCCTTCGACGGTCGTCAGGATTTTATCAGACAGTTTTTCGATTCTTCGTGCGGGCGCGGTAAGCGCCGATGAAATAGCCCAAAGGTGTGAATAGAATGAAACTTTATTTTCGCATTCTGAAAATGGTTAAACCCTACTGGAAAACGCTCACAGTCGGTATTCTTGCGTCACTTATGTTTGTCCTGTTCAACAGCGCCTCGGTCTGGCTTACCGCTTCGTTTGTCAACGTACTTTTTCCAAAAACACAGACCGTCGAACAGCAGTCGGATTCCCGAAAAGAGGTTGTTGAACCAACAATTCCCGTTAAACTCAATGCCAATGACAAACTAAAAGCATTGACAAATAAATTGATCTTAAGGGACGAACCGGTTAAAACTCTTAGAATGTTATGTCTAACGATCTTCTTGACATTTATACTCAAAAATATCTTCTTTTACATTAAAAATGTCTGTATCAGCTGGGTGCAGTTGAAAGCGGTGCGCGACCTGCGAAACAGGCTTTACGAACATTTGCATAACCTTTCTCTCTCATTTTTTCAACGAAAACGGGGGGGAGAAATTTCGTCCATTGTACTAAATGACGTTTCGACAGTACGGAATTCCCTTTCAGTCAGCTTCGATAAACTTCTCGTCGAGCCGATCAACATTCTCACATTCATGACGCTTCTGTTTATCATTTCATGGAAGTTGAGCCTTTTTGCCGTCATCATTCTGCCACTTACATTTATCGCGATTTCCAAGATTGGGCAGAGCGTTCGGCGAAAGTCGATTCGCACCTCCAAGCAGATTGCCGGGATTATGGCGATTCTTGATGAAACACTTCACGGAATTCGCGTCATCAAGGCATTCTCCATGGAGAATTTCGAGAAGATGCGCTTCTTCCGCGAAACCGAGAAGTATTTTCAACTGCTGTTCAAACGCAGGAAACTGAAAATCGTCTCGACGCCGATCAATGAGTTCTTCAGCGTCATCATCGGCATTTCTCTACTCTGGTTCGGAGGTAGCCACGTGCTCGCCGGAAGCGGAATCGAAGCGGAAGATTTCGTTCGGTTCATCATCATGCTTTTTGCGCTGATGACGCCGATCAAAAGCCTGAACAACGTTAATACGGACATTCAGGAAGCAATCGCTTCGACTATTCGAATTTATTCGATTTTGGATGAGAAACCTGATGTCGTCGAAAAATCAAATGCACAAGTTCTCGATGGCTTTCATCGGGAAATCCGCTATGATCATGTTCGCTTCATATATCCGCAAACGTCCCACGAGGTGCTTTCCGATGTAAATATGACGATCAGAAAGGGCGAAATCGTCGCCATTGTCGGACATAGCGGCGCCGGGAAATCGACGCTGGCTGATCTTCTGCCGCGCTTTTACGATCCTGTCGGCGGTTCCGTACAAATAGACGGAATCGACATCCGCGACATCACTTTCAGTTCGCTCCGGTCACTGATGGGAATCGTCACACAGCAAACGATCCTGTTTAACGACACGATATTTAACAACATAGCTTACGGTCTCGGAGATACCGATCCGGAGAAAGTCATCGCCGCCGCTGACGCCGCAAACGCACTGGAATTCATCAATCTTTTCCCGGATAAGTTCGAAACCATGATTGGCGATAAAGGCCTGCGGCTTTCCGGAGGCGAGCGCCAACGTCTCGCAATCGCCCGCGCATTGCTTAAAAACCCGCCGATCCTTATCCTTGACGAGGCAACTTCGTCGCTCGATTCCGAATCAGAACAAAAAGTTCAGGCAGCTATCGAACAGCTTATGAAAGACCGGACGGTTTTGGTCATCGCGCATCGACTCTCGACGATCCAGAACGCCAACAAGATCATCGTTCTGGAAAAGAGAAAGATCTACGAGACCGGCACGCACGACGAACTGGTGAAAAAGGAAGACTCTCTTTACCGTTATTTCTACGAAACGCAGTTCGTGAATCACCAGACTAATCATCTGCACGACTGAAACAGTCAACATGACCAGAACAAAATCCAAACTTCCTTTCGACTGGAAAATTCTGCCGTCCGTTCAATCCGTTGCCGACTTAATTGCCACCGAACTCACTGAATTCAAGCCGGAGATTCTGATAAGGCTGATTCGGTTCGAAATCGAATGGCTCCGAGCCGACATCGTTAGGAAACAAATCTCCTTGAAAGACAGGCAAAGTGCCATTGAGGAGGTTCTCTGCCGGTTGAGATCGAAAAGCGAAAAACTTTTATCGCTTCCACTGAAAAAAGTGATCAATGCGACCGGAATTGTCCTGCATACCGGTCTGGGACGCGCGCCATTCGGCAATGAAATCCTTTTGGAAACCGCTGAGATTCTTTCGGGTTTCTCCAATCTCGAATTTGACCTAAATGCAGACAAGCGCGGCGAACGACTCGATCTGGCGGATGATTATCTGAAGTTACTCACCGGCGCGGAATCATCCGCTGTTGTGAATAACAATGCCGCGGCTGTCTTTCTGGCGCTGAATTCGCTGGCAAACCGCAAGGAAGTCATCGTCTCGCGCGGTGAATTAATCGAAATTGGCGGTTCTTTCCGCCTTCCCGAAATCATGAAAAAGAGCGGCGTGAAAATGGTCGAAGTCGGGACGACTAACAGAACATACATGAGCGATTATGAAAGCGCGATTGGTACAAGAACCGGCGCAATTATCCTCGCGCATCCGTCCAATTACAAAATTCAGGGATTTACGACTCGACCCGAACCGGGAAAAGTCGTCAAATTGGCGCATGAACACGGCATTCCGGTGATTTTCGACATCGGCAGTGGTGCGTTATTTGACATCAGGAAAGTCGGACTTCCGGCGGAACTCGTCGTACCAGAATTTATCGAAGCGGGTGTCGATTTAGTGACGTTCAGCGGCGATAAACTTCTTGGCGGACCGCAGTGCGGAATCATCGTCGGGAAGAAAAAATCGATTCTCCTCCTTCGAAAAAATCCGCTGATGCGCATCGTCCGGTGTGATAAAACAACTTTCGTGCTTCTCTGTGCGACGCTGAAACGCTATTTACTTTCGGAGCCGGAGAAACGCATTCAAACCTACCGACTACTCGCGCGCGACAGCCATATTTTACTCGGCGAGGCGGAAAAGATCGTTCATAATTTGCCGAAGATACTTGTGAATGACCTCGGAATCTCGGTTCTCGAAACCGTCGTCGAAGCGGGAAGTGGTTCATTGCCGACCGAGACGATTCCCAGCGCGGCGATCGTCTTTTCACCGAAAAAAATCTCTGTCGTCCGACTGGCTGGCCTGTTCCGGAAGAATCGCCCGCCGGTCATCGGATACACGAAGTCCGAAGAATTCTATCTCGACCTGAAAGCCGTGTCGTCTGCAGATCTTCCGGCAATTTTAGATGCGATCCGAACCATCGGCATGTCGCTTTAAATTTTCCTTTTATGTTAACGGAAAACCAGAAAATGCCCGATGAATTTGTCACGGGGCAAAGACCGGTCATTTTCGGAACCGCCGGACATATCGATCATGGCAAATCATCGCTTTTAAAAGCGTTGACCGGTGTCGATCCCGACCGGCTCGAAGAAGAACAACGCCGTGGCATGACCATCGACATCGGCTTTGCGTTTCTGAATGAAAATATCGCATTCATCGACGTTCCCGGCCATGAAAAGTTCATCAAGAACATGGTCACCGGCGCGAATACCGTCGATCTGGCGCTTCTCGTCATTGCCGCAGATGACGGCATCATGCCACAGACCCGCGAACATGTAGAAATCCTCAAACTAATTGGCATCCGCTCCGGACTGATTGTTGTCAACAAGATCGATCTCGTCAATTCTGATTGGCTGGAAATGATCCTTGAAGATGTCCGGCAATTCGTCCGGGGAACGTTCCTCGAAAACGAACCGATTCTTTGCGTTTCCACTGTCACAGGTGCCGGAATTCCTGAACTAAAGGAAGCGATCTTACAAAAAGCGGGACAGTTCGAACGGAAAAGCACGAGCGACCTGTTTCGTCTGCCTATTGATCGCGCTTTTATCGTCAAAGGTTATGGAACGGTCGTCACTGGTTCGGTCATCTCGGGAGAATTACACGTCGGAGACGAAGTGGAAATCGCGCCGCTGAAGATTTGGACGAAAGTCCGCGGCATCCAGTCGCATGGAAAGCAAACAGATAGGATTAGCGTAGGTCAGCGCGCTGCAATCAACCTGCAGAATGTCGATAAGGACGATCTGAAGCGCGGCTACTTCCTCGCGACGCCCGGATATTTCCAACCGAAGCGGCTGACGACATGCCAAATCGGACTTCTGCCGTCCGCATCGCCGCTGAAATACAATTCCGTCGTCCGCGTTCACCTTGGAACCGGCGAATTCATCGCCAAAATCCGGCCAATCGGCAAAGACGAACTCCTGCCGGACGAGTCGTGCATTGCGCAAATCCTCTTCGACGAAGAAATTTCGGTCGGATTCCACGACCGGCTGATTCTGCGTAGTTATTCGCCGGTGGCGACGATCGGCGGCGCGACGGTTCTCGAAGTTTTCCCCGAACCTCTGCGAAAAAAAGAGTCCGTAAAAGCGGATCGGATCGGGAAACTCATCGCCGACGACCTGCTTTTCTGTGCCGAAAACCTCTTTTCGTTCCATCCCGGCATACTTTTCTCATCTTTCGACGTCGCGCAGAGACTTTCGGTTTCCGAAAGTTCGGCTTTGAACCTACTGCGGTTACTTTCCGACAGACAAAAGATCGTTTCGATCAAAACCGGTTACATTTCGCTTTCAGAAATCCCGGCAATGAAAAAACGCCTGATCGAAATTTTGTCGCAATTTCATCAGAAGAATCCGATCCTCTCCGGTCAATCGAAAGCGAGCCTTCTTGAGGAGGTAAAAATCTCCGATGAGATGGCTGATTGGCTGACAAATGAACTTAAAGATGAAAATAAAATTGCGGTTTCCGGCGATAAATGGCGGCTGAGAGGTTTCTCGCCGGTTCTTTCCGGAAAACAATCGGAATTGATCCAACAGATCGAGTCGGCGCTGATCGCCGGCGGATTTATGCCGCCCGATCTGACCGAAATCCGGAAAAAATTGAACCTGCCGGAAGATGAAGCCGAGCCGCTGTTCGCCTATCTGACCGACGCCGGAAAGATCGTCATCCCCGAAAAGAATCTGGCGTTCCATTCAGAAACGATCGGAAAGGGGCGCAATCTGATCGCCGGTTATCTCGATGAAAAAGGCGAGGCAACCGTCGCCGAACTGAAAGAACTGCTCGGTACTTCCCGCAAATGGGTAATTCCTTTGCTGAATTATTTTGACCGGACCGGACTCACGCGGCGGGAGGGAGATGTGAGGAAGTTGAAAGAGTGAGAGTTCAGATACGAGGATGTGATTTAAAAAATCAATGTACTTTGTCTTGACAAAAGTGAAGCTATTGCTTAATATGTTGGTGAAATGATTGTTATGATCGAATGTGAGGAAGTATAATGAATAAAAAAGAACGCCTGATCGAGAAAGAAAACTTTTCAATCGCATTAACAGAATTCGTCAAAGGACTTGGAAATTATGTTTCCGGAGAAGATGGCCAATGGACAGTTAAGGGATTTATCGACATATTCAAGAATATTTACACGATCAGTTCGGATACTAAAATTGTATCAAAAATTCTGGAAATTCACTTGTTTCCTCGTATCCTTCAATTTGCTCAGGATAATGGCTATTCAATCGTTTTAGCGGAACATCAAAACTGGTATCCCGACCTTAGTTTCGTCCAACATAGCAACCAAACCGTAAAATTTGCCGTTGATTTAAAGGCAACTTATCGTGATCCCGAATTTCCGGGACACGTCAATGGTTTTACTTTAGGAAGTCACGGCGCTTATTTCAGAGAAAGAAGTTCGACCAAGAACATCCAATTTCCCTACTCTGACTATCTGGGGCATTTCTGTCTGGGAGCGATATACACTAGAACATCAATAAGTGATTTGGACGAAACTGAAATATTCCGCGTTAAAGAGATTGAAGAAACCGATTATCAAGTCACATCAAATCGATACCGTGTAACTCCAGTTGAAAATCTTCGATCGATTACATCGGTTGTCAGAGATTTTCAATTCTTTGTTTGTGAAAAATGGCAATTGGCGAGCGACAAACAAGGCTCAGGTAATACCGCTAATATCGGTTCAATAACTTTCATCGATGATATAATCAAAGGCAATGGCATTTTCGCCAAACTTGGCGAAGAATGGTTCGATGAATATTGGATGAATTATGGTTTGCTCAAGATGAAAATGAAAGGAAAGGTCAAACCAATCCGATCTATCGAAGATTTCCTTGATTTCAAGCATAGCGATAAGACAAAGATCGTTCCGGTTAAAACCAAAAAGAAAAATAACAACGAGCAACAATGCGAATAATCGTTCCACCAATTAAAAGTCAGGGTATAAAAACCAAACTGGTTCCCTGGATTCAACTTTTAGTGCCAGAAGTCAAAGGCCGGTGGATCGAGCCATTTTTCGGAACCGGCGTTGTGGCTTTTAATTCCGGTTTTCAAAAAGCATTGCTGAACGACATCAATCCGCACATCATCCGGTTTTATCAGGCAATCAAGGATCGGAAAATCACACCGGAGTCGGTGCGTGAATATCTTGAGCGGGAAAGCAAGTTATTAGCTGAGGCCGATGATAAGGGCTACGCTCATTTTCGATTCATAAAAGACCGTTTTAACGAACAGCATGCTCCGCTGGATTTCCTGTTCCTCTCGCGGGCGGGTTTTAATGGGATGATGCGTTTTAATAAAAAGGGGAAATGGAACATTCCCTTTTGCCAGAAACCGGAACGTTTTTCGAAATCATATATCACTAAGATCGTTAACCAGGTGAACAAGGTGGCCTGCCTGATTCAGCTGGAGTGGATTTTTACGGCGGAACCGTTTGAGCAGACGATCCTGAAAGCCGGACCGGACGACATCATTTATTGCGATCCGCCTTACATCGGCAGATACGTGGATTATTTCAGCGGCTGGAACGAAGAAAATGAATTAAGACTTTTCGGGCTGTTATCTGAAACGCCTGCGCGGTTCATTCTCTCAACTTGGCATCACAACGATTATCGTTCTAATCCATTTATCAATTCGCTGTGGAATCGGTTCAACATCATAACGCGTGATCACTTCTATCATGGTGGCGGCAAGATCGAAAACAGGAAATCGATCGTTGAGGCATTAGTTTTCAACTACGAGGCCAACGTCGAAAAACATAATGCCTATGTCCAGCCAAAAGCCGAACAAATGATATTATTCGAACAAAGAGTGGAGTATATAGAGAAAAAATTGAAACGAGAGTTTTAAATAAAGTTAGGAAGGTAATAAAATGAATTGGTGGTACGTAATTATCCAAACGATCATAAATGAATTACTTTTCGCATTAACAATAGAGTTGTTTAGAAGCAAGTTTCAAAGACGGGTTGTGTAAATCAAAGTGTGTAAACTCATAAACAAGTTAGACATAATTCTTTAAAATTTCCTCAAAGTAAATTAACAATTGCGCATAAATAATTCCCCAATCTTCGTAAGTGTGGGTCCACTTCCG
>Ga0210017_1000163_pt1 | contig 51654 bp, 54 predicted proteins | sample CryGeyCG2014_020_FD_183966 | JGI IMG/M metagenome (GOLD analysis project Ga0210017, IMG submission 183966) | Groundwater microbial communities from aquifer - Crystal Geyser CG08_land_8/20/14_0.20 (SPAdes) (version 2) | ecosystem: Environmental > Aquatic > Deep subsurface > Groundwater | place... | reverse complement strand
TGCAGCATCTGAGCGAGTTCTGCCGCATCCGGATTAGCCACTAAGCCGCTAGCTAAAACTACCAAATCTGCCTTTATTTCAATTTGTGCACCGCTTAGGGTATCAGCACCCCTTACGATAAGTTTCCCGCCTTTTTCAAAGATACGGGAGACCCTGCCTCTTAAATAGACTGCGCCGTATTCCTCCTGAACCTTCTTTACGAACTCTTCGTAATTTTTCCCTGCAGCTCTTATGTCGATATAGAAAACATAAGCTTGGGCATCTTTATTATGCTCTTTAAGTAAAAGCGCGTGTTTTGCAGTATACATACAACAAAGCCTTGAGCAATAAGGCACGCCTTTCTGTTCATCGCGCGAGCCTACGCATTGAATAAAAACTACATCATGCGCCTCTTTACCGTCTGAAGGCCGGATAATCTTTCCCCCTGTCGGCCCTGATGAATTTACCATACGTTCGAAATGTAAACCTGTTATAACATCTTTAAATTTAGCGTAGCCATACTCGCCATATACAGAATGGTCGAATTGGGTAAAACCTGTGGCCACAATAATCGCCCCAACCTTTTCTTCTATAACTTCATCCTGCAGGTCATAATTTATGGCGCCAAAGGGACAAATCTTTTGGCATAAGCCGCATTTCTTCGTCTTGAAATATAAACAGTTCTCTCGATCAATTACCGGGACATTGGGAACAGCCTGCGGAAAAGGAACATAGATAGCGCTTCTTTTACCTAAGCCCAAATCGAATTCCGAAGGCACCTTAACCGGGCATTTAGCCCAGCAACTGCCGCAACCTGTACATTTAGTCAAATCTACAAAACGAGCCTTCTTCCTGATCTTGACGGTAAAATTGCCGACATGGCCTGCGACTTCTTCTACTTCAGAAAACGTATGGATAGTCACATATTTATTTTGTGAAACAGTGACCATTTTGGGCGTTAATATGCAGGCTGCGCAATCTAAAGTGGGAAATGTCTTGTCAAATCTAGCCATTCTTCCGCCGATAGAAGGTTCTTTCTCTACCATCACCACCGGATATTTGGCAAAAGAAATATCTATTGCAGATTGAATGCCGGATATACCTGCGCCAATAACCAAGACTTTCTTTTCTATTGGGACGTAGGTCTTCTCAAGCGGCCTATCGCGTGATACCTTAGCAACGGCAATTTTAACTAACTCAATTGCCTTTTGCGTTGCCTTTTCCCTGTCCTGATGCACCCAAGAACAGTGTTCTCTAATATTAGCCATCTCGGCTAAATATGGATTTATACCCGCATTCTCTAAACACGTTCTAAATGTCTTTTCATGAAGACTAGGGCTGCAGGCACAAACTACAATCCTGTCCAACCCCTTTTCTTTAATCGTATCTTTGATTAAATTCTGGCCGGGCGAGGAACACATATAATTATAGGCGGTAGAGAATTTTACTTTTGGCAAAAATGATACAGCGCGAACCACCTCTTCTACATCTACAGTGGAGGCGATATTTGTTCCGCAATGGCAGAGGAAAACTCCGATTTTCATAAATGAGCCCACAACTTACGGAACGTAAGTTGTATAGGCGAATTTATCCCGAAGCCTGTGCCGTAAATTTCGCAAGAAATTTACTAACGCTTAGGCAAGGGATCTAGTTAAATTAAAAAATCGCCGCTTCTTTTTCCTTCAATAAGGGCATAGGATTAACGATGTGTTTCTGGAAACCCAACTTCTTCGGTTCAATTCCCAGCGCCAGCCCTACTAATTGCGTAAAATAAAATATGGGTATATGGAAATTTTTATTATATTTTTTATTGATCATACCTTGCCTAAGATCCAGGTTTGACTGGCACAAGGGACAAGCAACAACTAAAGCCTCGGCCCCTTCATCATAGGCCATCTGCAATATTTCTCCGGAAAGTTTAAGCACGATATCTGTTTTGGTCAGTGAGAAACTAGCTCCACAGCATTCAGTCTTATATGGCCATTGAATTGGCTCAATGCCAATTGTTTTCATTAAATCATCCATTAAATGCGGCTCTTCTAAATCATCGAGTTTTGTAGCCTCTGGCGGCCGGACTAAAAGGCACCCATAATAACAGGCAACCTTTAAACCCGTCAATTTCTTGGTTACCATCTCACTTAAGTTCTTTAATCCAAAAACATTTACCAAGACATCTAAAAAATGCCTTACATTGACCTCGCCTTTATACTGTTCACCTAAAATCGCGTTAACTTTCTCTCTATGCTCAAGGTCAGTCTCCATAAATTTATTGGCGATTTTCAGCCGATTAAAACAGGCAGCGCAACAGGTAACTACTTCGTATGAATCCATCTTCTTTGCTAATAAGAGATTTTTAACCGGGAGCGCCAAGGATAAAAGATGCATAGTTATATGGGCTGGCGTAGCACCACAGCATACCCAGTCAGGAATTTCAATGAGTTCTATACCCAACGCATTGGCTACTTCTTTTGTTGAGAGGTCATATTCTTTTGCCGTTGAATGTAAGGAGCAGCCTGGGAAATAGGCGTATTTCACTTTAGCCTTTCTATTTTGCTAATAAATTTTCGGGATAAATTCAAAAATATAAGTTTGGGATGCAAAAGGTTATCTCTTCTGGCCCTACCCAACTTACCCGACTTTCTAAATATCTTCCTTAACTCTTTTAGGTTTCTAATTCCCTGAGGGAATATTCCTATTTTTTGCTTGAGGAACATCTTTGGCGCTAATGAAAAATCCTTGAAGAATTCACCGCTTAAAAGATTAAACATAGCAATAAGGCCCATCTCATAAAGCCTTCCGAACAATTCAATATTCCTTAGGAATATTTTGTTAAAAAGAGGTATTTCAGTTTCATCCAGAGGTATCATGTGCTTCTTATAAGCGCGCCTCCTGAGGTAATCCATAATTTCAGCAATATCGATTTCACGCGGGCATCTTACTGTACAGGTAAGGCAAGAGGCGCAAAGCCAGATAGTTTTACTGGATAAAACTTGCTCTTCCATGCCTAATTGAACCATCCTGATGATTTGGTTGGGTAGGTAATCCATCTGGAAGGATATCGGGCAGCCGGCAGAACATTTACCGCATTGATAGCAACGGCTAACCTTTTCGCCGCAATCCTTCTCGAGAGTTTTTAGAAAGGGGGATCTGATTGTGTCATGCGAAATGAACCACTTCATCGGCAGGAAAAAGTATCTTATTTAATCAGGAATTAAACAGCTTAAACTATCTGTGGTTAATGGTATTTATTATATGTATTTTCGAATTATCCACAAGTGCCAAAAGTCCTTTTTAATCAAAATAAAAAGACCTAGATTTCTCTAGGTCTTTAGTCCTACAATTTACCGGATTTATACTTAAACTAAACTATATTAAATCTTTTTATCTAAAGCGTAAATGGCAGCCTGGGTGCGGTTGTTGACGTGCAGGGTCTGAAAGATACTGCTGATATGGTTTTTGACTGTTTTCTCAGTAATACCTAATTTTTTAGCGATCTCCTTATTCGTGCCCCCTAGGGCAATTAAGCGCAGGATCTCCTCTTCTCTTTCGGTAAGGCCGCTATAGAATTTATCGCCTTCTTTTATCTTTCTTTTATCCAACAAAGCGAATTCTTTTAAAACCTTAGTGGCTATCACCGGCTGAATCAGCGCCTCGCCTTTAGAGACACTACGGATTGCTTCTATTAAGTCATCGAAAGAGACGTCCTTTAATAGGTATCCCATTGCGCCTGCTTTAATTGCCGCAAAGATGTGGGGTTCGTCTTCATATACGGTAAGAATAATTATACCGGCGCTGGGCAGTAACTTTTTAATCTTATAAGTAGCGGTAACTCCGTCCATTTTAGGCATCCCGATATCCATCAATACTATATCTGGCCCTGCCTTCTTTAACATCTCCAGCATCTCCAAGCCATTATTAGCCTCTCCTACAACTGTAATATCGCCTTCTAACTCTAAGAGTTTCCTGATGCCCTGGCGAAACAGGGTATGGTCATCGCAAAGAAATACTCTTATATTGCTCATTTCCTCAGCTCTCTTTTCTCTTAAATGGGATATTCACCGAAACCTCAGTTCCTTGTTTGGATACGGAATTAATGGCCAAAGCACCCCCCAGAGAAGTTGCCCTCTGACGCATGCTGACCAAGCCCAATTTCTCAAAACCTGAAGCAGACAGCTCGGCCTCATTAATATCAAAACCCTGGCCATCATCTTTAATATGGACCGTTAATTCATTGTTACGGTTACATTCCAAACGTAGCTCTACATTATTTGCCTGGGCGTGCTTTCTTATGTTATTAAGCGCCTCTCTTATTATATAGAAGATAGGCTTTGTTTTATCCAAAGGGATATTATCAATAGCACCGGAAATATCCAATTGAACACTGATATCGTTCTCTTTTTGATAATTCTTTACATAACTGCTCAAGTGGTCTAATAAGTTAAAATCCGTTTCATGAGGTAATTTAAGGTCGGATATCACCTGACGCGTCTTATTCAAGGCGTCTCGGGCGCTCTCCGTAAGAATCTCCAGCTCCGCAAGGACCCTTGGCGGGTCTATTTTGAGAAGCTTCTCGCAAAGCTCAATTCTTTTTATAATGTTGGCTATATCCTGGGCACAGCCATCGTGAATGTCCAGAGCGATTCTTTCCCTCTCCTTATACTGTGTAAGCCGCTCTACTTCTCTTACCATCTGGTTTAGGTGACTGGACATATCATTAAAGGCAGAGGCCAAAAGGCCAATCTCATCTTTGGCCTGGACATCTATATGGGTGGAAAAATCGCCTTTCTGGATGGATTGGGTGGCTTTAACTAGTTTAGAAATTGGCCTGGTTATTAAAGAAGAGACTTTATAAGCCAAAAATATGCCTATTACCATAATTAGAAGGGTAATACCCATAAATACGAGATTGATAGCATTAATGGTTTTTTGAATCCTATTTTGTAGAATCCCGATGCGCACTTGTCCGAGTAAACTTTTTTCTAGAAGGATAGGGACGGCGATATCATAGATAAACCCCAATTGGGTGTCTAATGTCTGGATATTAAATTCTTTTCCTCCTATAAGATTATTGACTTTGGTTAAACCTACAGGAAATCCCTGGTTAAATGTGTGCGCAAGAATGCGACCTGAAGAATCAATAATAAATACATAGGCAATATCCGTATCCAGTCTTTTCTCGTCTTCTACCAATTTTTTCAATCGTAAGGTATTCTGGGTCAAAACATCTACAAGGCTATTAGCAGCAATACTTCGGCTCAAGCTTATGCCTTTGTGTTGAAATTCTGTTTTTAATACCTTCAGTAAGATTGTATGGGTAATCAACGCTATGGTTAATCCTAGTAATAAAAGAAGCGCAATCATGCCCAGCAGGATTTTCTTACGCAGTCCCCAGTTAACTGACAAACTCTTGATTTTATTTATACTACTTAGATTCTTGAACATAGCCTGCTTTCTCAAAACCCATATCAGGCCGCTTATAATATGGGTAGGTATTTAAATCTATTCCCAATGCGTTTATTATATCATAGAGATGACGATAATCTTCATCTTGCGTCTCGATGAACCTAGTTGCACCACCTAAAGATTCTAAGACAGACCTGGCCTCTGGATCATTATTTAAATTTAACAAGATATCTTTTAATTTATTTTTCAAGCTAGGATCTAATTCTTTACTTACGCATAGGGCATTGGAAGGAACGGGTTGCGAGGCCGATAAAACCACCAATTTTTTCTCTAAATCCGGATTTTCCTTGATAACTCTTTGATATACAAGGTCTTTCGGAGTAGCTACATCCGCTTCATCTCTTAAAAGGGCAAATATTGCTTTATCATGACTTTCCGCAAAGATAATCTTAGAAAAGTACGCTTCTAATTTATTAATTCCGTGTTCTTTAAAGTAATATAAAGGATACAGGTATCCTGCATAAGTTGCTTGATTTACTAAAGCCAATCTCTTACCCCGCATATCCGCTATATTTTTTATATTGCTATCCTCTCTAACCACAATAAGACCCCTATATGTTGAAGTCCCTTGATAATCAGGACGAGCAAGAGGCTCGACTCCTGCTTTGACATGGGTAAGCGCATAACTAAAACTACCAAAAAAGGCAGCATCTAATTGTTTATAGATAAATTTATCGCATACCTCGCCATAGTTATCCAGATATATAAGAATTACTTTCAGATTTAATTTTTTACTCAAGTATTCTGCTAATGGCCCGTATCGTGCTGCCATTTTCCGAATATCTTGTTCGGGTATAAGCCCTATTTTTATTCTTAAAGGCTCCTGGTCATTTTTTATCTCTTCTCTCTTATTTAAATCAACTTTCTTAATATCTTCGCGGTTATCGCAACCAACAAAAGAAAATATAGATATACAAATAAATGCCAAAATATATAGTCTCTTCATAAATCGAGAAAATCGCCTTCCCGCCTTTGACGGGATCCGCTATAGGCGTGATCGACGATAACTTTAAGCGATTTTCGCTAGTGGTATAGGAAAGTGTTTTATCCAGAAGGGATAGACCTTCCTAAACCTTTAAAGGAAGGGTCTTATATTTTCCTGTACCATAAAAAATATCTTTGCTGTTTATTCTACAATATCACCTACTATCGATTCCACTTTAATACCAACTCTTTCTAAATATTTCCCTGCCTTTTCTAAATTCTTCTTTGTGCCGCTTAATTCTAAGGTTACTTCACCCATGGTCTCAGTAACCTTCGCCCTTCGGATATTGGGAATAACATTGTATTTCTTCGCCATAGTATAAATCACTGGTTTTTTAATCAGTTGTTGTGGAAATACTAAATGCACCATTTTCTTAGGCATTTTATTTACTCCTTTCTTCAATGAGCAGACAATTTACGGAGTGTAACGACGTAAATTGTAGCTGCCTCGTTAACTAATCTCCAGCGTCTGCGAATTGAATACTTGACAATTTTTGAGCCAAGGGTTGCATTCAATACTTAGCACATTTCAAAAATTGTCAAGTATCAAATTCAGCCATAAACTTACATTCACTTCGTTCTGTAAGTTTAGGCTTCATTTGACTCCTTTCTTCTTAGTTGGCAAAATTCCTCATAATCTATTAACTTCGTTATTGTGGGATTTTCGCTACAGATTGGACACTTTGAATCTCGAGGTACTTTTACCTGTCTAAAGCTTGAATCCAAGGCATTAAAAACCAAAAGTTTTCCGGCTAAGAGATTACCCACGCCCAATATATATTTTAATACTTCATTAGCCTGAATAGTGCCGATTACACCGGCAACTGCCCCTAAAATACCCGCTTCCTGACAGCTCGGCACAAGCCCGGGCGGAGGCGGCTCAGGAAAAAGGCACCTGTAACAGGCGCTTACCCCCGGGATAATGGTTATTGCCTGACCATCAAATCTAAATATCCCGCCGTGGGATAAAGGCTTCTTGGAAAAAACGCAGGCGTCGTTAACCAAATATCTTGTAGGAAAATTATCCGAGCCATCTACAATTATATTATATTCCTTTATAATATCTAAAATATTTTCAGAAGTAAGCCGCAGTTTATAGGGAATAATTTCTATATCGGTATTTATGGCGCAAAGCCTTTCTTTTGCAGATTCTACTTTTGGCCTGCCCACATCCTTTGTGGCATGCAAAATCTGCCTCTGTAAGTTATTCAGTTCCACTGCATCTGAATCAACAATGCCGATTCTGCCTATTCCTGCTGAAGCCAAATATAAAGCGCAAGGCGAACCCAGGCCTCCTGCGCCAATAATTAAGACTTTTGCCTTAAGTAGTTTCTCCTGGCCTTTACCTCCTACGTTAGGCAGGATAATCTGCCGGCTATAACGCTCTATCTGGTCGTCTCTTAGATTCATTTTGCACCCCCGGCAATTGCAGGTATAATGGAAACTTCATCTCCGTCTTTTAATAGAGTCTTATCCAAATTAAGAAAACGGATATCCTCCTCATTTACGTATATATTTATAAATCTTCTCAATCCGCCTTTTTCGTCGCAAAGCCGCGATTTTATCCCCGGGAAATTCTTTTCCAGGTTTTCGATTAATTCTCGAATGTCTCTCGCCTCTGCTAACACATCTGCTTTGTCTTTAGTTAATTTTTGTAAAGGTGTAGGTATCCTTACTTTTATTGACATTTTTACCTCCGGGTTACATTCTCTTCAAAGGAAGCCAGGTTTGGTTTTATTTTGACGGGTTTTCCGATTCTTTCACTGACTGCCTCTTGAGTCTTCAGGCCATTACCGGTTATACAAACAACTATTGATTCATCTTTAGGAATTTTTCCTTGCTCTATTAACTTCTTGGTAACTCCTAAAGTAACGCCGCCTGCTGTTTCAGTAAATACCCCCTCAGTCTGGGCTAATAATTTTATTGCCTCTACAATTTCATCGTCGGATACGTCTTCGCCATTACCTCCGGATTCTTTCACCACTCCTACTGCATAAACGCCGTCAGCGGGATTGCCTATGGCTAAGGATTTAGCAATGGTATTCGGCTTGACCGGCTTAATAATCTCCAAATTCTCTTTAATTGCTGTCACGATAGGCGCGCAACCAGTTGCCTGGGCAGCGTAAATTTTAGTATCAACCTTACTAATAAATCCTAATTTGTGAAATTCCTTTATGCCTTTATAAATTTTTGTAATAAGAGAGCCTCCTGCGCAAGGGACAATAATATGTTTTGGGGTCTTCCAACCTAATTGCTCTACTATCTCATAACCATATGTCTTTGAGCCTTCAGCATAAAAGGGCCGGATATTTATATTCACAAATGCCCATTTATATTTATTGGCTATCTCTGAACAGAGCCTGTTTACCTGGTCGTAGTTTCCTTCTACAGCCACTAAAACCGGGTGATAGATAAGCGTTGCGATAACTTTTCCCAATTCCAAATCCGCAGGAATAAATATATACCTTTTAAGGTTTGCCTTTGCCGCCTGGGCAGCTAGGGAATTAGCTAAGTTTCCGGTAGAAGCGCAGGCAACTGTGTCAAAACCAAATTCTTTTGCCTTTGAAAGCGCAACTGCCACCACCCTGTCTTTAAATGAAAGCGTGGGATGATTAGCTGAATCGTCTTTTATATAGAGTTCTTTTACGCCCAAAGCCTTTTCTAAATTCCTGGCGCGAAACAAAGGCGTAAACCCTGAATCCAGGCCGTCTGTGGGCTTGCCGTCTATAGGTAAAAGCTCCCTATATCGCCAAAGGTTTGGGGCCCTAGATAAGATTTCTTTTTTGCTAAGGATTTTTTTAATTTTTGCGTAGTCGTAATCCACTTCCAACGGCCCAAAACAATATTCACAGACATATAACGCTTGCTTAGGATACGGCCTGCCACACTCCCTGCACTTTAATCCTTTTACATAACTCATTCTCTTTACCTCATACTTTCTTTACGACTAATCTCCAATAATTTTTTATTTGCTCTACCTTTAAAATCTGGTGGCCTTCCTCTTTAACGCTTGCCGTCACATTGGCAATGGGCTCACCGTCATCCAACAAAACCTCTAATATCGAGCCCGCTGCCATACCCTCCAACGTCAATTTTGTCTTAACAAAGTTAAGCGGACAAGGCACGCCTTTTAAATCTAAATGCTGGTCGATTCGGATTTCATTCATAGAATTTCCTTTTTTATTGTTTCTAGATCCTGCCTTTCCAAGGCTTCGCCGAATCGTTCCCCAATTTCGGCAATTCGGTTATAGCAGCGAATGGTATTTTTAATAATCTTTGGGATTTGTTTCTCATCTACAAAATCGGCAATTTTTATTCCAAATTTCGGAAAACGGCCTACTTTTCCGCCGACGTAAACGGCAAAACCAGTTTTCTTCAGCTTCCAGGCATTGACCGGACAGACTCGGATACAATCACCTTCAAAAAAGCAGTTTTCTTTTCTATATACCGGCCTTTTATCTTTATCCATAACAATAGCAGGCTCTCTCTTTCCCCTCCCGCAGACTTTTTCGCAGACCTTCGCGCATAAAGTACAACCGATGCATTTACCCAAATCCACCTCAGGCTCTCCTTGTGCCAGAAAACCAAGGTCGTTCTCCTGCGCCTTGGCGCAGGAATTAAGACAGCCGCTGATTGCCACTTTGAATTTTTTCGGAACATCCTTTCCAAAAGCTACGCGATCCAATTTTTGGGCGAGCTGTTCTGTGTCTACAAACCCGAATCGGCATACGCTGGAACCGGGACAGGCAATAAGGTTTCTTGAACGAGGACCACAGGCGCCCCTTAAAACACCAGATTTCTTCAGATCCTTTAGTAATTTCGGAATATTGTTTATATGAATCCAGGGGATCTCTATCCCTTGCCGAGTAGATACGTGAATATAATCCCGGCCGTATTTCTTGGCTATCACAGAGTACTTCTTTAATATATCCGCCTTTAAATAGCCTCCGGGAATGCGGGTGCGCAGAATAAAGTAATCTTTCTGCTTCTGTTTTATAATGCCGCCTGTCCTTAATTCTTGCAACTCGGTATCTGTATAAATTTTCTTTGCCATAAAATACCTCCAATACGCTCCAATTAAGCCTCAAAATACTGCTGCATAGAAAAGTATCTTTCTCCTGTGTCTGGCAATATCACAACTACAGTTTTGCCTTTACCTAATTCCTTAGCTATCTTTAATGCCGCCCAAACAGCGGCTCCGGCCGAGATACCTACGAACAACCCTTCTTCTTTAGCCAGCCTGCGGGAAGTACTAAATGCTTCATTGTCATCGACAGTAACTATTTCATCGATAATCTCTCTATTTAAAATATCGGGAACGAACCCTGCGCCGATACCCTGAATTTTATGCGACCCTGGTTCTTTTCCGGAAAGAACAGCGCTGCTCTTCGGTTCAACCGCGATTATTTTTATTCTTGGGTTCTTCTTTTTCAGAACTTCTCCCACTCCGGTTATTGTTCCGCCCGTGCCCACACCTGCAACAAAAGCATCGATCTGGCCATCCGTAACTTTCAATATTTCCTGGGCCGTAGTCTTTCTGTGAACCTCTGGATTTGCCTCATTTTTAAATTGCTGAGGCATAAAACTGTTCGGAATTTTCTTTAAAAGCTCTTCTGCCTTTTTAATTGAGCCAAGCATACCATCTACCCCTGGCGTGAGCACTACCTCTGCACCATAAGATTTAAGTATGTATATCCTCTCTAAACTCATTGTCTCGGGCATAGTAAGAATACACTTATAGCCCTTGATTGCTGAAACCATTGCCAGGCCTATCCCAGTATTACCGCTCGTGGGTTCAATTATGGTGGCACCTGGTTTAAGCAAACCTTTATCTTCAGCATCTTCAATCATTGAAAGGCAGATTCTATCCTTTACGCTTCCCCCAGGGTTAAAAGACTCTAATTTCGCAAGAATTTCTGCAGAACCTCCTCCCGCAATCTTATTGAATCTTACCATAGGAGTCTGACCTATTAATTCTAATACATTTTCTGCCACTCTATCCGAAAAAGGCGAACCTCCACCCATATAGTAAACAAACTCTAGCCTATCGTTTGGCTTAAGCTGGGTAGCTTGATACTTATCTTTACCAATGATTTCATTGTTCAATTCCACAGTAACAACTTCGGGCCTAATCTTTTTAGCGTCCAAAAGCATTGATATACTCGTACCGCTCTCAATTTCTTCTTTCTTTCCATTTAAATAAATTATTATAGCCATCTTAGTCCCTCCTCGAATTTTATCTCAGCCATCTTAAATCCTCCTAAAATTCTCGTCGCCGGCCTGCCTCACATCTCGGCAGGCGTGCTAAACAGTGCTCCTTATTCGTCGCACCAGCACCCTTAAATTTTCTATGACTTTACCAGCAGCCATTAAGGTATTTTTTATATCTGTCTGTGTATGCGCAGTAGATAAAAAATTGGCCTCGAATCCTGATGGAGAAAGGTAAACTCCTTCTTTTAAAAGGCTGTGATAGAATCTTTTAAATAATTTCAGGTCCTGTCTCAATGCAGTCTTGTAATCTGTCACATCTTTATCGGTAAAGAATATACTAAACATAGAACCTATGTGATTGACTTTAATCTTTATTTGATATTCTCTGGCTTTTAACTCTAAATACTGGCTCAATTCTTCGGCTTTTTTTTGCAAATCATTATAAGGGTTATTTTCTTTAAGTAACTTTAAAGTGCTTATCCCTGCAGTAACGACTATGGGATTACCTGACAGCGTGCCTGCTTGATAAACACTACCCTCCGGAGCCAAATACTGCATAATTTCTCTCCTTCCTCCAAAAGCACCCACAGGTAGACCTCCGCCGATAATTTTGCCTAAACAAGTTAAATCTGCTTTTACGCCAAAACAACCTTGAGCACCGCTATATGAGAGGCGAAAACCAGTAATAACTTCATCAAAAATAAGGATAATGCCGTATCTATCAGCGACCCTTCTTAATCCTTGCAAAAAATCTACATCAGGTAAAACCACTCCACAATTTGCCTGCACCGGTTCAACAATTATCGCGGCTAAATCTTTTTGAAACTTTTTTGCCGTTTCTTTGACTTTCTTTAAATTATTAAAAGGCAAAACAATTGTATGCTTAGTAAAATCTTTTGGAACGCCGAAACTTTCAGGTATACCCAACGTAGCCTGACCTGAACCTGCTTTTACCAAAAGATAATCTGCATGGCCGTGGTATGCGCCTGCAAATTTTATAATTTTATCTTTTTTTGTATAGGCGCGGGCAAGCCTAATTGCGCTCATTACTGCTTCTGTGCCGGAATTAGTAAGTCTAATCTTCTCTATAGAAGGTATTGCCTCTACAATAAGTTTTGCCAATTCTGTCTCTAATTTAGTAACTGTGCCAAAACTCGTGCCTCTTCTTATAGCTTCCCTTAAAGCCCCAACTATTTTGGGATGGGTATGGCCTAAAATCAAAGCCCCCCAACTCATGCAGTAATCGATAAATTCTCTGCCGCATTCGCCATAGATTTTTGAACCATTAGCATGTTTTACGAAAATGGGATATCCGCCTACAGCCTTAAATGACCTCACCGGGCTGTTTACGCCACCTGGGATATACTTCTTTGCTTCCTCAAATAAATTTTTTGCGATACTTAACACAGCCATTTCCCAACCTCTTTCCCGAAATAACTAATGATGAAATCCGCCCCAGCCCTTTTTATGGAGGTAAGGACCTCAAGAGCTAACTCTTTCTCCTTCGTTTTATCGCCTTCGCTTAACTTTTTTATTGCACTATACTCTCCACTTACATTATATGCAGCTATAGGTATATTGAATTTCTGTTTTGCCCTATAGATAATATCCAAGTAAGCTAAAGCGGGTTTAACCATAACTATATCTGCACCTTCCTCAATATCCTGTTTTATTTCTCGTAAAGCTTCATTTGCGTTTCTAAAATCCATCTGGTAACTCTTTCTATCGCCGAATTGAGGAGTAGAACTTAATGCCTCTCTAAACGGACCATAGAAATTCGAGGCATACTTAGCTGAATAGCCCAATATTCCTACATCTTTGAAACCTTTTTTATCCAAGGCTTGTCTAATTGCCCTAACCTGGCCATCCATCATTGCGGAAGGCGCCACAAAATCAACTCCTGCTTCAGCGTGTGAAAGAGCAATTTTAGCCAGAATTTTAAGGCTTGCATCATTATCTATTCTTTTCCCTTTAACTATTCCGCAATGACCATGAGAGGTATATCCACACAGACAAACGTCTGTAATTACAATTAAATCTTTAAATCTTTCCTTTACTGCTCTTACCGCCTTTTGAACAATACCATCCTCTCTATAAGCAGATGAACCTACCTCATCTTTTGTTTTAGGGATTCCGAATAAAAGTATGGACTCTATCCCCGTGCCTTTAGGTATATCTCTAAGTAACTTGTCAATTGAAAAATGATATACGCCGGGCATGGACTTAATGGGCTCTTTTATACCTTTACCTTCCACCACAAAGTAAGGCAAAATAATATTTTTAGGATGAAGTTGGGTTTCGCTTATCCAATCCCGGACAAAGCTTTTTTCTCTTAGTCTTCTTAAGTCTATAACAGCCTGCATCTTTTGGCCTCTCTTAGAGTAACTTTGCCTATACATCTAACTTTTACATTTTTGGGCACCTTTTTATATTTTTTTTTAAAATTCCTTACCGTTGAAGGGCTGGTAAACATAATCTCATCAAAGGTATTCAAGTCTAAGTCTGGCAAATCCTTGGGTATTACATTTCTATAAGCAAAACTGGTAGTTATTTTTGCTCCTAATCTTTTGAATGCCTTCTCCAAACCCTTATCCGAAATATCCGAACGGGGCAAAAATATCCTCTTGCCTCTTATATCTAAGTTCTTAAATTCCCTAACCAAGCCTTCCGAGGACTCTTTCTGGGGTAGCAAATCCGCTATAATTCCAAAGCCCAAGAGTCTATTTTTTGTAGAATTCCCGATAGCCGCAATCTTTATGCCAGCAAGTATTCTTGAATCATAGCTTATCGCACTTAATCTCTTAAAGAAGTATTCGACTGCATATCTGCTTACAAAGACTATCCAATCAAAATTTCTAATGTCTTTTAAATAATTATCAAATTCCTTATAGTCATCTAAGGGCTCGATCTTAATTAAAGGAAGATAAAAATAAGTGCCTCTTATAAAAAATCTTTCCTGCGACAGGCCAGTAAACAAAATTCTTTTGTTTTTCTTAAGCCAATTAAATTCTTTCTCTAACTTTACCCCGTTAGAGATACATTTGGCTGAAACTAATTTACGGTCACCTGAAGGTGACCTATCTCTAACGGGGTTTACTACTTTGCCAACAATAACTATTGCCGGCGGCTTTAAACTTTGCTCTTTGGCCTTTTGCGCAATATCTTTTAAGGTGCCGATTAAAATTCTCTGGGTTATTAAACTGGCATTCTCGACTATCGCCACCGGTGTATTCTCATCCTTTCCTGCACCAAGTAAACGGGAAACTATTTCATCCAAATTCTCTACTGCCATATATAAAACTATGGTGCCAATTTTTGCTATGCTTTCCCAGTTAAGTAAACTTTCTTTCTTTATCGGTTCCTCATGGCCGGTAACAAAAACACAACTGGAAGCAAATCTTCTATCGGTCAAAGGAATGCCCGAAAATGCACTTGCGGCACTGGCAGAAGTAACTCCTGGCACAATCTCAAATTCTATTTTTTCTTTGGTTAAAGCCTTGAGTTCCTGGGAACACCTGCTAAATATTGTGGGGTCGCCATTCTTTAGCCTTGCCACCTTTTTCCCTTCTTTAGCTTTCTTAATTATTAAGCTATTTATTTTATCCTGATGCACCAAAAATCCGTTAGAGTATCTTTCTTTACCCCGCCCTTTATCAATATACAGCGTCTCTTTGTAGGAAAAAGGGCTGGGTTTACCTAACTTATCGCAACATAATAATTGCGCGCCATCCTTTGCATATTCCAAAAGACTCCTATCCACGAGGTAGTCATAAATAACCACATCCGCTTCTTTAAGAATATTTAATCCTCTCACCGTTATTAAGTCAGGCTTTCCGGGACCTGCTCCAACTAAATAGACTTTGCCTTTCATAATAAAACAACCTCCCGGGAATCAATTACTGAAAGCAAGTTATGCAGATGTAAATCTTCAGCTCTTGCGACAATGGCTAAAGACCCCTGCCAAGGATGGGGTTTAAGAATCTCAAATGGTATTCTTTGGGAAATCCTATCTTCCAGCCCCAATCTAATCAAACCAGCGGCAGCAATCACAATGGTATCTAAGTCTGTTTCATCAAGTATCTTTAATCTCTCCTCGATATTGCCGCGGATATCTATAATCTGAAAATCCTTTCGATAGTTTTTAAGTTGAATCTTACGCCTTAAGCTACTTGTCCCTATTTTTGCGCCCACCTTCAGTTCATCAAGGGTTAGATTATTCTTTGAAACCAAGGCATCGTAAGGATCGATGGACTTTGTAATGGCCGCGATAAAAAGTCCGGGCGCCAAATTATCCGGCAAGTCCTTTGCGCTATGTACAACAAAGTCAATTTCACCCTTTAAAAGTGCCTCATCTATTTCTCGGGTAAAAAAGTCGCTTCCTTCTATTTGCGATATAGGCGTAAACTTATCCTTATCGCCATATGTATCTATACCTATAATCTCTACATTAAGATCGGGGTAGAATTTCTTTAAATTGCTTACCACCTCTTCTACCTGCTTAAGCGCAAGAAGGCTGGTTCTGGTTCCAATACGGTAAGTTTTTGCCATAATCTCTCTGCCTTTATTTTTATGACCTCTTCAATTTTCTTTGCTTCTTCTTTCTTTTTCTCAAAGTTCTTCTTTATTACAGTACCTAAATCTTCTAAACAGAAAAGCTCAACGCCCATTATATCTTTTACTAGAGGCTCAACATTCCTGGGTAAAGCAAGGTCAACTATAAGAAGCCCGTGATTAATAAGGCCTTCTAAAGTTTCCTTTTTAATAATAAAATGCGGGCTTGCTGTAGCGGTTATGACTACATCCGCCTTTTTCAAAGACTCTCTTAATCTATCGAATCTTACCGCCGCACCATTAATCTCACTTGCCAATGCCTTTGCCTTTTCAAAAGTCCGATTAGAAACAAAGATTACGTTGGGCCTTTCTTTTTTTAGGTACTGCAAAACTAATTCGCTCACCTTTCCTACTCCAATAATTAAAATATTCTTACTCGAGAGGTTACCCAATCGTCCTTTTATAAAATCTAAAGCCAGGCTTCCTACAGAAATTTTACCTTCAGATATCTTAGTTTCTTTGTGTATCATCTTGGCGAAAGACAGAGCCTGAATAAATGTTTTCCTCAAAAACTCATCAGCAAAACCAATCTCTCTTGCTTCAAGATATGCCTGTTTAACTTGCCCTGAAATTTGTGTCTCACCAAGAATCAACGAATCTAGGCCGCAGGTAACCGCAAATAAATGCCTAAGTGCTTCTTTTGCCTCATATGTATAAAGGTAAGGCAAAAAATTTTTTGTCTCAATTTCATGGTATCGCGAAAGAAAATTTATTATCTGGCCTCTTGCACTTTCGAGATTTTCTGTGCTAGCATAAATCTCCATTCGATTACAAGTAGAAAGAATAACCGCTCCCTTAAATATTTGCCATTCCTTTAAGAGAAAAAGGGCGTTTTTTAGCCTCTTTTTAGGAAAGACGAGTCTCTCCCTCAATTCAATTGGACTAAACTTGTGATTTGTGCCAACCACTATTAAGTTCATTCTATCTTGACTTCCTCTTCGTTTATTTTTCCCTCAACAATCTTGAAGGACCTTATGCTCGGGTTATCTTTATCCTTTATTGAAGCAATCACGTACGATGCCTCAGGATAAAAAGCCAATTCTACATCGTGTTCAGATGGATAAGCCTCTGTCTCAAGATGCGAATGATATATCCCCACCATCTCAAGGCCTAAATTACGTATTTCTTTCATCACTTTGAGCTGTTCTTTCGGGTCCATAAAGAATGAATTTGGGCTTCTATCTGTATTAGCCATCCTATAAATCTTTATAATCCTGCCTTCTTTACCTGCTAATATCCCGCAGGCCTCATTAGGAAATTCTCTTTTAGAGTGCTCTATCATCTGCTCAAACAAACTTTTTGCAATATAAATCATTTTTTAACCCCTAAAAGTAAAAGCATAGAATAACAAATTATTATACTTAAGACAGGCGTCAGCATCCAAACCTTCAGGATTTTCTTAGTTATAGGGTGAACCAAGGTCTGGCTATGATTTTTCTCCTCCTTTGCAGTATGTATGGCCAGAATAGACAAAGAGGAAAACTGGACATAGGGCGCAGGAAGACCCAAAACAGAACATGTAATAATAAAAGTGCTGACTACCATGGAAACGATTGAGGCCGATATCGTACCCAAAGGAACAATCTCCTTACTTACGGTATTAAGCACTCCTTTGCCTAAAATAAGCCCTCCTAGACCAAAGAGCAGAGAAAAAATTAAAAAACCCGGTCTTGGACTTACTATATTTGCCGCCATAAGAGGCCCTACGACATTAGCCACATTATTAGTGCCAATACCAAATGCGCTATAGAAGTCAGTGAAAAGTGTCCATTTTTTAAGCTTGGCCTCGTGGCAGAAAAATTTTTCATAGAATCTTAAGTTCTTCTGCCGCGGCGGATAAATCTTGCGCGCAATAAAATAAGTAAGAAAATACGATAAAAGAGATACACCAACCCAGACAAAAATCAAATACCTGATCAGAGAAAAATTTAAAGATTTGAAATATAACCCTGCCCCCACAAAAGAGCTAATGATAATTATGCTTGTTGACTGTGGTATTTTAAGGACGTTTGCCAAAAATAATGCGATACAAGCTGAAAAAAGAATCACTAAAACCACTGGTTGAGTAATAAGTTCTGGAGCGATAATTTTACTGCTTAATGTCTTTGCAACCCTTCCCCCTACAAGCAACGCCCCTATAAGCACAAATATAGTAAAGAGAACTACGGCCCTATTTTTTTTAATAATGTTACTTCCCACGCTAGGAGCAAATGACACTGCTAAACCTGAGGCCCCCATGTTCATCGCCCAAAATATAGAAATAATTATAAGGAGTAATATCTCGATCATTTTCTCACTCAAATCCCATCACCAGCCACGTTCTTTAGTGGCCGGGTATGGATTCCGCATTCGCCGCCGCATTTGCTTGTGCCAATCCAACGGCCAGAGCGTTCGTCTTCTTCGTTAGTAATCCTGGTGCAGGGTGCGCAACCTAAAGACCTGTAACCTTGTCCGTAAAGAGGATTCACCTTTACTCCGTTGAGAGCCAGGTATTGCCAAACTTCTCTTTCCTTCCAAACAAGAATTGGATTCAGCTTAATCAAACCTTTATCCCGCTCTTCAACCTCTTTAAAGTCTGTGCGCGTCCTTCCTTCTGTACAACGCAAACCTGTAACCCAGCACTTGACTCCCATCTCTTCAATTGCTCTGCGGATAGGTTCTACCTTTAAAATATCGCAGCATTTATCTGGGTCTGTTTCATAAAGTTTATCTGGTATCTCTGCATCGCTTTTATAAATTTTAATTTCAGGGTATCTAACTACTGTTTCATGCATAAATTGAACAGTCTCTTTTGGTTTAAACCTTGTGGTAATAATAAAACCTCTGATTTTTGGGCTAACTTTTTTTGCCAGATCCCAGACTGTTACAGAATCCTTGCCCAGACTATTAGCAACTACCAAGCCATCACCATATTTTTCATATGCCTCTTTTGTGAGTGCTAAGGACCTCTCTACTTTTTGTTTAAAATTCAAAGTTTCTACCAAGCTTTTAATATCATCCTGGTTGTTTAATAAACTCATTTGACTGCTCCCTCCTTAAATTTGGTAAACAATCGTTTCTTTTTGCGACTTTACCTGTTTGGCTAAATCCTCAAAGGTTATATTGTCGATTATATTCGAAGTACAGCGCGTAACCTCCCGCCATATGTTCCTAAAAATACATTTATATATATCTTTGCAGCCCGAATAGTTCCGTTCAATGCAAGCTAAAGGTTCAATAGGGCCATCTATAAATCTGACAACATCGCCCAGTTTTATTTGCAAAGGTGATTTGACTAAAAGATAACCTCCGACTTTACCCCTGCGACTTTCCACAAATCCGCCCCTTTTTAAATCCAGCAACACCTGTTCTAAGAATTTTAGGGGTATATCTGCATGCTTGGCCAGATCATGAATGGTCACTAACTCTCCATAATGCAAGGATAAATCCAAAATTGCCTTTAATGCGTAGTCTCCTTTGTAGGTTATGTGCATAGTCGTTGCTTCCCCTTCTTGTATATTAACTCTATTAACATAGTAGAGTATAATCTAAAAATAGAAATTGTCAAGTATTTTTTAGAGATAAAACTGACCATTGCCCCTGCCAATAAAAATACGGGAATAAAGCAGGCCAGAATATGTAAAGCAATGTATTCTTTTAAAGCTAAAAATCCTCCAAAGATTAATTCTTTGATCATTATTTGTCTTAGGTGGTAAATTGATGTTGGGACAAGTATCTGAATGCGCTCAGTGCGGCTTTAGCACCTTCTCCTGCGGCAGTGATAATCTGCTTTTCGGGTACATCGGTAACATCTCCGGCAGCAAAGATACCCGTAATATTGGTTTCGTAGGCAGATTTGTTAGTTTTCACCCAAACTTTATCCTCTATTTTTTTAAGCTCAATTACTTCTTCGTTTTCTTTTAGGGCAATCTCAAATTTGCGCATATGTTCCTCAAACTTAGCTGCCAAATCCGGTCCTGTAATAAACTGATAACCTGTATAATTCTCTATATCACCGCTCAGCGCTGCCTGGCCACCGATGTCTTTGGTAATAACCAAGAGGCTCATTCTTTTACGTGCTGCGTAGACTGCCGCGGTTATCCCTGCCGGCCCTGCACCGATAATGATTAAGTCATACATATCTATAATCCCAGTGCGCTTTTTATTCTTTCTTTGTCAAATCCTACAATGATTTCACCTTCGATGTCCAAAACCGGCACGCCCATTTGGCCGGATTTTTGCACCATTTCCTCCGCAGCTTGCTGATTATTTGAAACATCAATATCTTCAAAAGTTATATTGTTGTCCTTTAAGAATTGCTTAGTCCTAATGCACCAGGGACAGATAGGGGTACTATAGATTTTTACTGTCTTATTCATATTTTTCTCTTTATCTTAAGTTAAATTTCTCTTCAAATCGGACAAGATTTTTAAATGACCCTGCTCCTGCGTAATTAAGGCATCCACAATCTTGAGGTCATATTCTGGCACTACCTTTTTCATACCTTCATAAAAAACGATGGAATCCTTCTCAAACCCTATACCCATATTCATAGCTTCTTGGTCGCTTTTTATAGTCTTGGCTATCTCTTTTCCTTTATCTTTTTGGGTAAATACATATTCGCTGGCTAAAGCGTTCATATAGGCAAAATATTCATCGGCATCCAAACCTGATGGCTCATATTTTTCTGTTTTATTTAAAATCTCTTGAAAAGTTTTAATATGTTTTTCCTCTTCGCCGGCTAAATATTTAAATATCTCAGAGGCTTTTTGATTTTTTGATTGGCTGGACAATGTATTATAAAAATCCCTCCCATTTTTTTCGATCTGAATTCCTAATTTTACTATCTCACTACCGGCAAATATGTTGTCCATCAACTTCCTCCTCAATAATTTTCGCAAAGGAGCTCGTAAAATCCTTGCGGATGGGCACAGGCAGGACATTCTTTAGGCGCTTCTTTGCCTTCGTGGACATATCCGCAATTTCGGCATTTCCATTTAACCACCGTATCCTTTTTAAACACCTTACCTTCCTTTACATTCCTGAATAATTTTCTGTATCGTATTTCATGTTGCTCTTCTACTTCTGCTATCTCCTTAAACTGATTAGCTACTTCTTCAAAGCCCTCTTTTCTTGCTGTCTCTTCTGCCTCTTTGTAAAGTCTTGTCCATTCAAGATTTTCACCGTCTCCAGCGGCTTTCAGATTTGCCGCAGTATCACCCATCAGACCAGCTGGATAACTGGCTCTAATCTCTACCTCCCCACCTTCTAAAAACCTAAAAAACCTCTTGGCGTGCTCTTTTTCATTATCAGCGGTCTCTAAAAATATTGCGGCTATTTGTTCATAGCCAGCATTTTTCGCCACAGAAGCAAAATAGGTATAGCGATTTCTTGCCTGAGATTCTCCAGCAAAAGAGGCAAGAAGGTTCTTCTCTGTTTTTGTCCCTTTCAAACTTTTCATCTTTTCACCCCCTTGTCTATGATTTTTTTAAAATATGCCTCGCATATTAAGATACAACAAAGTAGGGAATATTACAACTGCTTTCTGTCCGCATTGATTACAAAACATCTTTTGCTTCCTTATAAGTATATCTTTTCTGCCAAGTCCTTACCCGCCTGAGTAAGAAATATCTTATTAAGTAACGCCGCGGTTTTTTCTTTATCTTTGCTGTCCACTTCATCCTTTAAATTCACCAGCCAGTCCGCATCGTATAATACCTTAAAATTTTGCGTATTGATTTTGCCAGGGGTATGATGCTGGGCGATAATTTCGCAAATCTCATCAATATCTTCTTTTTTAAACCCGACCTTAAGCAGGATAATTCTCGCAATCTCTGGACCCTCCTTTTCCTGAAAATGACCTGCGCTTGAGCCATATTTTTCTTCTGCCACCTTTATTCCCATATCATGCAGGATACTTGCGGGAATAACGATATACCAGTCTGCCTTTTCTTGTTTTAAGAGTTCCTCGGCAAAATGCATCACGTTTTTGGCGTGGTTTATCCGTTTTATATCACTCCCAAAATACTCTTCTAACTCTTTCAGGAGTTTTTGTTTTGTGGTTATAACTTTATTGCGCATATATTTGCTGTAGACCTTAAGACCCCAGACATCCCTGGGCATACCTACACTAGTCAAGGCAGCTTTGGCCTTCCTCGCGGAGAATAGTAGTTTTACAATGCAGGCAGGTTGCTTTAATCTCATCTGTCCATATCTCTATTTCTTGCAAACAGGATGGACATTTTATAATTTCCGGTTCAGGTTGTCTAAACCTTTGCGCTCCCGGACAGTTAGAAATCACTTTAATATCTCCTGCAAATCCTTTTCTGACTGGCTAATTAGCCGAAGATCAAATTTATCTCTTAAAACATTAAATACGCCTTTAGAGATAAATTCCGGCGCCACAGGCCCTATGTATATGCCTTTAATATTTAATGCTAAAAGTGACAATAAAATCGCAACCGCCTTCTGCTCGAACCAGGTAAGCACAAGCGATACCGGCAGGCTATTTACGTCTGTATTTAATGCCTCTGCTAGCGCCTTTACTATCTCAATGGCTGAATAGGCGTTATTACATTGGCCCAGATCTATCAGCCGAGGGATACCTTCAATTTCACCAAAGTCCAAATCATTAAACCTGTATTTACCACAGGCCAAGGTTAGAATTAAACAATCCTTTGGAACAATCCTGGCAAATTCCCGATAGTATTCACCTTTTTTGCCTGGCGTGTCGCAACCTCCTATAAGGAAAAAGTGTCTAATCTTTCCATCCTTTATAAGAGAAATAAGCTTATCAGTCAATTCTAAAACGTTTCGGTAGTGAAAACCAGTTAAAATAGTAATGCCTTCTTTATTTTTTAACCTTGACAATGATTGGGCCTTTTTGATTAAATCTGAGAAATCCATATTCTTAATATGCTTAACCCCTTTTATACCAGCAACACTACAGGTGAATAATCTGTCCCGATACGAGTCTTTGGGGAGAAGCACACAGTTTGTGGTGGCTAAGATTGCTCCTGGGAAATCATCAAATTCTTCTCTTTGTTTTGCCCAAGCTCCGCCCCAATTTGCGACCAAGTGTTTAAATTTCTTTAGCTCAGGATAGCTATGCGCTGGCAACATCTCTCCATGGGTATAAATATTTATTCCTTTGCCTTCGGTCTGCTTAATTAACTCATAAAGGTCTAAAAGGTCATGGCCAGTAACCAAAATACCGTGACCTTCTTTTGCCCCGGTTGAAACTTTAGTAACTTGGGGGAAACCAAATCTTGCCGTATGCGCCCTATCCAGAATCTCCATCGCTTTTATATTCATCTGACCGGCTTTCAGCACATACTCTATAAACCTGTCAGCGTCAAAATTAACATTGGTCAGGGTAGTAAATAAGGCTTCGTTAATAAAGGAATCTATTTTCGCATCCGAAAAGCCCAGCCTTTTGGCATGGTAATTATAGGCAGCTATTCCTTTTAATCCAAATATAAGAATATCCTGCAAACTTGCCACATCCTCGTCTTTACCGCACACACCATGAACTTTACACCCACCAGGCATTGTCTGAGAACATTGATAACAAAACATAAGAGCACCTCCTTAAATGAAGCCACAATTTACTGAACGAAGTGAACGTAAATTGTAGGGCTGAATTTTTACATTTCCCTTGATACCTATAGTAACTTCTTTAAAAGGTATTTTCTTCCCAGATAAATCTATTGCCTCTTTTACAATATGTACCAATCCAAAGCAACAAGGTACTTCCATATGAACGCAAGTTATAGATTTTATATTGTTATTTTTAATAATCTGGGTAAGCTTTTCTTGGTAAAATTGAATATCATCTAACTTGGGACAGCCAATCAGTAAAATCTTTCCTTTTAATAAATCTTGGTGAAAATCCGCATAGGCAAAAGGAACGCAATCAGCAGCGATCAAAAGATCAGCGTTTTCCAGATATGACGCCTGTGGCGGAACAAGCATAATCTGAACAGGCCAGGTTTTAAGCTGAGATTCCTGCTTTGCTCCTGTTTTCTTTTTTGTTAGAATGCTCTCTTTCTTGCTAAAATCCATAACCTTAGAGCTGGGGCAACCGGAAAGGACAGAGATAGGATGTTGCTGTTTTCCAGATGAAGTGGTTTCTTTCAAGGGAATTTCTATGTTTTTTTCTTTTAGATAATCTATTGCCTGCTTAAGATATTTATCCTGGTTATGTTCTTTAAGGTGCTCAAAGTGAGCCTTTATTACGTTTTTCCCCTGCCTTATAATATTTTCCATAACTTTATTCTCATCGTAGGGCTCCGCTTCCCTTTCCTCTATAGTAATTGCACCTTGTGGACAGTGGCCAATGCAAGCGCCCAGACCATCACAAAATAAACCACTAATTAACCGTGCCTTATCATCAATAATCTGTAACGCCCCCTCGGGACAGTTAGGAATACATAAGCCGCACCCGTTACATTTTTTCTCATCAATCTTTATTATCTTTCTTTTTGCCATAAGTTAACTCCTCTTTAATAAGGAAGCTATGGTAATGGATTCTAATTTTGACGCTACATATTTCTCAATACCGTCTATTTTTCTTTTTAGTGGACAGGTATTCCTATTTGGACAGAGCTTCTTTTTAAAGATACATTCATTTAATTTTAATGGGCCCTGAAATATCTTTATTAAATCAACCAAAAATATCTTATTTACTGGAAGAGCTAAACTAAAGCCACCGCCATAGCCCTTGGAGGCCTTAAGAATACCCTTATTATGCAATGTTTGAAGGATCTTTCTCAAAAAAGGCCGGGGTATTTTCAATTCTTTTACTAAAGTTCCTACAGGGACTATTCTGGCTTTAGAATTTGCTATAAAGCAGAGCGCTCTTACAGCATAATCGGTATTACGCGTTATTAACTTCATAAAGTAATGATACCATATTAGTATCATATGTCAAGAAAAAAATATGATTTATTTTATTTCTTGTTCTTCAAGGTTTCGAGAACAGCGTTTGAGGCATTAGCAACAAACAGAGAGGAAATAAAGAGGCCGTATGCTGGTATAAACTTAAATACTAAAAATGCGGTTATTCCTGCAATGCTGCCAAAAGTAAACCCCGTTACACCCCACCCTGAAGTGAGGCATTCTGGGTGTAACGGGGTAAAACCTTTGGCTAGCCCAAGGCCTGATGTCTTGGGTTCAAGGATTAATCTGCTGGGTAAGCAATATATATCCCAAGGGCTATTATCAAGTAGATATTCGACTCTATGTTCCAGGTAAGGGGAATCTTAAAAAGCGTAGCAGTAAAGAGCGCAAAGTTTGCCGGATTAAAGATGTGCCGCTCTTTATATCGGACAATGTTCTTAGAGATAATCGCCAATAGAGAAAAAATAAACAGGAAATACCAGGATTGGTGATAATCGATAATGCCTGCTACAATAAATCCAGAGATTATCGCACTCCTAGGTTTAACCCTTTGGTGAAAAAGAAATCGTTTAATAATAAAATCGCTGCTCGCAGCAATAAAGATACCTCCCAATACCCAGAGACTGAAACGCGGGCTTTCTTGAGGTAGTTTGACAAGAAAAAGAACACTTAATAGAATTATTAACTGATTTCTTTTATCGCTTAAAAATTTCCTCACCCCGTTACAAATTTTATATACCTTTGTTTCGCTGCAATTACATCCTTCCATTGTCATTTCAAAATCACTTTTATATTTTAGTATTTATCAGAATTTGTAACGGGGCTCACTCTTTGACTACTAACATTGCCTTCATCGTATTATGGCCTTTGCCGCAATATATAGAGCACAAAATGTCAAATTCGCCATTTTTGTCTGCTACAAATTCTATCCTCTGCGTCTGGTCTTTTTTTACCGGCACATTTATATTATATTCTTCAATATAGACTCCGTGTGGGACATCGCGAGATATAGCAAGTATTTTTGCGATATCACCTTTTTTAACTTCAATTACCTCGGGCGAGAAACCAAACTGATAAGCCTCTAAATTAAATTCTTTTATTTTTGTAATATACTTTTGCGGCTCTTTTTTAAACTCCTCTATGCACATCGGGCAGCAGAAATAATAGGTCTTGCCCTCATAGGTATAGGAGTATTCTTTTGAGGCTGGTTCATGTATCACAGGGCAGATGCCTAAATTTTGTTGCACCTTACTTGCCTCTCGCATCATATGATGTCCTTCATTGGCATAAGTCAAAGTCAATCCTAAGGCCCATATTAAAATTATATTGAATATTAATCTCATTTTATACCCCCCCTTTAGATTAAAGAAAAAATATAGCCCAATACTAATGAACTAAGCGAGATGAATCCTAAATAAATCAATAAAATCTTCATTCCAAATTCTTTTTTCAGAACCAATATTGTCCCATAACTGGTAATTGGGCCGGCTAATAAAAGAACCCTACCTGCACCCTCACTCAACCCCTGTTTTATAAAGGCATCTACCAAAGGAACAGTGGCAGTTGAGCAGATATACATCAAAAGGCCAAATACCAAAACAAAGAGATATCCCAAGAACCCTCAGCCGCCTTTTTTAAACAAAAATAACATCATCACCGCGATTAATATTACACCTAACCATCCCGTCATTTAGACTCTTTCTAAATATTCCTCCTATATCTTCTCATTAACAGAGAATTACCTACTACCGATACTGAACTAAACGCCATTGCCGCTCCGGCAATCATGGGATTCAAGAGAAATCCTGTAAATGGATACAATATTCCAGCCGCGATAGGAATACCCGCCGTATTATAAAAGAATGCCCAAAAGAGATTCTGTCTGATTTTCTTCATCGCGTAGCGGGATAAATCCATAGCCATCACTACATCTCTTAAATCATCTTTTATGAGAACAATATCTCCTGACTCTATCGCCACATCTGTGCCCGTGCCTATAGCAATGCCTATGTCTGCTTGAGTTAATGCAGGGGCATCATTTATTCCGTCGCCCACCATAGCTACTTTTAAGCCTTCAGTTTGAAGCTTCTTAATCTCTTGGGCTTTATCTTTAGGAAGAACCTCAGCCAGAACTCGATCTATACCAACCTGCTTAGCTATAGCTTCTCCTGTTCGTTTATTATCTCCGGTTATCATAACAACCTGCTTGCCCATGCGTTTGAGTTTAGCCACCGCTTCTTTAGAAAACTCCTTTAAAGTATCCGCTACCCCAACCACGCCTTTTAGCCGATTATTAACCGCAATCAACATTGCTGTCTTGCCTTCACTTTGCAATCTCTCCAAGTCCTCTATGGCTTGCGATATGTCTATATTTCTTTCTTGCATCAACCTTTTGTTGCCTAAGAGAACCTGATTGTTATCAATTATCGCCCTAACCCCTTTGCCGGTTATAGATTCAAAATCCTCTATATTTCGCAACTTTATATTCTTTTCTTGAGCGCCTTTTACAATTGCCTCTCCCAAAGGATGTTCAGACTTCTTCTCAACCGAGGCTGCTAATATTAAAACCTCCTCATCTGAAACAGCATAAGAGACAACATCTGTAACCTTAGGCTCTCCTTTAGTTAAGGTTCCTGTCTTATCAAACACAATCGCCTTTATTTGATGGGCAATCTGCAAGCTTTCTGCGCTTTTGATTAAAATGCCATTCTCAGCACCTAATCCAATTCCTACCATAACTGCAGTGGGTGTTGCCAGGCCCAATGCGCAAGGACAGGCAATAATAAGGACGGCAATAAAAACTGTTAAAGCAAATAAAAAATCTTTACCTACAAGTAACCAAATGATAAAAGCTAAAATTCCTATAACCATAACCCCGGGTACAAAATATGCGGACATCTTATCTGCCAGTTCCTGAATGGGCGCCTTAGACCCTTGAGCTTCCTCTACTAATTTTATAATCTGGGCAAGAGCAGTATCTTTCCCAACCTTTGTTGCCTTAAATTTGAAACTGCCAGTTCTATTTATGGTTGCGCCTATTACTTGGCTTGCTTCTGTCTTCTCAATAGGGATACTCTCGCCTGTAATCATTGATTCATCAACACTGGAATGGCCTTCGGTTACTATCCCATCAACTGGAATCTTCTGGCCTGGCTTTACAATCACAATATCGTCAACTGCGACCTCTTCTATAGGAATTTCTTTTTCTTGGCCATCTCTTAAAACTAAAGCTACCCTTGGCTGAAGACCAATTAGTTTTTTTATAGCTTGTGAAGTCTTGCCTTTGGCAATTGCCTCTAATAGTTTACCTAATAAAATAAAGGCGACCAAAAAACCTGCAATTTCATAATATAGATTTTTCATGGTAAAGACCGTTGGGCCTAGCCACATTGCTATTGAAACATAAAGACTATAAAGATAAGCTGCTCCTACGCCTAAAGCTACCAAGGTGTCCATATTAGCGGTTTTTGTCCGAATTACTGCGATAACTCCCTTAGTAAAAAATTGGTAACCCGCAAACATAATGGGAGTACAAAGAAGAAATTGGATAAACGCCATACGTTGTTTTATAAATGGGGCAAGGGGAAGTTTAAGTCCGCTGGCCATGGTAAAATACATCAGCGGCACTGCTAAAATAATTGAAACAGTAAACTTGATTTTAAGACTTCGGATCTCTTTTTCTCTCACCTCTTTTTCAACATCAACTGTAGCCCCTGCTTCTTCAATCGGCGTGTAGCCAGCTGCCTTAATGGTTTCTTTAATTTTCTCTGCTAAGATAATTGAGCTATCATATATAATTTTTGCTTTTTGATTAACGAATAATTCTTTTTTAATTATGCCCTGAAGAGAATTCAAGGCTCCCTCAACCGTGCTGAGGCAATGGGGATTATCCATACCAATGACCTTAAGGCTTAAAGTTGTCTTACCTTTTTCCTCTCTAACTTTTTCTGGCATAATCGTTTTATATCCGGTTTTAGCAATTGCCTGATGTAATTCTTGGGGAGTGATTTTTGTAGGGTCGTATTCAATATAGGCCTTTTCGCTAGTAAAATTTACTTTTGCACTTATTACCCCAGGTGTTTTCTTTAGGGCGTTCTCAATAGTTACCACGCAACTTGCACAATGCATACCCATAATACCGATGATTATTCTTTCCTTAGTAGGATTTGTAGCCATAGGTTTAGTATAAATATGAATTTAAGACATATTGCTGAACCATGCGATGGGTATTAAAGAATGAAGCATTAATGGCTATGGAATGCCGCATTATTTCAATCCATCCATCTCTGTTATTATAAAACATTGGTACAATTATTTTTTCTAATTTTTCATATAATTCTCCCGCGTCACTTCTGCTATCACTTCCCACATCTGTCGCCTTGGGTCCGATAGACCAACCAGTTACACCTTCAATGTGTCCTTCTAACCACCAGCCATCTAAGACACTAAAACTGGGGACACCGTTATGCGCTGCCTTCATCCCCGATGTACCTGAGGCCTCATTTGGCCTTTGAGGGGTATTTAACCATAAATCTACTCCCGAAACGAGCATCTTTGCTAATTCTATGTCATAATTTTCCAAGTAAATAACCTTAATGTTGCTCTTTAATTGATCTGTATACGAAAAAATCCTTTTAATCAACTCTTTCCCTGGCCAGTCTTGCGGATGGGCTTTGCCGGCAAAGACAAATTGAACTTTACCAATCTTGTGGGAAATGCGCATCAAGCGATCTATATCAGAAAATACCAAATCCGCCCTCTTATATGTAGCTGCTCTCCTGGCAAATCCGATAGTTAAGGCGCCATAATCAAAACCATGGTTTAGATAGTCAATTAATTTCTTTTTGGCCTCTGTATGGGCAGCCCATATTTCAATCTTCGGAATGTTTAAGGCATATCTTAGACTAAAAGGGTCATTTGCCCAGCCAGGAATGTATTTGTTAAACAGCCTCTTAAAACTATCGCAAGTCCAAGTATAAGAATGCACGCCATTAGTTATGGACTCGATGTGATACCCCGGGAACATAGACTGAGAAACCTCGCCATGCTTCTTAGCCACACCGTTTATATATTTACTTAAATTTAAAGCGAGCAAAGTCATATTTAACCTGTCTTCACCGGCAAGCATCTTTAAAACATCGAGAGGCAGGAAATCTCCCAATGCCCTTTTCACTAAATCATAGAGGAACTGATCATGGCCTGCTGGCACTGGAGTATGAGTAGTGAATACACAAAGGTCTCTTACGGCTTCAAAATCCCATATTGGCGCTTCTTTTCTCTTTCGCTCATTTAACAATTCCAACGTTAACAGCGCAGCATGCCCTTCGTTCATATGGTACTTTTTTATTTCGGTGTAACCTAACGCATTTAACATACGCATACCTGCGATACCTAAAATAATTTCCTGAAGCAACCTATACCATTGGTCTCCGCCGTAGAGATAATCGTTAAGCCCTCTATCGTATTCGCTATTCTCTTTTAGGTCAGTATCTAAAAAAATAATGGGGACAGTGTGCCCGGATATGCCTTTAACATCATACTGCCATGCCTGAATGGCTACGGTTCTATTCTCAATCTGGACACTAACCTTATTGGGTAATGGTTTTAAAACATCCTTGGGGTTCCATTCTAGAGGCAATTCTTGCTGGTTCCCCTGAGTGTCTAATTTTTGCTCAAAATAACCCTTTTCATACAATATAGTAACTGCCACCATCGGCACTTTTAAATCTGCGCAGGACTTTATAGCATCTCCGGCTAAAATACCTAATCCTCCACTATAGGTTGGAATTGATGAGTCAATTCCTATTTCCATCGAAAAATAGGCGATTCTTTTTGCTTTCTTATCTTCAATAGAGGCCGAGGTATGTTTTTGTCTTAAAAATTTTTCTGGTGAATTCTGAAATTCATCTTTACAGAGGTTTGAGCAGAAATAAAATACTTCACCTTTATATTCGTATTTAAATTCTTCTTTTGCGGTCATCCCGCAAATTGGGTCCTTAGCCATTTTATCAATCCTTAATATGAAAAATGAATAAGGCTAATAAGTGCGCTATTCTTCTTTCTTTGTTTCTTTAGCGCAACAAGAAGGCTTCTGGCCTTTCCACATCTCTTCATTAGCCTTGGCTGTTTCTTCCATAAACTTTTTCCATTTTTCAACTAATCTCTTCCACCAACCCATTTAAACATACCCCCCCTAATCAGTTACCTGCGCTTCTACCGTAACATTCAACTCAGGGTAGACAGGATCATTGCTAAATATTGAAGCTTCTCTAATGAGTTTCCCAGGCTTTACATGTGAGCTGGCAAGGTCTATCCTTAATTCTAACTCTCCAAATTCTTGAGGTTTAATTTCTATTTGCCAATTTTTAGGCGAGCCCTCAGTCCCAAAATATGGAGTCTTCTTTTTATTTAATTTCAAAGAGGCAGTTACGCAAGGGCAAGATGTCTTGAGATTTCTAATAATTAAAGGCACGTTGCCTTTATTAGATAATCTAAATATCTTGCTGATTTTACCTTGTTTTTTAGTTACACGCCCAAAATCAAAAGAAGTAGGCTCTAAAATGATTTGTGCTCGTTTTTCGCCTGCTTCTTTAATTAATCGCTTCTCTGCGTCTTTTTTGATTTGTTCATCCAGTATTGTATTAAGTGAAAATTTCTTAGCCACCTTATAGAAAATTTCTTCCTTACCTAAACCGCTTTCTAAAAGAGCATCTATGTATGCCTTCATCTCTTTTGCCTCTGCGCAAGTGCATTTATCAAAAGACACCTGGCAGGGGCAGCATTTGAGTTTGGAATAGATTTCTGCTCTTATTTCCTCGGTATTCTGGGCAAATGTAATTTGAGAAAAAAACATCAAGCATATAGAAGATAAAATAGCCAAACATATTTTATGATTAATGCGCATTCTTTAAGTCTCCTTTTTAAGGTTTCTTTTCAACCGGATACCCTGCATTTTCCCATGCACCATAACCATCCTCAAAGACCTTAATATTCCCCTGTTTATAGCCGTTTTTAATTAAAATCCTCCCTGCGCTTCTTGATGCCTCGCAACTACCGCCATCCCACGTACCTTCACAGTAGAAAACAATCTCTTTATCTTTAGAAATTTCGTTAAGTCTTGATTCAATTTCGGAAAGCGGGATACCTAACGCACCCTTTATGTGCCCCCGTTTATAATCTTCTGTATCCCGCACATCAACCCAAACTATATCCTTAAATAGCAAATAATAATTTTCATAGGCCTCTTCTAAGTGGATAATTGACGGCTCTTCACTTGGCGGTAATTTTGGGCCTCTTATCAATGGTAGATTTTCTTTTTCCCAAAAAGATATTCCATCCAAATTATAAGCAGTGTAGCCCGCTTCTCTTAATTTCTTCGCCACATAGCTACTTCTATGTCCAGCGCCACAATATGTAACTACCATAGCCTTTTTATCTATCCCTTGCAATTTCTTTAACACTTCTGGATCCTGCTTATCAAATTTACTCTTGGGAAACCAGATAGCCTCCGGAATATGTTTGCCTAAATACTCATTTTCTTCCCTTACATCTAAGACTGTTATCTTCTTGCCCTTTTTAATCAGAGAATAAAGTTTACGGGAAGAAATTTTGGGCACAGACACAATTTTAGCTTTGTGCGAAACCTTGATTTCTCTATTGGGAAGCGGTTTAGATTCTTTGGCGGCTTCGAGTTCTAAGGTTAGGGAAATTGCCTTGGTTGGTTCCTGCGGATCATTAGACTCAACATAAACGTGTCTTATGGATTTACCGGATGAATTAATTTGTTGCGTATCGATCTTTACATTAAGAGTTGCTGAGTCACCCGGCGATATATCCTTTGAAGGAATGGATACGGTTGTACATCCGCAGGAGGTAGCGATATTCTTAATAGTCAATACATCATTACCGGTGTTCTTGACCTCGAAATCACGGCTGAGGACCCCTTCTTCGGTTATCTTACCGAAGTCCCAAGATTCGGGCTTAATGTTTATCTGGGAAGCTTTGTTTAAGACTATCTCTTGCGCGCTTGGGCCATCCGAGACAAATAATAAAATTCCTAAACACGCAATGATTAGCATTTTAATCATCGGGTTTACCCCCAACAAAGCTGATATTTAGCTCTTTCTCAAAAGCAATGATAGGCTTATTTTTCTACGAGCTATTAATGATGGCCACCGTGATAGCCGCCAGACAGCCTTTCATAACCGCCACTTCCTCCTTGTTCAGTGGCACAACCAGAAATTGCAATAATTATAAACAGACCTAACAATACCAATATTTTTTTCATTGCCACTATCTCCTTTTAATGGTGCATATGGCTATGCTCTCCGTGCCCGTGCACTTCAGATGACCCTTCTGACTCCTCCTTAACCTTTTCCTTTTGCAGTTCTTCTTCTACTTTTTTAATATATTTCTCGGGGTCTTCCTTGAAGGTTTCTATGCAAACCGGGCAGCAAAAATTATAGACTTTCCCCTTGTATTCGAAAATTGCCTTCGTTTCTTCTTTTATTTTATCTGCGGATACGGGACAAATCTTATTGCCTACATTCACAGCTTCGCTCTGACCTGCTGCAAGAGATTCTTCCTTTGTTATATACTGCGCCGTGGCTATGCTACTATCTAACAGGGCCAAAGCGCTTAACACTATTATCGCTAAAATAATTCTTTTCATTTTTCTCCTTTCTCTTTAATGATAGGGCGTCACAAAAGTGCCGCCCTTGATTACGCAGATTAAAATTTAGATTACGCAGATTAAAAACATCGTCGATAACATCTGTGTAATCTTTTCAAAAATCTGTGTAATCATAGGCTGTGTTTAGTTTCGTGACAGCCTATTTAATGAGTAAAATTTTTAAAATACTAGCAGTTTAACGTCATGCCAAGGACTGTTTACTATGACCTTCTTTGCAATGGGCTACCGGTCTTATTAACCAACGTATATAGTTTCTTGTCATTTTAATCACCTTCCTTTGCCTGTTATGGTTTAAAATGCCTACTTTGAAGGCTACGTTTCTAATTTCTTAGCCTTGTTAAACTGTATCTCTTTTAACCAGCAATATACTACAGGCACCAAAATCAGGTTGGAGAGCGTTGCCGTTATTAGCCCTCCGACAGTAGGAGCAGCCATCGGCTTCATAATCTCTGACCCGGTTCCAGTAGAAATCATTACCGGGGTAAGGGCGATGATTGTCGTCATTGTAGTCATCATGGCCGGTCTTACGCGTAAAAGCCCGCCCTGAATCACGGCATCCCTGATCTCTCTTATTGTCTGAGGAGTTTTTTGCCTGAACAAATCATCGATACAGGAAACTAATACAACGGCGTTATCTGTAGCTACCCCGAATAAAGCAATAAACCCCACCCATACGGCTGTTGAGAATTTGAAACCCAATATAAATAAAAGTATTATCCCGCCCGTAAGAGATACCGGGATCCCGGTGGCTACCACTGCTAAAGAACTGAAAGACTTAAATGCCATATAGAGCAGTAATAAGATAACGGCTAAACATATTGCTAAAGAAGGGATAAGTTTCTTGCGTGATTCCATCTCCGATTCAAATTGCCCTGACCAGCTGATAAAATAGCCGGGTGGCAGATTGATCTTGCCAGTTTTTATTGCTTCATTTACAGTTTTCTGAGCTAAGCTAACGAAATCAACAAGGCCTATGACATCCTGATTAACATTAATGAATATACGGGCATAGGGGAGGGTATTCTCTGATTGTATCATAGAGGGACCCTGGGCCCTTTTAAGCCTGGCAACCTGGCTTAAAGGTATCTGCGCTCCCATCATTCCGGAAACAAAAACCCTGTTTAACGCTTCAGGATTATCCCTTAATTCCCGCATATATCTTACTCTTACCGGATAACGCTCTCTGGCCTCTACGGTCATAGTCAGGTTCTCGCCGCCTATAGCTGTCATAATAATCTCCTGAATATCGTCTATTCTTAACCCGTAACGCGCTGCCTGTTCTCTATCTATTTCTATCTCAAAATAAGGTAGGCTTCCAAAACGTTCGGCGAATGGAGAAACAGCGCCCTTGACCTGCCTGACTACCTTTTCTATTTCAATGGCTATATCCTCAATCTTATTTAAATCCGAACCAAAGACCTTTACTCCTACGGGAGTCTGGATGCCGGTAGCAAGCATATCAATCCTGTTTCTTATCGGCTGCGTCATTATAGGACTGACACCGGGAATCCTGGCCTTCTCCTGAATCTCCTCAATCAATTTCTCCCTGGTCATTCCTTTTCGCCAAAGTTTCTGGTCCTTAAAATGAATTATTGTCTCAAGCATTATTATGGGTGCCGGGTCAGTCGCTGTCTCAGCCCGGCCTACTTTTCCTACTACCCATTCAACCTCATCAGGAAATTCTTTTTTTATGATCATATCCTGTTTTTTGTTAACATCCATAACTTGAGTCAAAGATGCCCCGGGCAATAAAACCGGCATATACAATAAGTCGCCTTCATTCAGAGGCGGCATAAATTCTTGTTTCATCATTACCGCGGAAATACCGCCTATCACCAAGACCAGGCAGGTAATCAAAATAATTATTTTCTTATGTATCAACGCCCAGCTTATGGTAGGTTTGTAAATCCTGAAAAGAAACCTGGAAGTGACGTTATCCTCCGCCAATCTTAATTTTCCTCTTAACAAATAATACGCCAAGGTAGGCATCAAAGTTAAAGCAATTATTGCTGCGCCCACCATAGCAAAGGTCTTGGTAAAAGCCAATGGCTTAAAGAGTTTTCCTGCCTGCCCCGTCAGGACAAATACAGGAATAAAACCGATTATAGTAGTAAGCAAGGCAAACAGCACGGGCTTGCCTACTTCCTGCGCAGCCTTAATACAGACTTCTTCCCTTTCTTCAGCAGGCAATTTTGGCAATCCTCTTTCTGCCCTGCGCTCGGCAATCTTGCGGTAGATATTTTCTACCAACACACATCCGGAATCAACCATTACTCCGATTGCTATTGCAATACCTCCTAAAGACATGATATTTGCGTCAACGCCCTTTATGCGCATCAATATAAAAGCGATCAAAACTCCTATCGGCAACACTATAGAGATGATCATACTCCCCCAGAAGTGCAATAAGAAGACAACGATAACAAATACGGTTATGATGATTTCCTGGATAAGGGCTTCGCTTAATGTATTTATAGAACGTTTAATTAAGCCTGTCCTGTCATAAAAGGGCACGATCCTGACTCCCGGAGGCAAACCCACAGAAAGCTCATCTATCTTTTTCTTTATTGCCTTTATTACTGTCAGGGGATTCTCGCCATAGCGCATAAGCACCACGCCGCCGGTCACCTCAACGCCCTCTTTATCCAAAGCCCCTCTTCTAAAATCAGGACCCAAAGTAACGCTTCCAATATTTCTTACGTAAACAGGGGTTCCCTTATGGCTGGAAATAACAATGTTCTCTATATCCTTAATCTTTTTAATAAAACCAACGCCCCGGATAATAAATTCTACTTGACCTCCCTCAAAGACCTTTGCGCCTATATCAATATTTGAACGCTTGACTGCAGTAAGTACGTCCATTAACTTTACATCGTAGGCAAGCAGTTTGTTAGGGTCAATATCTATCTGGTATTGCTTAACAAAGCCGCCTACCGAACCCACTTCAGAAACTCCGGAGACAGCATTTAGCTGATAACGCACATACCAATCCTGGAGAGAACGAAGTTCGCTTAAATCATATTGCGAAGCAATTAAAGGCTTTCCGTCTATAGGGCAATTCCCTGCTTGAGCATAGGATTTTTGCGGATGCGCCGGACAGTAATACCCATTTTCTACCGTATACCAGAAAATCTGGCCCAAGGCAGTGGCATCTGGTCCGAGAGAAACCATACTGCCCTCGGGTAAACCAGAGGTAGCAAAATTAAGCCGCTCTAACACGCGCGTCCTTGCCCAATAGTAATCAACGCCTTCTTTAAAAATAAGGTAAATCATTCCGATACCAAAACCGGAACCTGAACGTATGACCTTGACTCCTGGGGTTCCTAATAGACGCGTAGTCAAAGGATAGACTACCTGGTCCTCCACGTCTTTAGGGCTCCTTCCCGGCCAGTCCGCAAACACAATGACCTGCAATTCTCCGATATCGGGTATGGCGTCAATAGGAGTGTTTTTTATAGAAAATACGCCCCAGAGAATAATAAGAATAAATGTGCAGATAACCAAAAACCGATTTTTTAAACATCCTTCGATTATTTTATCTATCATATTTGACTTTAATGTTGGTGTTCAGGCGGTCTTGTTTCTTCTTTTGAACCCAAGGCACCGCCGTAGGCGGCTGCCGCTACACCGCTAATCTGGCTCTGAGAATCAATCAAAAAGTTTGCCCTGGTAACGACTTTATCATTCTCTTTTAGACCGCTTACAACAGGATAGAATCTTTGTTTCTTTCCGTCAATAAAAGCGACTGCTTCCGGACCTACTTCTACTTCCTTACCTAAATATGAACCGCCTCCCAAATCTAAATAAACAATCTTGCGCATGCCTGTATCCAACAGGGCATCTATGGGTAATGCCAATACAAACAGATGCTTGCCGTTACTATCGGTTAGATAGGATTCAATAAAAATATCCACGTACATCTGCGGTTTTAATTTTAGCTCTGGGTTTTCTATTTTCGCCCTGATACGCACAGACCTGGTCATCGGATCGAGAACAGGATCTATCGCTTCAACTTTCCCCTTAAACTCTTCTCCGGGGAAACTCTGCGAAACGATTTTGATTGGTAAATTTACTTTAATCCAACTTAACTCATATTCATACACATCCGCGTAAACCCATACGTACGGACTTTCCTTGTCAGAAATAATTAGGCTACGGTCAGCTTTTTTTTGGACTGAAACCTCATTTATCTGGTCTTCGCTTAATCCGCTCAAGCGCAATTTAAACCGCGCTGCTTCAATCAAGGCCTCGATACGTGCCTTGACTTCAGAAATCTGGCTTTTTTCTAAATCCTGCTTGGCATTGACTGCCTGAATAAGCTCTTCTTCTGCCTTATATAACTCTGGATCATACGCAATCCGGCCTACGGTGCGGATTTCTTTAAATAAATACTTGAAGGTAACCGGCTCAACACTAACACCAGCCAGAAATATGTCTCTCTCGCTTAATTTGACAATATTTTGAACATTAGATTCTGCGGGCTTAGAGGATGCCTCTTCCTCATATACGGGAATATAATCCATCCCCATGTGGTCTTTGGCCGGGACATCAGAAGTTATAGCAGGATTCATGGGATTGCGATAATATAGAATCTTACGTGATTTCTTCCCGTCTTTGGCATCCACAGTTTGTATGGAAAATAAAAACATTCCTAAAACAACAAATATAACCGGCGCTGCCATACTAAATTTATTTATCTTATATTTTTTCATCTCTTCACCTCGATTAATTGCAGTCCTACTATACGTTCCAAGTCCGCCAGGTTCATATTATACTCCACTAATGCCTTATAATAATCCATCTTTGTTTCAATCAACATCCGTTCATTATCCAAGAGCATCATTATATTGCCTTTGCCCGAACGATATCCGGAAAGCGAAGCCCGAATAGAGCTCTCTAATAAAGGTATCTGATTATCCTTATATAGAGCAATCTTATTTTGGGCAATAGAAACCTTGGTTGCCAAATCTTTAGTCTGAGACAATGCCATATTCTTCATTGCCTGATAGCTGGCTTTCGCTTCCTCTAAATTTGTAATCGCCTCTTTTACCTCATAACGCTGTTTTGTCCAGAACCAAAAGGGGAGGGTAAATGCCATCATCAAATCCCAGGGGCCTATCCCGCCGGCGGTAAATCCCCTTAAACCTATCTCTGCCATTAAATCCGGGAAGAAGCTCCGTTTGGCTAATGACTTGGCGTATTTGTTCTTTTCTATGGCATAGGAGAACATAAGTAGCTCCGGCTGATTCTCTATGGTAAGCCGATACAGAGAATCTATATCTACCTTAAAAGATGCGTCTTCTTCTAATTCAACTGCACCCAACGACGCTTCCGGTTCCCGGTTTAACAAGGTATTCAACCGGGTTCTCTTGGCGGATTGCCCTTCCTTTAGATTCCGGATATGCGTGGAGAGGCTGGCGATCTCCAGATTTATTTTAAAAAGCTCTTCCTGAGGAATATCCCCGATAATATATTTTGCCTCAGCAATCTTGGCGATATTTTTTAAGAAAGCAAGGCTGGCTTCGTTTAATTCCGTTTCTTTATAGTTCATAAATAAATCATAATAAGCATTCTTAACTTCATTTATAACGTCCAATTCTTTATTTTTATAATCTGCGGAAAACATCTGGGATTCTATAAGCGCAATCTTTCCTTTTAAAGATAACTTACCAAATAAGGGAAACATTTGACTAACAGAAAGCATTCTATCTTCTGGCATGGTGCGGTCTAATTTTAAAGTTCCTTTTTGTATCTTCATAAAAGAAAAACCCACGGTTGGATTATCAAGTGACTTTGCCTGGGGAACTCTTGCCAAGGATGCCTCCCAGCGTTTTTTTGCTGCAAGAATCTCAGGGTTATTCTGGATTGCCTCTTTAAGCAAAGAGTCCAAAGAAAGCAACTCATCCGAATATAAGATAGTATTACTCAGAATAAATATGTTAACCAAAAATAAAATAATTCCCGTTAGAAATTTTTTCCTAATAGAGGATTTGCATATTTCTAAAGGGATAAATATTTTTCTTATCATTTTTAGGCTATCTTTCTGAATCTTGAGATTAACTCCATAATTTCATCTATCTTTTTCTGCTTCTCAAGCTCAGATTTGCCCCTGAAGGCAGTGATTACGCAGCCATCCACGTGTTTTCTGAAGACCTCGTTTTCCACCCTGTATAATGCGCCGATAATAGAATGTATCTGAGTAATTATATCCACGCAGTATCTTTTCTCCTCAATCATTTTTTGAACTCCGCGAATCTGGCCTTCAATTTTCTTTAAGAAAGTTATTTGCTCTTCGTGGGTAGTTATTTGTTTCATTCTCCTCACCTCCAGGGTAAGTATACCATACCCCCCTACCCTATGTCAAGTAAAATCGCCTTCGGCGAAGCTTCTGGCGATTTTGCGCAGACCCCGATGAGTATGCGGAAATTATCCAGAAAGGATAGCCCTTCCTATACCTATTAAGGAAGGGGCTTATCGTAGAGAATTTCCGCATATCTTAGGCCCTTCGTTTAAGGAATACGAAGGCCTACCCTTTTTAGGGTTATGAGTCGGGGTAGATATAATTTCCTGGTACTATCAAGGAAAAACTATGAGAAAACTATACAACTATCACAAACTCACCCCGCGGCTTCTCTTGTTTGAGCTCCTCTAAGATATCTTTTGCGCTGCCCCGTTTTATCTCTTCGAATTTTTTCGTCAGTTCCCTCAGCACAACTATTTCTCTGTCGCCAAAGGCCTCTTGAATATCCTGTAAGGTTTTAAGAATTCTGTGGCAGGATTCATAAAAGATTACAGTATAGCCGAGCCTAGAAATTTCTCTTAGACGGTTCTGCCTCGCCAAAGGCCCACGCGGTAGAAAACCTTCAAACATAAACTTATGCGCTGGTTTACCAGAAAGAACCAAGGCATTAATAAGTGCGGCCGGCCCGGGGATAAAGGTTGTCTCAATATTGTTTTTTATGGCTAAATTAATAATCTGGTAACCGGGGTCAAGTATACCCGGCGTACCGGCATCCGAAACCAAGGCAATGGATTTACCTTCTTTAAGCAGCTGGATAAGATATTGGCCTTTGGTGACTTTATTATGCTGAAAATAACTTGTGGTGGGAATTTTGATGCCGTAGTGGGATAATAAAATTTTTGTATGCCGTGTATCCTCGCAGGCAATCAGGTCAACGCTCTTTAAAACTTCGATAGCACGCACAGTGATATCTCTAAGGTTACCTATGGGCGTAGCCACGATATAAAGCATGTTCGTTATCGCAAATGGCCAATGGCAAATTGTAAAAACGATTTGCTATATTGCCTTGTAACTTAAATAAGGATTGCATTGATTACACAGATTTCAAAAGCAGATTACACAGATTACCGACCTAAAATTTATCTGTGAAATCTAATCCTTAATCTGTGAAATCATACCTTTATTTAATTGACAGAGCACTATATGCTATTTAAGCGACCCTGACGGGATTTGAACCCGTGTCGAGAGCTTGAAAAGCTCTTGTCCTAGACCAGGCTAGACGACAGGGTCTCGTTATTGCTCTTCTTCCGCAATTACCTGCGCAACCGAAGACACTATATCCTTTTCTTTCTCGTTTAATTTGATCAACCGCACCCCTTGAGAAGAACGGCCGGTGGCGCGGATATCTTTAATCGGGCAGCGCAAAAACATTCCGTTTTGCGTAATCACCATTAACTCATCTTTATCGAAGACTGTCTTTAAGCTTACTGCGGGGCCGTTTTTCTTGGTAACTTTTATATTAATAATGCCTTTGCCGCCGCGGCGTTGAATACGGTATTGGCCTACGGCTGTGCGCTTGGCAAACCCCAGCTCCGTAACCGTCAACACAGTGCTATCTTTCTGCGGCGTTTCCATTGCAATAACCTGGTCACCTTTACGCAGAGAAATACCTTTTACTCCCTTGGCAGCCCTCCCCATATCGCGTACCTGGGATTCGGCAAACCTGATGGCTTTACCTAAACGCGTGGCGAGTAATAATTCCTGTTTTCCATCAGTAAGGCTTACCCCAATCAACTCATCGCCTTTTTCCAGGGTGATGCCGATAATGCCTCCTTTACGGGGATTGCTATATTCATCCAAACGCGTTTTTTTAATCAACCCTAATTTTGTGGCCATTACCAAAAAGTTATCGCCGGAAAAATCCTTTACCGGGATCGTGGCGCTTACCTTCTCATCAGAAACAAGCTGTAAAAGATTGACGATGGCCTTGCCTTTGGAAATGCGGCTTGCCTGCGGAATCTCATAAACCTTCAACCAATGAACCCGGCCTTTGTCGGTAAAGGCGAGGAGATAATCTTTGGTAGAAGCAACAAACAGGTGCTCAATGAAATCTTCTTCTCTGAGTTCTGCCCCTGTGGCGCCCTTGCCGCCACGCTTCTGCTTACGGTAGCTACTTACCGGCAGGCGCTTTATATAACCACCATGGCTGACTGTAACCACCACATCTTCCTCGGCAATCAGGTCCTTTATCTCTAATTCTTCGACTTCACCGACAATTTCGGTTCGGCGCTCATCGCCGTATTTCTTCTTAAGCTCCTCCAATTCGTCTTTAATAATCGCCTCTATTTTCTTTTCAGAAGCCAGTATTGCTTTACATAACTCAATCTTTTTAAGCAACTCTGCATATTCCGCGTCGAGCTTATCGCGCTCAAGGGCGGTCAGCCGCTGCAGCTGCATTTCCAATATTGCCTGCGCCTGCACATCGGAAAGCCCGAATTCCTTCATCAAATTTTCTTTGGCAACCTGAACACTCTTTGAGGTTTTGATTACTTTGATAACACGGTCGATAAACTTCAGGGCAATCTTAAGGCCATCCAAAATATGCGCCCGCTTCTGGGCTTTATCCAGTTCAAACTGGGTGCGCCGGCGGATAATTACCCTGCGGTGGTCAATATAACAATCCAGGGCCTGGCGTAAATTCAAAACACGCGGCCGGTTATCGACCAGCGCCAACATTATAATTCCAAAGGTACCCTCAAGCTGGGTATGTTTAAACAGCTGGTTAAGGACAATCTGCGCCTCGGTATCGCGCTTAAGCTCAAATACAATGCGCATCCCTTCTTTATCGGATTCATCGCGGATATCAGAAATTCCCTCTATCTTTTTCTCGTCGACAAGGCCAGCGATATTTTCTATAATTGAGGTTTTCTGCACCTGATAAGGAATCTCGGTTACGACAATTAAATCCTTGCCGCCTTTTTGATGCTCGATGGTCGCGCGGGCACGTACGGTAAGCTTGCCTTTTCCGGTAAAATACGCATCTTTTATGCCGCCCCTTCCGCAGATAATTCCCGCCGTTGGAAAATCCGGCCCTTTTATATAGCGCATCACGTCTTTGATTTCAGCTTCGGGATGATCCAAGAGATAAATAATAGCATCAGCCACTTCATTTAAATTATGCGGCGGAATATTGGTAGCCATTCCCACGGCAATCCCGCTTGAGCCATTTATCAAAAGATTGGGCAATGCTACAGGTAATAACAGGGGTTCTTGTAATGACGCATCAAAGTTAGGCCCAAAATTTACCGTATCCTTATCAATATCGGCCAGCATCTCATCGGAAATCGGGGCGAGCCGCGCCTCTGTATTATGGCTAATAAATCCGTTTGAAACAAACGAGTGACAACGACTATCTACCCTCAAAGAATAAACTTTCTCTTTTCCGGCGCGAGTAACCGAAACAATTTTATCGAATAAATAATAATTCTTAAGCAGCATCTGGATGAAATTTAGATCCCGATAGTCCAATAAGCCCGTTAGCCGATTATAATATTTTTCGAGTTTCGGGTACCTGTCTAAATTGTGCTTCAGGAGCCAATTTTTATTATTCCAATTTAATGTGTCTTTTATATATTTGTTTCTTAAATAGGCGCTTAAATACGGAATGTAGTCGGTCTTCGGCATTGCTTTTCTATCTATGTTGATCTGTGAAAACTTTTCAAGCCTAGCAACTTTTTCTTTTGTCAAAAACCCGATATTGTCTTTAAAACAATTTATATTGTCTACTCCTCTAATAAAAAGTTTATATTCTCTCTTTCTTTTATTGTTATGCCATAGAGTAGAAATTATGCCAAACCTCAAAAGAATAACTTGAATTTCTTTAAGCAATAATTCGCTGGAGGAAGCACAGTCTATGATAGGCGTTCTCCCACTGAGGTAAATACTGCCGTCTCCCTCAAAAAATCCTCTCAAAAATGCCCCCATAGATTTCTTAGCGGCGTGAAACATAATTTTAGGTATGCTTTTTTTATGGGAAGTAATATTGTTCAGCCCTAGGCCCTTTAGAAATTTAACAATATATGCGGAGCAAATCTCAAAATAGGAACAGTCTTTCTTGCCGTAACTTAACGGTCCTCTTTTTTGTTCATAAATTGCACACCCAGGGAAAATCTTTTTGAATGCATGCCGAAATGTATCTAGAAATTCTGCATCCGTGTTACAAAATCCTATCTTGTAAGTCCTATTTTTTTTACTTATGGATATATAACCTTCCGCCAGAATCGCTCCCATTAGAAAAGACAAATCTGCGCTTAAGCGCGGAGGCAGTGGATAAACTCTGGCGTGAGAATACTTATGATTCTTTACTATTTTGGGAAAATATGGCTTTAGGATCGGCTCCTGCGAAGGCCAAAGACCATCGCTTCTATCGATAACAGCAAAATCCCCTTTTTTTAGATCTTTCATTAATTTCCAAGTAAAGGCGGGTTTGCCCTTGTTATCTTTTTGAAGGATTAAAATAGGATGATTTAATGTCCCTCTTAACTCATAGCCTTTAAATGTTTTGGTTTTTAAAATGGGACGCATGCCAGAATCAAACCATTTAGAAGCTGCATTTATCTTTTTCCCCAAAGATAAAACTTTTAACGAAATGTCTTCTTTATCAGAAATCTCATCAATTCTTTCCAGGCAGCGGTTAGTAACAACAAAAGTACCGCCAGTAACGCAATATCTCATCGCCGCAGCAACGTCCCCGTCGATTGATCCAAAATTCCCCTGCCCCTCCACTAACGGATATCGCAGTGAAAAATCCTGCGCCATTCTTACTAAGCTATCGTAAACCGCCACATCGCCGTGAGGATGATATTTTCCCAAAATTTCGCCCACGATGCGTGCGCATTTCTTATAAGGTTTGGTATGCTCAAGACCCAGTTCATGCATGGCAAAGAGGGCGCGTCGATGCACCGGCTTTAGGCCATCGCGGGCATCGGGCAGGGCCCTACCTACAATTACGCTCATCGCGTAATTAAGGTAAGAATCCTTTACTTCTTCTTCGATATAAACCGGGACTATTTTTTCGTTTCTGGTGTACATGTTATACGTCTAGATTCTTGACTTGATGCGCGTAATCTTCAATAAATTGTCGGCGCGGTTCAACCTGATCACCCATCAACACTGTAAACATCTTATCCGCTTCCACTACATCTTCCAGAGTAACTTGCAAAATTGTGCGTTTTTCTGGGTCCATGGTAGTTTCCCAGAGCTGCTGAGGATTCATTTCCCCTAAACCTTTATACCTTTGTATATGCATACCTTTAGTGGCTGCTTCCTTGATATAAGTCAAAACCTCTTTTAAGGAAAAGATGTCTTTGGATTCTTTTTCATTGGTAATGCGATATAAGGCTTTTAGCTTAATTTTATTTGCCTCTTTTACTGAAATATCCTTAGGCGCTTCGGGACAGTAGGTGGTTATGCCCAAGCCTAATTTTTCAATTTTAACTACAATCTGCTCTATTTCGGGGGCTTCAAAGAGTTCTAATACATCCAGTTCTGCTTCTTTACCTTCCTTGTTTGTAAGGATAGCTAGCTCCTTATCAGAATAGAGAAATAACTCTTTCCCCTCCACTTTTACCCTATAAATTGGCATTTTTTTGGTCTTTGGGTGCCTAAAACTGAAGTATTTTGCAAAATCTACTCCCTTTTTCTCTAAATTCCTCGCTAACTTCTCTAATTCCACCAATAAATGCAATAAATCCTTAAATTGGTTGTCAGTAAAGGTTTGTTTGTCTTTTAAGCGCGCAAACTTATGGCCTTCCCGGCCCAAATCTAAAAGCATATCATCCATCTGCTGTTCGGTCTGAATATACTCCTCCCGATTGCCTCGTTTTATTTTATAAAGTGGGGGTTGCGCTATATAAACATGGCCCTCTTCAATCAGCTTGGGCATATGGCGATATAGAAGCGTCAACAGCAGGGTGCGGATATGGGATCCGTCGATATCGGCGTCGCAGAGGATTATAATTTTATGATAACGCAATTTACTCATATCAAATTCATCGCCTACGCTTGTGCCCAGAGCAGTAATAATTATGCGAATTTCTTCATTAGACAATATCTTATCAAGCCTTGCTTTTTCTACATTAAGAATTTTACCTTTGAGTGGTAAAATCGCTTGGAATCGTCGATCTCGCGCTTGTTTGCCCGAGCCCCCGGCCGAATCTCCCTCGACCAGAAACACTTCACACAAAGCGGGATCTCTTTCTGAGCAATCAGCTAATTTGCCCGGAAGGCCTGCGCCTTCGAGAGCGCCTTTTCTGCGAGTAAGCTCTCTGGCTTTACGCGCTGCTTCGCGCGCGCGCGAAGCAACAATTACTTTATCAACTATCTTATTTGCAACTGAGGGGTTCTCCTCAAAATACGACGAGAGCGCATCGAAGCCTGCCGAAGCAACTATGCCTTCGACTTCAGAATTGCCTAATTTAGTTTTGGTCTGGCCTTCAAATTGCGGGCCAGGAACCTTAACGCTAATAACTGCGGTTAAACCCTCGCGCGCATCTTCGCCGGTAATGGCAATTTCATCCTTGATTAAATTTTTGGATTTGGCGTATTGATTGATGGCACGCGTAAGCGCTGACCGAAAGCCGGATAAATGCGTTCCGCCCTCAATGGTGTTAATATTATTGGCGAATGAATACATAGTCTCAGCATAACCGTCGTTATACTGCAGGGCACCCTCCATGATTACCTCATCCTGGGTCTTCTGGTAATAAATTGCCTTGCTGTGTAAGGGGTTCTTATTTTTATTCAAATAGTTTACAAATGAAACAATCCCGCCGCCAAACTCAAAAACATTTTCTTTATCCGTGCGCTCATCGGTAAGTTTTATCCTTAAGCCCTTATTTAAAAAGGCGAGTTCCCTTAGCCGCTGGGCTAATGTATCGTAAGAAAAGTCGATTTTATTAAAAATAGACTTGTCGGGTTTAAAGGTAACCTTGGTGCCGGTGGCGGTGGATTTACCGATAACCGTGAGTTTGCTGACGGTTTTTCCGCGCTCATAGCGCTGGTGGTAAATTTTACCGTCGCGCTTAACCTCTACCTCCAGCCAATCTGAAAGCGCATTGACTACGCTGACACCTACGCCATGTAAACCGCCGGATACTTTATACACGCGATGATCAAATTTTCCTCCTGCATGCAGCTTAGTTAAAGCAACCTCAACCGCTGGCTTCTTCTCGGTCTTATGCATATCCACTGGAATGCCCCGGCCATTATCCACCACGCTTACGCTATTATCCGGCCGAATAGTCACAGCTATATTGTCGCCATAACCTGCCATGAATTCGTCGGCCGAATTATCCACCACTTCATAGACCATATGGTGCAGGCCGCGCGCTGATGTATCGCCGATATACATTGCAGGCCTGCGCCTGACTGCCTCAATGCCCTCCAGGACCTGAATGGTGGTGGCGTCGTAGGTTTTATCTTTGGCTGGCTCCCTCGACACGTTGCTTGGCTTATCCGGTTTTACTGTTTTCTTGGGCGATGCCTTCTTTTTCACCCCGCACCTTCTCACTTTATTCTATTATTTTATCTATTTTGTATATATTTTCTAACTCTTGATAGTAGCCCACTTAAAATTGGACTCATCATAATCTTCCTCAGCAGATTTAAAATCAGACTGGACATCTTCAAGCTCAAGATCCACCAATTGTTTTGCCGCCTCGAAACGAAAGATCTTCTTTTTCTCAAGACAGTCTTTAAAGGATATCTTCATTTATCTCTCTTCCCCAAAGGACTTTGCCCTTTTCTACCTGCTCAAGAAATACCTTATTTTTTCTATCTTTTTTTAAAAGCTCCTCTGGTCTACTGATGACTGGTTGTATCTTGCGATTGTAGAGTTTAGCAGAATAAGAAAATTTGTTGACTACGAATAGCACCTTTTCTTTCTCAGAACTAATAATAAAAAGGTCGATATCACTATCCTCGCTATCATCTCCTTCAGCCCAACTGCCAAAGAGGACTATTTTCTGACTTAACTTTTTGAGCCTCTCTACCAGAGGCTCAATCAGGAGTAGATTAACCAAAACCCTGAACTCCTTAAGATAAGGATTGCTCCTATCAATAGAATAAAAATACATCCGACCATTTTGCTTACGGTCAATCAAGCCAACGCGATACAAGCCGGTTAAGACGTAATGGGTGGAACTTGGGCTTAAACCTGCCTTGCGGGCAATCTCTCTTTCATAGAAAGATTGCCCAGGGTAGAGAACAAAGAACCTTAAGATTTTCTGATAATTGGTTGAGATAAGATATGGACTAATCATCGCTCAATAAATTGAATTCATGCTTCTTTCATGGAGCAATGTAGCAAAATTAGAAGTGTCTGTCAATACAATTTCCAATAAAATCCCAAAAAACTTTAAGCCGAGATCCATTTATCCCCGCTACAACCCGCTTTGAACGTCGCAAAAGTTCAGATTTTGCGACGTAGCAACCTTCACCCATTTCAAACACCGCTATTTCCGGTATGGCCTTAAGGCCTCTAAAAATCCAGGATGAACTCTACCTCCAAGCTCAATTGCCTTATCACAATGTTTAATAGCTAAATCATATTGCCCTTTATAATAGTATGTCACAGCTAAATTATTATGCGCCTCGGCATCGTTGGAGTTGATAGCAATGGCCTTCTCATACTCAGCGATTGCTTCATTGAACATCCCCTTATCATAGAGTTCATCGTATTTTTCCTCTTTTGCTTTTATATCTGATCCCTCTTCCTGCGCGTAAACCGATCCGACCATCGCCAGAAAAACCACTACTCCTATTGCTATTATTTCTTTCCTCATCTTACCTTCCCTCTTTCTGTTTTGTTTTCAAGACCCGGTCTTGAAAAATTAAAGTTTTTCCAGAATCAGTTTATTACCTTTCCGCCAGCATCTCTGCCGCCTCTTCTAAATCTTCCGGAAACACAAGCCAAAGGGCAGTGGTTTGCCTTCCGATAGGCAAAGCCGCATCCACATAATACCTTAAAGTCGTCGCCACATCTTTAATCCTTGCCTGACTGAAAGCCTATTATTCGCCTTTTCTTCTCTACCCTTGAGGCGAGAGAATATCATCTTTGAGTTTTGCAATATTCTGATATGCGCTTCGTTAACAGGAATAAGTCTATACAACCTAAGAAATCCGTCAAAGATATGTCTACCTAGATAAATGACCACTAAAACAATAACGCCGATGACTGTAAGTAGTACTGGATTTATCTTATCCCCCCTTTCTGTTCTTGTTTTTGTTAAATTAATCTATATCCGAAAGATACAGATAATAATCTCAATTATTCTTTAAGAAATCCTCCTTAATCTCTACGGCTAATGGTATCTTTTGGCCCATAACGTATCCTTTTAGCTTTATATTCTCTTTGATGGCAACAATGCGGCTTGCCGGATACGAATGACTTGCGAAAATATAAAAAACTGACCACAACTTTTCTTTCCGCGCCATCTTCTCAAAGAAATCAGTCGCACCCGCCACGCCCCCATAGGTTTTATTTAATAAGTCTAATGCATACAAATCCGCGGCTTTCTCTTGAACTTGTGAGAACCGCATTTCTGCGTTTGTTACCGCATTTGTGACAACCCTACTCACAGAACTATCACTACCAAATAAAGTGGAGCTAATTAACAAAAATACTAAACTGCGCCCCAAGCCCCGTAGGTAATCTCTGTGATAGAAATGGCCTAATTCGTGAGCTAAAACCATCGCCAGCGCATTTTTTGAGTCTACTTCTTTTAAAAGTGCGCTGAGCACTACAATATTTCCTCCCGGGAGAGCAAGCGCATTGACATCTTTTGCTTCTTCTACATAAACTTTGTAAGTAAAAGGCGGCAATCCCTGGCTCTTCTCTATCAATTCATCCAATATTTGTTGAAGCTGTAATTCGGCATGCGTCCGCTCTTTTCTCTCAAATTTTGCTGAGAATAATTTACCTAACTTTCGCTCTGTATTTGTTGAAATGCGGGGAGTAATATAATCTACGGCAAAACCTAACAGTACATATATCACCAATATGAACCCTAATATTTTTATAACAAGCTCAAAAAAATCTTTAACCGCTGATGTCGGAGAAATATTTAGATTGCTCTTAAGTCCCCTAGGAGTAAATTTCATTTTTTATAATAAACAGCGGTCCCGTATGCCAGAACCTCTGAAGAACCCGTCTGGCTAATTCGGCAAGTTTCAACTCGTAAATTTAAGATTATATCCGCGCCTTGAGCCTTTTCTTTTAACCGTAAGATTGCTTCTCTTCTTGCGCGGTCAAGAAGGGTCTCAAAAGCGGAAACCTCTCCTCCCAGTAAATTTCTTAATCCCGCAAGGATTGACTTAAAATAATCGGTAGAAATAACCGCATTGCCATAAACCAAGCGAGCTTCATTAACCACTTTTTCTTCCAGCAAGTTTTCGCTTGAAACGACTGGTAAATAAAGAAACTTCGCTTCCCGTTCTTTTATAGACTTATAATGTTTCTTTTCAACTTGGGTTCCTATAAAATATCCAACGCCAATCAAGATAATAAGATATATTAAATCACCCATAGGACCTCCCTCTTATTCTATTCTTACTGCTGTTCCATAGACGTACAACTCAGCTGCTCCTTGCGCAATATTAGAGGTAGAAAATCTTACATTTACAATTGCATTTGCTCCTAATTGCTGCGCTTGTTGTTCCATACGTTCGACTGCTTGACGACGAGACTCCTCCATTAATGCTGTGTAGCTCTTTAATTCACCACCAACAATATTTTTAAAACCTGCGCCGATATCTTTAAAAGCATTTTTTGCTCTTACTGTACTTCCACAGACGAGCCCAAAGTGTTCGACTATTTTTCTACTAGGAATTGCTTCAATATTTGTAAGTATCATAGCGTTACCTCCATTATTGAAAAAGTTAAAAGTTCGCTCCTCTTATAATTTCCTTCTCGCCTCCTTTCTCAACCAGCATCTCTGCCGCCTCTTCTAAATCTTCCGGAAACACCTGTCTGCATAGCGCGTCGTTTCGCAGTAAGAAGGTGCGGGGTTCATTCTATTTCTCCGATATAAAAACGAATGTCTTTTATCGCTTGGGATTTCTTACCTAATTTGGCAAGTAACCCTGGCTTTTGCAAGTTCAACTGGTAAAGCCAGCCAGAAGAATCAACCGTTATCCCCAGAATACCCTTACGTAAATAGCGAAATTTTACATGCCCCAGTTCTTTTTTGGATAAGGCCCGTTTTAACAAAAACTCTGGTTTGTCTTTGGCGCGCTTTTTAGTCTTTAGGCCGTGTATAACATCTGTAATTATATCTTTTATTGCCTCCATCTAACTTAAGCGCATGGGTAAAACAATATAAACATACCCGTCGATACGTATAACTCCGGGTTTCTGTGTATCGGTTAACTCAAATTCTATCTTTTCTTCTTTAAGATTTTTCAGGACATCTATTAAATAATTGGGATTAAAACCAATGGCGATCTCTTTGCCCTGGTATTCTATAGTTACCTCTTCCCGAGACTCGCCGATATCGGGAGTGGACTTAGAAACCACTAATTTATTTTTAAATAC
>Ga0210017_1000162_pt1 | contig 51732 bp, 43 predicted proteins | sample CryGeyCG2014_020_FD_183966 | JGI IMG/M metagenome (GOLD analysis project Ga0210017, IMG submission 183966) | Groundwater microbial communities from aquifer - Crystal Geyser CG08_land_8/20/14_0.20 (SPAdes) (version 2) | ecosystem: Environmental > Aquatic > Deep subsurface > Groundwater | place... | reverse complement strand
TTTAAAGCCGTCAACAAAATCAATCACTTCAAGACTCCTTAAGTTACGCAGATTTGTTGAAAAACCATCTATATGTCTCGTCGAGAACATTAGAAAAATGGGGTATTTTACCGTTTTTTCAGGATCATCTCTATAAAAGGTGCAACGTGGATCGATCAACAAATATCAAAATTTTAAAGGCAAAACTATTCTCTAACCGCCTCGGGCTCTGGCATAACAACAACATTGAACGCAACCATTATGCCTTCACTGACTACATATGTAATCTCAATCGTATCGCCGGGTTTAACAATGTCTATGGTCTTAGGTCGCTCATCATCTTTATAAAATTTGCAGTAGTCGGGGTCGATAGTAACAGATTCTTCTCGCTCCTTTTCCCACGAATACTTGCCTTTGATCTTAACTGTCATAGTGTCAGGTTTCCCTGGATGAACTGCAACGACCTCTGCTGTAAGAACCTTAAAGTCTGGTTCAGTTTGGCCATATCCCTTCGATACCAAACCAAAAGATAAGGCTAGTAGCATAATAATAAATAAATTTTTCTTCATATTAATCGCCTCCTCAAAAAATTACTTCATATTGTTATCTTCTTAACCTTCTTTTACAGACTGCACGGCTACATTGAATAAGACCTCTTCACCTCCTTTCGTCTCTTCGAGCCTTGCTCAAAACTATTTTCTCGTCGGAGAATTTCAATTTTCTCTTTCAATCTCACCTCCACCTATTTTCTCGTCGGAAAATCGGCTGATTTCCTGTTATTTAAGCCGTTTTTAGGCCTATTTAAGCCTTAAATTTCCCTACTGGAGGTGAACTTTTTGTTTTGAGCATACCCATTGTTTATTATTCAATTTCTCGTCTGGTTTGACTTCACCTCAGCCCTCCTGTATGCTCTTTGAGTGTTAGCCGGTTATAACGGCTTTGCTCAAAACTCTTACAGGAGGAAGAGATGTCTACATATCAAAGAGAAAAACTTCTATTTTACCCAGCAAAATTTAATCTTTATGAGTCCATTTTTGAACATCTCGACTTATCTATTTTAAAAAAGCAGTCATATAAAACCGGCCGAAGGCCTTTTTGCCGCCAAGCGATATGCAGGGCTTTGGTTTATAAAAACCTCAAGGCCATAAAGACCTTATCGGAGTTAACATTTGAGCTGTCGACTAATTTAGGCATAGGCTATGTGTTAGGTTTTGATAAACAGCCGCCCTCTCGCCATCGCTTTGAGGAGTTCCTGCATAGGGCGCCCAATCAATTATTGCAAGAGATACGTAAAGCCCAGATTAAAACTCTCGTCGAGTTAGGTATTATAAGCGGTGAATACCTGTCTATTGACTCGACGCCCGTTGTCGCCTGGGTCAAACAGAATAACCCTAAGATGAATGTTTTAGGAAAATTTGATAAAAGCAAATTCCCTCAAGGCGACCCCGATGCAAGGCTGGGTTTTATGGCGATAAAAAGAAAAACCAAACATTCCAAAGAACGGCAGTTAGAGTTCTTTAATACGTCCTGTGATAAGAATAAAACCGGTAAAGAAGTTATTCTTTTCTGGGGTTATCGTAACCATGTTATATTCGATGCCTTAAGTGAATTACCTGTATTTGAAAAAACCCTCCCGGCAAATGTATCTGACTGTATGGTTACGGTCCCAGCTTTTAAAGAACTAAGAAGATACCTTAAGCTTGAGAATCCCAAAGGAGTCCTTGGAGATGCAGCCCATGATTCAGTATCTATCCGTAAATACATAAGACGCTCACTTCGAGCAAAAGATTTCATCCCTGTAAACCCAAGAGCAAAAAAACCGGATATTAAATTGACGCCTGGCAATATCAGAATCTGCCTTGCCGGCCTCAAGATGTATCCTTGGGGTAAATTTAAAGAAGGAAATAGGATCAGAAGAAAATTTGTCTGCCCTATTACCCACTTAAAAGGCTTTGCCAGTAAATATAACCACCAATGCCCTATAAATCATCCCAGATTTCCTAAAGGCGGCTGTTATGCATGTACGAGGGTGGATAAAAGTTACCGGCAGAGCGCTATTGACCCTCAATCCGAGCATTTTAAAAAGATTTACAAGATGCAATCTGGCAGTAAACGCGGATTCTCTCGTTTGCTTAACTTTTATATGCAACGGCCTGTACTTACAGGCCTGACTGCTGTCAGCAATCACTGCACGTTGGCTCACATAAGCATATTGGCCATTGCTATTACTGCTGTCAAAACCAAGCAGAATAGCAAATTCAGATACATCCGCGGACTACTAAAGCATCTTTTACAGCGCTAACCTAATTATCAAAGAACACTTCCTATCTATCTTTCAAAACCCCTAGTTTTGAGCAACCCTCCTCTTCTCTTAATTTTTACAAGTAAAATGATAAAAAGCTTAAACTACTTATTTAAGTGCTTATCTTGGTTTAACAATAATATTCAATGCTACCTTTATGCCTTTATGCAGTATATATGTTGCTTCAATGGTATCGCCTGGTCTAATGATGTCTATAGCCTTGGGTTGCTTATCATCTTTATAAAAGGTGCAACGTGGATCGATAGTCAATGAGCCGTCTTTATAACCTATAAAACTCTTGGTTTTAATTTCTATGGTATAAGCTGCACCTAGATGCTCACTAACAGAAACAACTTTTGCCGTAAGGATCTTAAAGTCCTCGTCTTTAGCCACCCCCCCCTCCTTTCAAGTTTATTGCCTTTTGGAATTAACTGCCATCTTATATGCACTTAATAAATTCTCTGCTGTTACTGACCAATTATATTTCCTCTCTGCTCTTTCTCTCGCCCCTTTTCCCAAATTTTCTCTTAGTTTTTTATCCCTCAGTAAGGTTATAATTCCGTCTGACAGTGATTTAATGTCACCTGCTTTTGTCAACATACCCACACCACCCACCATATTACGGACTTCTCCCACATTACTTGCAATGATTGCCTTGCCACAAGCCAAATATTCAGCAATCTTTAAAGGACTCTTACACTTAGTAATCTCATTTTCTTCAAAACAAGCTACACAGATGTCCGCAGCAGCAATATAAAAAGGAACCTCGCTATGATTCACAAAACCAGTAAAAATGATACACTTATCCATATTTAATGTTGTTGATAATTCCTTTAATACTTCTATTCTATAACCGTCACCTACAACCATAAAAGTTGCGTCGCATCTATTATCCAGAAGTATGCGTGCGGCTTTGATAAAAAGTTCGACATACTGTCCTCCATGCAGTTGCCCCAAATATAAAATAAGATAGTTATTGATATTGTATTTTCTCTTAATATTACATGATGAATTGGGATTAGGCTTAAATAATTCTAAATCCGCTCCTACAGGGGTTGAAAAAATTTTTTCTGACCGAATTCCCCTTTTTAGACAAAGCTTACGTATATGTGCGCTAGAAACAGAAACAGTATCTACTATTTTGGGAATTAATTTCTCAAAAATATTTATAAATTCTCCCACAACAAATTGTTTAGGATTCGAGTAATAGAATATCTTTGTCTCCCAATCATCCCAATCATAATGGACAGGTTTATTTTTAATCCATGCAGCAATTAAAGCAGGAAACACAGCATAATAATAACATTTTTGAAAATGGATCATGTCAGCCCATTCAGTAAGTTTAATAATCTGTATGATATTTCGCAAAAGCCTAAACACGCCTCTCCTTCGATCCAGAGCAATAATCTCTATCTCATTATTTAAAAACTTTCTATTCGCATCTTTTTTATCAAGTGGAAAATAAACTAATTTAACTGAATGTCCTTTTTTTATAAACTCATTAGCTATATTTTTGATACGAACAGTCCAAGGTTCTAAAGGAGAATATAAATCATGGGGATGTATCATTAAAATATTCATAATTAGCTGCCAGGGAAAAATGAAATGCCTTTTAATTTCTTCAGTAAAAATAACAAGCTATCCATAATCAAAGCAATAACCAGGAGAAATAATATTGTAAGTAGGCGCTTAGTTTTTCTAAATCCAATCTCAAACATATAACCTATCTAAATCCATGGTAAAAATTTTATAATTTTATATAGGTGTTCATTGGTCAAAATATTATCGCATACACGTTTACAACCAACATCTTCATCAAAACTATTGCCTATAACCTTAAAGTATTTTTTATCTTTGGGAATGCTCAAACCTTTTTCTCTAAACTCCTGCTGTAATAAGCCATTCCATACCAAAGGAAAGCTGTCTTTGTAAAAATTGCCTATAGGAATGCGGTGAGATTTTAAGCATGAGTTAAAATCTCCGTTTGCCCTTAATCTTAAAAAAGTCCATCCAGCATAACAAGGAATTCTTTCTACAAAACTGTCATACGCTCCATAACAAGCTTTAGAATTTGAGATTCTCCTTAAGAAAATATTTTTATTAATTATCTTAATGCCGTGATTTTTACCATTTAAGTTCCTAATAATTTTAATAAAATCTTGTTTTAAAAAACTTAATTGCTCTTTACTCAATAAAAATGAATCTGTAACGCCGGGAATCACATCAGGAACTCCTAATTCTATAGCGTTACATCCTGTTTCCGTGGATAAATCTATTAAGCCTGCCAATTTGGAATAATTCAAATTATTTACAACAACAAATACTTTCACATAAAGAGCTCGAGGTTTAGAGATATTAAGAAATTTAAGATTATTTTTAATCTTAAAAAAAATATCAGAGTCTCGATTATGAAGTTTAGAATACAGACTGGCTTCTCCTGCCCAAATGCTAACTGTTAAAGATACTAAATTATTAAAAGACAATAATCTATTAATATCTTCTCTGCTCAACAAGGTAAAATTGGTATTTATGCGAAAGGTTAAACCTGCCTTCTGGGTAAATTCTAATACCTCCCATATCTTAGAATAAAAAAAAGGCTCTCCGCCCCCAGAAAATATTATTTCTTTTGTCCCTGATTTAGCAATATAACTTATAAAATTCTTTAATGTTATAAAATCTAATTCTTTTGTATTTTTATCCTCCTTTACAAAAAGAGAATGAAGCCAACAAATAAGACAGTGGCTATTACATCTATCTGTCAGATCAATTTGAACTACATCCGGACCTTTATAAGCAAAACGTCTACTAAATATACCTTTTAAATTAAGATATCTTCTTTTATTTTCTTTAAAAGAGATTTTATTTAATATTTTACACATCATATCGAGTGGCATTTCAACAAAGAAGTACAGAAAGATACTAAATGAGAATTTTTAATTTGGGTGATTCTTCGATGCGTGGGAATATTCTGCCAGAGATTATCACAATTGTAACAACCTGTTTTTTTAACAGCATCGTTTCCTATTTTAGAAAAATAAGGGTCGCTTTTGGGAAGATTGAGGCCATTGTATCTAAATTCATTATAAGTTTCGGAAAACCAGATATCTTTAAATCTATTTTTATAAATATTGCCCATGTGCATCCTATGCCCTTTACAACAAGGAACTACGTTGCCCGTTGTCATAATTCTTGCAAATAACCAACCTACATAGCAAGGAACCTCTTCCACTATCTCTTCATCATATGCTCCAGTTGTAATATCTAGCTTCTCCATGCGACGAATAAAACCATCAAAATCAGAAAGCATAACCGACCCGTTATCTTCAGAAATGTAGCGAAATGATTTTGGGTCGTAATTTTGTCTTATAATATACAAGGTATCAAGTAATTCTTTTCTTTCCATATCATTTAGTAGTAACACTTCGGTTTTATCCTTTACAGGATCCATGGGAACAAACTGAATATCATCTGTTCCTACTTCTAAAGCAAACTTTAACATTTGCCCTATATCTTTATAGTTTTGATTAAGAATTACATCGTGAAATATTATTCTGGGACGACAACTATTCTTTGCTTTCTTTTGCTCAAAAATAAATTTCAAAATATCTCTAATCTTGTAAAAAGTGCGCTCACTTTGATTTGGATGAACAGCTAAGTATGCTTCAGGTGTTCCTGCCCAGATACTTATAGTCAAAGAGTCGACTTCCAATTCTAACAACCGTTCTGCAATTTTTTCATCTACTAGACTGAAGTTAGTATTTATATCTATTTCGATATTTCTATCTTTGCTTTTAATATATTCTACAATCTTTAATATATCCGGGTGCATAAAAGGTTCACCACCACCTACTAATTTTACCTGCCGAAGGCCGCCTATTTCCGCCAAATCGTCAAAGACTCCTTTTAACAAATCTAGCGGTAAGGAAAGTTTTCTTTCCCATTCTGGCATTGCTTTGTCTTCTAAGAGAGGCGACCTACACCAACAAGCAATACAATTAAAATTGCACCTATTCGTTAAATCTATATGCAATACCTCAGGGCCGATTAAGGCTTTTGCTGAATGAAGAATTCCGGCTATAACCAACAATTTATTTTTATCTTTAATAAGGTTATTTAATTCTTCCATAATCTCTTAATATATCTACGTATTTCTTATGCATCTCAATATTTATCTGAATATTATCGCAACTCTTCAAACATCCAAAAGAACAATTGGGATCATCGCCTATTCTTCCAAAATATGAATCGTGGAAATCTAAATTAAAAGACTTTTTTCTGAATAATTGCTCTTCAGCACCATCCCATATTTCTTTAAAAGGCTTCTCATATATATTCCCTATGGATATGCGGTTTGCTTTTAAACAAGGATTTACTTCTCCATTTGCTTTTATCCTTGCAAACATCCATCCTACATAGCAAGGCTGTTTTGTAATTGTCTCTGATTCATATTTACCCTTTAAAGCACCGGGAGTATTAATTCTTTTCAGGAAACTATCACATTGCTCAATATTGGTCTTAACTGGCTCATTTTCATTATATTTTTTTAAACGCTTCAACTGAATATTCACATCAGCATTTACACTGTCAACTTGTTCCTTATTAAACAAAAGTATATCAGTTTTACCCGGAATGATATCTACTGGTGTAAACTCAATAGTATCTGCCTTCACCTCTAAGGCCAATTCAACCATATTATTTATATCTTTATAATTTTTATTAAAAATAACATTATACAAGTTAATATGGGGTAAAGGGTTATAAAGATGTTGATTCTTTTCCTTTTTTAAATATGTAATATACTCTAATACTTCTTTTATCTTATAAAAAGTTTCTTCTGTTTTATTAGGGTGGATTAAAGCGTATGTTTTAGTTCCTCCTGCCAAAAGGCTAACATGAATAAGGTCGATCTTAAGATTTACAATCTCTTTTGCCATTTCTTTATCAATTAATGTAAAATTGGTATTAATAAAAATCCTCATTTTACATTCTTTGATATATCTTAATATCTCCATAATTTCAGGATGCATAAAAGGTTCCCCGCCTCCAGCCAAAAATAAAGTCTTTGTCCCCATCTCCTTAAGTCCGTTGATAATCTTCTTAATCAAATTAAAAGGGAGTTCAAATTCTTTCTCTTGCCTTTTTGCCTCTGTAGGCTCTCCCAAAAGAGGAGAATTATTCCAGCAGCATATACAGTTGTTATTGCATCTATTTGTGATATCGAATTGCACAATCTCAGGACCAATAAATGCCTGAGAACCGTTTAAAATTCCTTTTAAAACAGGATCCTCTTTCTGCGAATTAAACATTGCGCTTTTTCCTTTATATAGTTGCTGTAGCATAGGACAAACCAAGATGATTAACTAAATCAATGATTTCTTTAGCCCTTTTCTTCCTTAGCTCATAATTATTTTTTCCGTCAACACTTGCCCATTCTTTAGCTCTAATTTTGGGGTCGTTAGGCAAAATTAGTCTATAGTTCTGATAATCAATTTCTAACTCACTATCATTGTTTACTAAACATACACTAATAGCGCCTATCTGGGCAATATATTTTCGGTTTCTTTCTATCGCCTCGCAGGTTTCTTGAAAATCTTTCTCTGTTTCACCGGGGAAACCGACAATAATATTAACCATTGTGTTAATGCCTGCCCGATGAGTATCTTTTATCACTTTCTCTGCAACTTCTTTGGTAAATATTTTTTTCATTTGCTTTAATACATTATTAGAGAAACTTTCTACTCCGTATATCAAAGTTGCGCAGCCAGCTTTTTTTAATTTGCGTAATAATTCATAGGCCGTCTCTTTGCGCGGAATAGCCTGGGAATCCCATTGAATTTCTATCTTTGAATTAATTATTAAATCACATAATAAATTAAGTCTATCTATATTGCCATTACACAATAAATCCTTTAAGCTAAATACTTCTATATGATTGCACTCTATGTGATATTTAATTTCTTCAAAGACATTCTGGGCACTGCGATAACGATAGGGCTTGGAAATACGCCAGTCGTTACAAAAACTACAACCGCTAATGCAGCCTCTACTGGTAAACAAAGGCAGTACAGGTGTCGTGTATTGCTCCAAATTAAAATCGCTAAAGGTAGGCCAGGGTATACTGTCTAAATCCGCTATAGGCAACCTGGGCTTATATGCCAAACGGCAATTGCTATTGAAGATGGCCCCTAAAACCTCGCTTGTCTTCCCGCGTTTTTCTAATACATCTATTACCTCTCTTAAGGTTTCTTCTCCTTCGCCTACCACAAATACATCAACAAACTCTTTAGGGAATAGGCTGCGCATATGTTCATTAATGCAACCCCATCCTCCCAAGATAATTTTTGCTTCGTTCTTTATACGCTTTATTATTTTAAGCAATTCGCTGACGAACTTTATACTCGCGAAATTTACCGATAAACCGATATACTTCACATCTACTTTTTGCAACATCTCAACGACACAACTATTGGTAATTTCTTTAAACTGAAACCAGGTATTCTTGAATAAATCATCATCAACCCATGAATTATAACTTTTCTGTTCCCAGAGATATTTTAAATCTTTGGAAGCTAAGTGATACAAAAAGATATTTAGATCAAACACAGAAATCTCATATCCGTATTTCTTTAGATAACTCGATAGATAGGCTATCCCTAAGGGTGGCGAAGTCGTATCCCAGGGCGGACATTGGATAAATAATATATCGGCACAACTCGGATTTAGAATTTCTTTTACATCACCATAATTCTTCTCAATCTCTGATAGATTCCTATTATTAAACCTTTTATTTAATAAACCGATCTGGCCAATTAAGCTGGTCGGTTTAAGATGTTTATTTATTTTGAATAAGTTATTTTTGAGGTAATTTATAGCCTTATATCTCGCATAACCTAAGCCGCGGCTACTTGTATAATAGTAAAATCTTTTTATGCCACCTAAAAATCCTCTTTTCTTTCTTAAATGTTCAAACCAGGCCCTATAGGCATGCGTTTTAGCTAACTCCAAATCAATAGGGCTTAGCGTTTCTGATTTCATTACACTTTTGAAATGACCGTCATAACAAGAGAGGTCTTTCGATACAATTAGACCTTTCTGTTCTAAAACATCATAGTACCTTGTCCCGGGAAAAGGGGTTGCTATAGAAAACTGTACCGAAAAAGGTTCGATAGCCTTAACCCATTTAATTGTTTCTTTAATTGTTTGTTTAGTTTCTCCCGGCAGGCCAAAGGCAAAGGTAAGATGCACTTTTATCCCTATTTTTTTTGTAAATCTAACTATCTTCTCCACTTTCTTTAAATCCATGCCCTTGCCTATGCCGTCTACCAATCCCTGAACAGCTGATTCAACCCCATACTTTACTGAATATAATCCTGCTTTTTTAAAAACCTCTAGCAATTCCTCATCCATCAAGTCCGGACGCGCCATTATCGCCCACTGAACCTTATCCAAACCTCTCTTTCTGATTTCTCTGCAGAAGTTTAACATTCTTTCTTTACCGATGTTAAAAGTATCATCGTCAAAATAAACTGATTTGAATCCTTTTTCTTTCATTAAATATTCCATTTCATCAATAACATCTAAAATATTTCTTGGCCGGTAATGATTCCCCTGATAGATAACTTGAGGCCAAAGACAGAATTGGCATTTAAAGGGACACCCGCGCGAAGCCAATATCTGGACACTCGGCGTAAGCATCTCTCCTGGGGCATCTAAATATTTATACATAGGCAAACCATCTCTATAAGGCCAGGGAAGAAGATCGATATCAAAGGGGTCTCTCGGCGGGTTCTTTTTTGTTGTGCCGTTATCGTTGTAAATAAGGCCTTTAACCTTAGATAAGTCTTTATGTTCCTGCAAAGATTTAACCAGCTCCAGTAAGGTAAATTCATATTCTCCGTATAAAACAAAATTAATATAAGGATGCTCTTCTAAAAATCGAGGTTGATAAATTTTAGAATTTGGGCCGCAGAGAATTATCGGTATACCCAGAGAAGATATTTTCTTTAAGATATACAGATCATAATAGAATGAAGGGATAGAAGTTTCGGCAAGCAAATAATCGAAATCCATTCCTGAAATCTTTTCTAAAAATTCATCTTCGAGAATCTCTTCGGCAATCGCGTCAATCATAGAAGCATTTATATCGTGCTTTTGTAATAATGAGGTGGCATAGGCCAGAAAAAATGGAAAAGGAAGGTAGCTTTCTTCACTGCTATCTTTTATATGCGGCCAACGGGAGCCCGCCCTAACTCCCCATTTGCCGTCTCTCTGCCAAGGCAAATTGACTAATAAAACCTTTAGCCGTCGTTTTGATTTTTTAGCTTTGGTATTAGCCTCAATTTCTGCCTCTAAATAAGCTTGCCGTAAATTTTCAATCTTAGCATCTAACAAATGCTCGTCTTTAAATAAATTTATTCTTACAGAAAAAAGCCCGTAACGGCCTTCGGTATAATCTTTTTTCTCTTCGGCGTCTATGCGTCTGAATCCAATAATATGTACATCGTTATCTATTGAAGGGTTCTGAATAAAAGACAGTAAATCTTTATTTTTGGTCTCCAGAACAAATGGGGGCAAATTTTCGTCTTCGATACTAAATCTTAGTCCCACCAAAGAAGCGGGCTGCTCGCTAAAGTATAAATCACGCCAGTTATTATCCAATCTAGGGAAATCTCCTAGCTGGTAATTAACAATCCAATTTTTATAATTGGGGTTACTCAGACATGCAAGACGAAATTCATCTATATGTAACCATGCCTCTATTTCCATATCTATCTGCAAGTCTATTTCTTGTTCGTTGTTTATCTTTAAAATCCAAATTTGACTTAAAGGTAAGTCTCTAAAAACTACCTTAACCTTAAAATAATCTTTACCTTGCTCTAAAATCTGCCAATCTGCCTTTGTCGAATCCGTCCATAGTCCTAAGGTATTAATGGCTACATTTAAACCTGCGCCCTTAGTGACTTCACGGTTGTTCCAAAAGATATTCATTCCGCAACCAGAATAGGATATTTTTGTCTTTCCTTTAATAATCATAATCTCAGGGGGGTGCTTAAATCTATCTCTTTGCTTCTTGATTAAAAAGATAAAGTATTTTATCCCCCGCCAGAAGGCATAAGGTAAGCCACCCGTTTTTAAATGTTTCTTAAATTTTTGACAATTACTTTTTAAGAAGCCCAATTTTTATTACTCCCTCAAAGTAGGTATATTTTTTAGGCGATAATTTAGCAACGTTGCTCTTTTGATATTGAAGTAGCCTCGCCTTATAAAGATAATCGGTGTTTTCCACTATCGCTCTAAAAAAATCATCTACTGAATTACAATTAAATAAAACGGAAGGAAGTTTATCATCTATTACTCCTATTCTTTTAGATTTACCATACCAAAATCTAAAAGGGAGGATGTCATAATCCTGCGTATATTCATTAAGAAATTCACCTTTATTTACATCGGGGATTACCCAAGATTTGTATTCAGAAGAAAGCATAAGATTTGCCTGTTCTATTTCTAAATTCAATTCTTCGTAAATCTCCGTATCTATTTTCCAGAGGATTGAATTTTTATCAATTAGCTCAATTTGCCAGATTTGCGAAATGGGAATATATGGCCAATCTCCCAAAATAATAATTTTATTATCATTTTTTTCATTTATCTGCCAGATTGCCTGATAAGAATCATACCAAATTCCCGAAGAACGTATTGAAGTATAAATACCTAACCCTAAAGTCAACTCTTTCTCGCCCCAAAATACCTTGCCTCTGCCTCGGTCAAAAATAAGTTTTAAATCCCCCCTACTCAATTCAAGACCCCCAGCCAAAGTAGTTTCTTCTAATTTAATATCTTTGTCCAAAATAATATTCCCTTCAAAATAAGTATATCTACCAGGGCTAATCAATGTTTCTTTTTTAGGAATAATCAAGGCGAAATTAAGACAGACATGTTCTTCATTCTCTTTCTTACGTTTATAAATACCAAGTACCCACCTACTAACTTGAGAGATAACTTCAAAGAATAATTGAGGAGAATGATTATTGGTCTCTGATTTCAAAATCACCTTAGATGCCTTATTTTCTTTTAATCTTATCGGGCCGTCATCATTAATATATTGATTCACTAAAAAATCGCCTTTTTCATACGCAGTTAACCAATATTTATATTCGTCTTTTAGCTCTAATATTATATCCTGGTTGGTCAGAAGGACCGGCTTATTAACTTCTATCTCAACCTTAATTCTTAAGGTGTCCTCGTCTTTAAAAGCCAGTTTCCAAATTTGCGATACCATCAATGGTTGATAGCTGAAAGTCAAGATTAATTCTTTTTCGGAAATCTTTTCTATTCGCCATTGGGCATTATTTAAACGGAACCAGTCCCCAGAAGCTTTAAAGGAACTGTAGAGTCCGTCTCCATCAGTTAGCTCTCTATCCTTATAGTAGAGCCTTATTGCTTTATTTTCCAGGTCAGCATAGAGACGCAGATGGCCTGAGGCGATGGTATGAGAGGCGCGCAGCTTGGCCAGCTCCTCTTGCTGTTTGAGGAGGAGCTTTTGTTTTTCCTCTTGTTGTTTGAGGAAAAATTGGTTTCTGATGTGTATAACATAATCTTCAATTTTATCTTTCTCAGGGAATATTCTAATATTTAGAGAAATAAATTTTTTACTGCTAGAATATATTTGAATAATTCGCGCTTCCTGTTCATACCCTGTATTGAAAAGTTTTATTTGGCTATCTTTATCTTCTCTCTCTAAAATAAAAGAAGGGAAGTTTTGCGCTTTAGAGGCTGAATCCGGAATCACGCCTAATATGCCTTCTGGAGAATCATTTAAGCCTAAATCCTGCCAATTAAATTTATTAATGAAGGAGGGAAAGGTGCCATTTTTATTTAAAGTTAACCACTCTTTATATTGCGGTATCAGAAACAAATCTATATGTGCTTCTTTTGCTACTTCTTCTTTTATCTCTATCTGCCATTTTAACTGGATATCTTCTAATTGAAGCGTCCAGATTTGAGAGATAACCCCGTCACTAGTTATCCCTTCGGCGATAATCTTATTGGAAGATAAACTTTTTATCTGCCAGGATAAATTGAAAGAAGGAAACCAAATATTAGAAGAGGGGTTAAAGAAAGATACATAACCTCCCATGCCTTTGGTAAGAAGGTTATCATCATAAGAAATATTTATCTTGCCGTTATTAAACACGGTTCTTAATTTACCCTTTGCCAAAACAGCAATGCCTTTTTTGTCTCCTACAGATTCCAAATAATCCTGAATAATCTTTTGTGGAGAGTCCTCTCTAACAATCTTACCTCTCTCTAATAGAATTACCCGATTGCACAACTTGCTTACCATATTCATATTGTGACTAACTAAAATAATGGTCTTACCGGCCTGTTTTAATTCAAATATCTTCTTAATACACTTCTGTTGTGCCTCTTCATCTCCCACTGCCAAAATATCATCAATTAAAAGTATGTCTGGCTCAACATAAATAGCCAAAGCAAATGCCAATCTCATATACATGCCTTGAGAATAATACTTTATGGGCGCGTCAATAAATCTATCTAAACCTGCAAATTCTATAATCTCAGCTATTCTCCCTTGTAAGTTTTCTTCGTCTACCCCATATATTCTTGCATTTATAAGGACGTTTTCTCTCCCGGTAAACTCAGGATTGAACCCCGCGCCTAATTCCATTAATGTAGATACTTTTCCTTGAACATTAACATTTCCTTTATCCGACATAAGCATGCCTGCAATTAATTTTAACAAGGTAGTCTTACCCGCTCCGTTTTCCCCAATTACTCCCAAAACTTCACCTTTATCAACTTTAAAACTCACATCCTCTAAAACCCAAACTTCTTCCCAGGAAACTTTACCTTCTTTTATGAATTTAATACGGTATTTCTCCCAGACGTTATTAAATTCTATTGCACTCATATTCTTTTTAATAATAAGGGCTCTTTTTTAAGAAAAACGGAGTACCCCGCAAGTATCGATATCAAGGAAATTAAAAAAACTACTAATAGACTTATCAAGGAAGGAGCCTTTACGTGGAATAAAACATCCTGATATAAAATAATATAGTGGGTCATGGGATTAAGTAGGCAGATCCAGCGAAAAGGAAAGGGTATCATATCTAAGGAGTAAAATACAGGCGTAATCCAAAACCAAACCATGAATCCAATAGACATAAAGTGAGTAAGATCGCGGAAGAAAACATTCACACATGAGAATAATATTCCTAAGCCAATAATAAAGATGAAATTAAGTATTATAACCGAGACTAAGGACGGCAGAAGCCCGGTTACCCTAAAATTGAAAATAATAAATAAAGGTAATAGAAAAACGAGCCCAATTAAAAAATTTAGAAGATTAGCTAAAATAGATGACATGGGAATAAATTCGCGGGGGGATGCGCTTTGTTTCAATATGAAAGAATTAATAATGAATGAATTCGTTGCTTCTGTCAAAGCATTCATAGAAAAAAACCAGGGTATAATCCCAGCAAGTACAAAAAGGGTATAGTTTTTAATTTCTATTTTAAAAACCATACTGAAGACAAAATTAATACTTGCTGTCAACATTAAAGGTATAACTACTGCCCACCAAATACCAAGTTTAGAACCAGCGTATTTTGCTTTAAGCTGCACCATCGCCATATCCCATAATACATGGCGAGAGAGATATATTTTTTTTATCCTTTCCTTAAGCATCTCTAAGAATAAAGTCAGCTGCCCTTTTGCCGTCAAGAATTGCGTCTTCCATAGAAAAATAACGCCAAGAGCCGTAGCGGCCGCAGGGGATAATATTTTTACGAGTAAGATATTTTAAAATTTCTTGCCTTGCCTGGTTATAATAAGCGTCATAGATAGGGTAGCCATATTTTATATCATTTATGTCCTGGACCAAGATTCTATCATTATCAGTAAGTATTCCTGCTTTTTTTAAATCCTCCTTAATACGTAAAATAATTTTACTTTTATCTATCGGTCTTTCTCTAGAATAAGCTACTTCCACATATAAAGAAGACTTGCCAAGAGGCGCAAGATAGGAAGAGAAATTATGGAAGAGGCCAACGCGGAAGAAACAAAGTTCTTTTTGCGGAAAATATATCCAATGCCGGCCAGAACAGTCTTTATTATTTATCCCTAAATTGAGATTAAAAATAGAATTCCATCTTAGCTTTTTAAATAAAGCATGCGCTTGCTTCGGTAATCCTTTGATTATATAAGGCATCTCAGGTAGGGGAATTGTAGAAATCAAAAAATCAAACTTTTCTTTATTTCCTGAGGTCATTTTTATTTCTTTTTTGGCGAGATTAATTTCCACTATCTCGCAGTTAGTATAGATATTTTTGATCTCACTTGCCAAAGCCAAAGGAACAGAAGCTATGCTCCCTATTTTAGGATACCAAAATCGGGCATTATAACCAAACTGCCTTTGGTTTTTTTCTATCGTTCCTCCAAGTAACTGGTTTAAAGAAGGCACAGGAATAAACCCATCAAGCCATTCACAGGTCAATTTTTGTGGAGGTAGCGTCCAGAATTTAGTATTATAGGGAATCATAAAATGCCTGGCTATTCCTTTACCAAGCGTCCGGTTTATCCAGTTTAAAAAATTTAGGTCTTTTTTCTTTTTAGGTTGACCATTTCTCAATGTATGGATAAATCCTATAAGACATTCCTTAACAACCAAAGGGGGTAGACCATAAAGGTTGATTTGAAACGGATAGCGGACATAGGTATCGAATGAATAAATCCAAGCATTCCTTTGATGTTCTATTAAATTATCTTTAAGTAGTTTATTAATTAGATTAAAGGTATAGCGGTGCTTAAAATGCAATAGATGGCCATCGCAGTCAAAAGTAAAACCGTCTATTTTTTTAGAGCGGCATAAACCTCCAACCTCGGATTCCTTCTCAAAAATTTGACAATCTATGCCCCTTTTTTGAAGATGCCAAGCTACACTCAGGCCAGATAGACCTGCGCCCAAAATAAAGATTCTCTTTCTAGACATCTATACAGAGACTCTACTCATTTTTTTAGTTAAGGCAAGGCTTACCAAACCCACAAAGACAATAATAGTTATACCAGACAGATTAGATACCAGGCTTACTAATATTCCGCAGAGAGAAAAGAAAAGACACAAGGTAAGCATAATCAATAAAGTTTTTTTTCTAGAATACCCCAAAGCTAAAAATCTCAAGGCCAAATGATCATTACTCTTCTTAAAAGGCAGACTCTTTTTGATTATGCGCATCGAGATAAGGAATGCTGTATCAAATATAGGAAGGCCTAAGATAAGTAATGGGCTAAAGAGCGCAATCTTTCTCTCTAAGGGCGCATAACTTATTACTAAAGCAATTGCTGCTAAGACAAAACCCAAGAAATGGCTGCCGGAATTTCCCATATAAATCCTTGCCGGAGGAAAATTATAGATCAAAAAACTAAGAGCAGCCATTGCTAAAGATAAAGATAAAATTGCCGTCTTGATATCGCCATTTGAAAGAGAGATTATAAAGAAGGCTAAACTTACAATGATTGCCGTACCAGCGGCTAATCCGTCAATTACATCTAAATGATTAAAGGCATTGGTGATTCCGAGGACCCAAATAAAGGTTATAATTATATTAGATAGATTTCCAATATAGACAATCTGTGTTCTTATACCGAAAAAGATTAACAATGATGTAGCAATAATTTGCACCAAAAATTTAGCCAAAACAGATAGCTCCCTGCGGTCATCGATTGCCCCAAAAATTAGCATTATAAATGAAGTCACAATTATTCCTCTTGCCTCTTGAGATAAACCTTTATGAAGCGAAAACCACAATAAACAGGTAAAAATAAAAGACAAACCCATAGCTATGCCACCTATAAGAGGTATTCCTTGAGGCATTAATACCTTATATCGCAAAGCAAGTTTCCTCAAGAAAAATACAAAAAACATTCCTGCTAAGAACCCGCTAAGGACTATAAGAAAATAATTAATTAGCATATATCACTCCTTTATTTTTAATCGTACCCTCATATAGATTCTCGTTCTTTCTTATCATATTTGTAAGGGTGAAATTAAAATCCAAACTCTCCCTTGCGTTTTGCCCCATTTGCGCTCTCAGGTTTTTATCCTTTAATAAAACAGCTAATCTCTCTGACATCTTGAGCATATCTCCAGGTGGAACCAGAAAACCTGACTTGCCTTCCACAATTACCTCTCCAATGCCGCCGGTATTGGTAGCAATAATTGGCTTACTAGATGCCATAGCTTCTAAGACCGCGATGGGTAAACCTTCCCATAAAGAGGTAAGCACAAATACATCTATTGCCGATAATATTCTGGGAATGTCCCTGCGCCGGCCGGTTAAAATAACCTGTTTCTCTAAATTAAATTTGCGGATTAATCTTTCTATCTTTTTACGCAAGATGCCATCGCCCACTAAGATAAATCTCACGTCTGGCAAGACTTTCTTTACTAAAAAGGCGAGTCTAATAAAATCTTGGGGAGATTTTTGAGGTTTAAAACAGGAAACCATACAGACTACTAAACCGTTTGTGTTTATTCCTAATTCTTTCCTTATATTTTGGCCTCTTGTGCCAAACTCTGTATAGTCAATGCCATAGTGGATAAGGCTGTATTTATTCTCCTTGCCAATATGATTATATAGGCCTTTTTGCTTATCATAATTTGAAACCACGATTAGTTTATCTGTAAAGTGCGCAATAAGCCTTTCTAGCCAGATAAAAAATAACCGCACCAGGATTGGCTGATAATCATTGAAGCTCCACCCATGAACAGTATGGACAATAATCTTTACTCTGGCTAATCGAGCTCCCCAGCGGCCTAAAATTCCAGCTTTTGAACTATGGGTGTGAACAATTTCAATATTATTTTTTTTAATAAACCGATAAATTTCAATTAAAGCCAGAAGGTCTTTTAAGGGGTTTATTGGACGCTCTAAACATATTGATTTCTTTATTGTTAGCCCATTTATGGATAAGGCTTCGGGGAGCAAGAATCCATCTTGGGCAGTAAATAAGAATAAGTGAAATTTTTCTTTATTTAAATGCCTGATTAAGCTTAATAATTGCTTTTGGGCGCCTCCTAATTCTAATTTAGTAATTACATAGAGAAGATTAATTCTTTGCATCTAAACAACACTACTATGTTATGTTAATTTTTGACCTTATTTTACTATTATTAAAAAGATAAGTCATTGTTTAGCAATAAGTTAAGAAAACTTTATCCTTTGACTGTCTGAGGAAAAATGCATTTTTAACAAAGTCGTGTAAACAAGTTATATTATAATCTTATTAAGAGAAAAATTCAAGTTACAAATTCAACTCTACCCCAACTAATAAGTCTGTTTTTTATTATAATAATGGCGCCCAATATCCCTTTTATAGATTTGGCGAAGTCCACCGCCTTTTGTAAATCCTCTTTGGATCTTACGCGGTTTGCCGTAGCCGTAGCTACTGTATCTGCCAAAGACGCATTTTTAGATAAAATTGTTACGGCGTCAGCTAAACCAAAACTTAAAGAATGTCCAACTCTACCCGAAGATGTGCATATGCCTATGGGGGTATCCTGGGGTTTTATTTTTAAATAAAGCCTGCTACATAATTTTAATCTTCCCGCATAAATTCCTATTTTACGAGTTTTACGCGTTACCAAAAATATATCGCCGCCATTCTCAATAATTATGTCTTTATAACCTTTCCTTAACAAATCCCTGCCTAAAAATTCAGCAACAGCACCTGCAACTGCTGCCATCGGCCCGACATTGGCGCACCGAGCTACCTTGGCCATTTTTTTCACAATAGGTGCCGCATTAAGCTCTACTACCAAGGGTTTCAACACAGTTAAAAATCTTCTGTCTTTGGCTATATAGTCTTCAATATTGCGACGATAAGAATTAACCCTCTCTTTAATAAAAGCCTCGTCCACAGGCTTATCAGTAAGGACCTGCAAATCTGTCTCTTTTACCATCACTCTTGCCCGATATAAATCTTTATTCTTCACCCAATCCCGATAGAATCTCCTTTGGTATTTATTTGTTTTCATTCTAACAAATGCGAGGCAAAGGTTCACTAGTTAACATATCCACGATGCGCTGCGTACCCAGAATAGTATTTATTATTACGCGGCCTTTGGGTTTGTTTACCACTGTGCCAATAATCTGCGCATTTTGGCCCAAGGGGTGTTTTCTTAATAAATTTAATACTTTTTTTGCACCAACTTTTTTCACCACCAATATCGCCCTACCCTCATTAGCAACGTATAAAGGGTCTATGCCTAATAGTTCGCACGCCACCCTTACTTTCGTAGATATAGGTATATTTTTCTCTTCAAGAATAATACCGAGTTTTGAAGATTCAACAATTTCATTTAAGGTAGTAGCCACGCCGCCTCTGGTAGGGTCGCGCATAAATTTTATGGCATCTATCTTTTTAAGTACAGGGATGAGTAGCTCGCTTAAAGCCGCACAGTCACTTTTTATATTAAATCCCAAATCCAATTCTTTTCTTTTAGCTAACACAGCTAAACCATGCTGCGCAATATTGCCAGTAACAATAATTTTATCGTTGGGTTCTATGTTTTTTATAGATAGTTTCTTATCTTTTATGATTCTACCGATACCAGAGGTATTGATAAAGAGCTTATCGCAGGCACCTTTCTCAACTACCTTGATATCGCCCGTAACAAAATATACACCGGCCTTCCTGGCATTTATAGAAATAGAATCTATAATCTTCTCTAACGTATTGTAATCAAACCCCTCTTCTATGATAAGCGCCAAAGAAAGATATTCGGGCAGAGCTCCTAACATCACCAAATCATTTACTGTTCCACAGACTGCCAGTTTTCCGATATCTCCTCCGGGAAAGAACAGAGGGCTGACCACAAAGGAATCGGTAGTAAAGGCGATTCTATCTTTATAATTTATTAGCGCGCTATCAGAAAGTTCTTTTAATATAGGGTTGTTAAGCTTCTTTAATAGTAAATCCTTGATAAGACTATGCATTAATCTTCCGCCGCTTCCGTGGCCAAGGAGAATTTTTCCCAAGGACATATTATACTTTCGCATTAGTTTATCCCGCACCTTTGTTAAATTCATTTTTTATTATTTTTTGAATATGCCCAAAGGTGCGGGATTTATATTTATGCCGTTTCCTAAAAGGTCTCTTTTTAACTGTTCGGCGTCTTTAAAAACAAACCCGCGGATACCCAGGCTGCTCGCCTTTTCAGTAAACTCTGCCCTATCGTCGGTATAAAAGGTATTTTGGGGCGTAGCCTTTAATAAATCCAGCGTCTTTTCGTAAATTAAAGGGTCGGGTTTTCTGATTCCGGATGCAAAAGAAGTAATTATATGGTGGAAGGTATCGAAGAGAGAAAACTTTTTCTTTAAATAATCAAAATGTAAAATATTTATATTAGAGAGAAGCGCAATTTTGTAGTGGGCCCTTAAGATTTTAGCTAAATTATATACCGCCTGATTCTTTTCGGTCAAAAAGAATATCTCATTCCAAATAGGCAGAAACTGAGTATAATCTAGTTTTAAATTTAGCATCTTTTTAACCTCGGAAAAAAAATTAAGCGGAGCGATTTTACCTTCTTCGAAAAGAGCGGTGACTTCGGAGTCAAAGAAAAGATTAAATATCTCCTGCGGAGGTTTGCCAGTAAAGCTGGATATTTTTTTTGCTGCTATCATATGGTCAAAGTCAATCAAGACATTGCCCAAGTCAAATATTACGGCTTTTACCCCGTTAGAAATTTTGCCTTCACCTGTTATAGCTTTGTTATTTCTAACGGGGTTTATGTTGTTATTATTCATCAATGGTTCGCTTGCAGTCTACCTGTGACATCGAGCGGCCCTTCGACAAGCTTGAGGGTCGTCCCGAGCAAAATCGAGGGAGGAAGTCGAAGTGTCAATTATCTTTGTCTTTCTTCTTTTTGAATAAATCTAAAAAACGGTCTTCGTATTCTTTATATACGCTCCATTTATCGAGTTCGGCTTTTAGCTCCTTGGCCTTGGAAATATCGGCGTTGGCTTGCATAAAGAGCCTCTCAATATTCTCTTTTACGGAGAGTGGCAGTTTGGTAAGTTGGGTTAAGGATTTTTTTATCCTTTCTATATCCTCTTCTCCAATCGGGCCTGGAGGAACGCCTAATTTAAGATAATCCAACAGCTTATTAATTTCACCTTCCATACCATGCGCTTGGCCTATAAGGTTGTTAAAATCTATTTGTATTTTTAAGAGCCTGGCTAATGCATCCAAGACCGCGTACGATGCCTTTGGGTTTTCAATCTGGATAGTGTAAAGAGGTATCTCGCCAAGAAGGCAAAACCCGTTAAATCCTTCCCTCTTAGCCATGCCTAAGAATAAACCGTTCATACCGCTAATTTGGCCTTCTAAGAGAAGCTGGAAATTATATTTCGTTAAAATATTGATGATTTCTTTTGAAGTAGCAGTAAACCATACCCTAGGCTGTTGTGTATAGTCTATGGCCTGGGGCATAGCTGCAAAACTTATAATCGTTTTCACCTTAAAGCCTTTGGCAATGTAAATAATCCTCTTGCAATATTCATCTGCCTTTGCTAAATCCGGCTGGGCATTGCTTATAAATATAATCAAATCATTCTCGCCGGTTTTGTTCTTCCAATAATAAAATTTGCTATAAGGAAATTCTGGCGTTTTCAATATGCCTTCCTGAACAATACTTCCCGTAGAATAGAAAAAATCTTCGGGGGGAATTTCTGCAAACTCTTCAGCTTTTAGCTGTTCGATTAGATATGTTGCTGCCTTAAAAGCAACTTCACCCATACCGGGCCAGGCACAAACAAGATAAGGATTTTTTAATCTGGGCCTCTTAGATAATTTCACGCCTTCCATATATTATCGCTCCCTTCAAACATCAAACTGGTATGTTTTTATAAATTCTTCTAATACCATTGCGCCTTTATATAAATTATTAATCTTGACATATTCATCTGCTATATGGGCGCAACCTGAGGCACCGAAACCTGTAGCAATCGCAGGTATATCTTTTTCTTGAAAGAAAGTTATAGTTGTTGCGCCTTCAGAACCTTTCATGCGCGGTTGAATCTTTAATTTCTTTGCCACCGCCGTTAAACATTTTACCAAGGGCTGGTCTTGATTTATCCAGTAAGGCCTTTGTATTCCTTGTATCTCTATCTTTGCCGCATTTCGCGGGATCCCGCTTTTGAGCGGTGAAAATTTCCTAGTATGTTTTTGAATAATGCCTCGTATATATTTCAAAATAGCTCCTGCTGACATGCCCGGCAGAAACCTGACGTCCAATTCAAATTCACACCAATCTGCTACTACATTCACTTTGTCTCCGCCTTTTATCGTCCCGATGTTTAACGTGGGTGGTTTAAGATACTTATTCTTTAGATAAATGAACCCCGCTCCTCTCGCGCGGGGCGGGGTGAATTTATGGGCTTTTAATTCTTTAAGTATATCTATGGCGATATCTATGGCATTTACACCCTGCCAAGGATAAGCGCCGTGCGCTTTCCTGCCCTGTATCTTTACCTTAAGATGAATAAGCCCTTTCTGAGTAATGATAATATCAAAGTCATCGGAATCTAAAACTACTGCTGCGTCCGGATTCAAGATACCTTTCTCTAATAAAGGGACGAGGCCCAAGCCAGAACCGCTCTCCTCATCGGCAGTGGCGGCAAAAATTAAATTATAATTCAAAACCACACCATCCTCAACAATGCTATTTATTGCCTCTAAGCTACAGCTCAGGTTTCCTTTGCAGTCAGTGGCGCCCAAACCGTATATCCTCCCCGCGCGTATCTTACCTAAAAAAGGATTAAAATGCCAACTTTCACCCGCAGGCACAGTATCTAAATGCGGTGTGATTAATAGGGAGCGTTTTTTGTCCCTGCCTTCCAAGAGTGCCACCACATTGGAACGTCTCTTTTTAAATTCGTAAATCTTTGTTTTTAACCCTAACTTATTAAGATAATTTTTCACAAAGCCGGCGATCTTAAATTCATCGCCAGGCGGATTTTCTGAATTTATCCGAATTAACTTTTGGGTAAGCTTTATGAGGCGTTTTTTATTTACCATGTGTTACCTAAAACAAGTTGAACAATTGTGGCTGGCGCAACTACCGCAGCCAGAAGATGAGCTCGTAATATTGCCCTGGCTTTCTTTGGAACTGAAGGCAAAATTGGAAACCAGCCGCCTTAAATCCTTGCTGTTGCAGCGCGGGCAAACAATTGAATCACTGCTGCTGCGGACTAAATAATCAAACTTTAAATTACAATTAAGGCAAGCGTATTCGTATATAGGCATTTTGAAATTAAAAGCCAAAGTTCATGCTAAAGGCAACTGCTTCGCTGTCAAATAATTGACCTTCTAAATTAAGCCAGGCCTTTTTTGTAAGAGGTAAATCCAGGCCAAAGATAAAACCAGTGCTTTTAGTTAAATCTGACATCTTCCGTTTTCTACTATCTGATACTGTGTGGATGTAATCTATCCTCGACCATCTTGTCCCTAAATAAGGTGTAATTTTTTTAAAATCATAGCAGGCCAATAAAGAGACCTGCCAGTCATCCAAAATCGCCTGATGCTTAACATCTCCTAAGTGCAGACTCTTAGGATGAACGCTTATATGTTGAAATCCAAAAACTGCTTTCACCCCGTTAGAAATTTTGCCTTCACCTATTATAGCTTTGGTATTTCTAACGGGGTTTATCTTTTTATCACCGTAAAGTTTTAAGCGAAAACCATACCCTCCTGCAAAATGCGACGGATAATCTATCTCATCACTTCCCAGCGGATGCTGTTTTATATTGCCCGCACCACCTTTTAAATCTATGGACAGCCAATCATAGACTCCATATGACACAAGGAGAAAATTTTGTGTACTCCTTACCTTACCATACTCATCCTCTAGGTACCTTTTAAAAATAGTATGGTTTTGGAATCCTATAAAGAATTCTTTCTTCTCGGGCATCTTTGTTCCATAACAGGGGGCAGCATAACAATTAGTAACCAGTAACCAGTAGCCAGTAACCAGAATAATAATCTGTGTAATCAGTTTTTTTAATCTGTGTAATCTGTGATTTATCTTAAGGGGCATATATCACACTTAGGTTTATTTTTCAAACAGAATTCTTTACCTAATTCTACCAAAAGCGCATGGTATTCATTAAATAATTTTACCCCGTTAGAAATCTTATTTTCTTTTCTTATAGCTTTGGTATTTCTAACGGGGTTTACTTCAGATTTAAGATTCTGCATAAACTCCGCACCTTTGCTATATTCAGTTTTTATTGCTCTTGAATGTGTCCAAAGGTGCGGGGTAAACAAATTTTGTACCTCTTCATAAGAAGAATCTTCTCTGATAAAGTGGTGCCTTGAAAGTATCCTTTTGGTATAGGCATCCACCACAAATATCGGCCTATTTAAGGCATAGAGTAATATAGAATCTGCTGTCTCCGGGCCAATGCCTTTTACGGAAAGTAATTGTTGACGTAAAGAGGAAGTAACTATGCCTGACATCTTTTCGACGTTACCATCATAATGCTTAATGAAAAATTTTAAGAAGCTTTTTAGCCTCTTTGCTTTAATATTATAATAACCCGCTGGCCTTATCAATAAGGCTAACCGTCTATGAGATAGTTTATAAAGCTTATCTGGCGCTAATAACTTATATTTTTTCAGATTATCTATTGCCTTTTCAACATTGAGCCAGTTTGTATTCTGGGTAAGAATAGCGCCTATCATAACCTCAAAAGGCGTATCTCCAGGCCACCAATACTGCGGACCAAAACGAGAATGTAATTTCTTATAGATTAAATTAAGCCTTCGCTTCATTATTTGAGTTCGAATGGATTATAATTATAATAGGCAAAGAGGGTATAAGCACTCGCTGCTACCGAACCAGTAGATTTACCTTTAGGAGTCATCCAACCATGGCCTGTATCTACAAAATCCTGTGTAGCATAAGGAAGGCAACTCTCACCTTGGCCAGAGGGCGAGGGACTGGAGATAATCATATTCCCTAACTGGAGAAGATATTCATCAGCTTTTAAGGCATACGACCTGGCTTTAGCAGTCATGCCTTTTTTATAATAAAAATCTGCCATGACCTTAAAAGCCAGGGTCATCTGGGCAGTCCATTCTGAAGAGACAACCCCTCCTCTTGCCACGTGTTTCTGAGGTGCAAAATCAAAACCCTTGATTTTTACAGTTTGACCTTCGGGCCTTTCATAAGAAACCTCTACGCTGCAATTCTTTTCTGCGAATTCTACAATCATATCGGGATTCATACCCAATTCTTCTAATTTTTCTGGACCGATTGCAGCAATGGACCAGGCATAGGTATCCGTAGCAATAGTCGAATCTCCCTTGCCACGCTTAACAGGGATATCAATTCTATCATAGGTATGCTTGGTTAACCAATTTAATACTTTATCTCGGCCTAAAAGATACCTCTCTTTGTGGGTGATTTTATAAAGCATGTTAAAAAACGCATAGGCATCCAGATTATGCTCTGTGGCATACCAGCCTATATTTGGGCCACCTCGGATACCGCCCTCTTTATCCTGATTCTGTAAATCGATTATGCTCGAGGCAATTCCTTCTGCTACCTCAAGATAATTAAAATCTTGGCTTTTTTTGGTATATTGCAGTATGGCTATCCCTAACCAGATATTCGGCCCGCTATGCACAACATACTCTGCGGGGTTTCCGTCGTTAAAATAGTAGGCATTAACAAATAACCCTTCTGTTCTCTTGGCTTTTTTAGTAAAGAAGTCCAGAATCTTTCTTGCCCGTTCAAAATCGGAAAAGTTAGTATAGGCCTGAGCTACCAAAGATTGATCATAAGTAAATGCCCAATTAGCAATCTCGCTATCTCCTTCAAAGCTCATCACCAGGCCAGTGCGGGGATTCTGATGTATTTTTAACCATTGATACATTTTATCTAAATTTGCTTTCTCTAAAGTAGCTTTCTTTTTATCTAAGCGCAGGAGTTCTTCGCTAACAGTATTCTCTTTATGTTGTACGGCAATGAGCTGTTCCTGCAAGAGCGTTTTCTCCTGAATCAATTTCTCAATCATAGCATTGAAATCATTTATCTTTCTGGATGCTTCGCTCTCTTCTAATTTTACCTTTTCTTCTAATTCTGCTTTCGCTTCTAATTTTGCTTTCTCTTCGAGCCTTATCTTCTCCTGCAATGCTGCCTTTTCTTCTTCAGCTGTTCTTATGCGTAATTGTAAAGCCTGCATCTTTAATTGTAAATCCTCTCTTTCTTTATTTATCTGTTTTACTGTCTGCTTGACCGCGCTGGACTCCTGGAGAATCTTAACCAGTTGTTCGACAAGCGCCTTATTGCCCTTAATTAATCTTACATTGATGTAGCTGCCAATTGCAAAGCCCAAGCCCAGTATCAGAATTATAGTCAAGACCACAGGGACAAACAATTTTTTTGCCATGGCATACCGCATCAGTCGATTATTGGCAGAGGGCATAATCTCCTCATAAGTTAATCCTATAAGATATCTATTGGGTTGGGTAGCTATATCTTTAACCCAGGCGGCCTTGCAAGATGCAGAGGCAGGACTTGCTGCGAGAGGCATTTCTATATTTAAAGACAATTTTGCCTGTTTACTTTTTATGAATTTGGCTAATTCGGGGTTTAAATTATTCACCGCAAGGCAGATACCGTCTTTACTGATGTTATTAGTAAAACCTTGCAGCCAATCTGACAAAAATTGCTTACCGTCAAGACTTAAAATGCGAAACTCTACAGGAAATACCGAATCCAACCTGATATACCGCCTGCGTTCTGGTTCTAAAGAGCCCTTTTTGAACATCCTGATTATCCTTTCTCTAGAATTATCCTCTGTTTGATTTTCTTGGCCAGGCCCTCTAAGAAAACCTTAAAATCAGGATAATCCTCTTGAGAAACAGTATTTTTCTTTAATTCTGTTTTTTGTCTAAAATATATCTTATTATTTTTTTGATTATATTCAACTATAAATTTTAGCCAGGGGCTCTCTTCGGTTATGCTGGGCGGCATATACTTTATAACAAGATTACCGGGAATTTCGATTTCGCATATTGTCTCCTTAATGTCTAAGATGGAAAAGTCTATTGGGTATTTACGCTGGCCCTTTGCCACTAAAGCTGTGTACAGGCTAGCCAATTGAGGCGTTATCCTGGTTCTGCCAGCAACGGTAAAATACTCCGAGCCTTTAAAGGAATAATTTAATACTACCGGTGCATTGAGATCCTCTAAGTTCTTTATATTATAGTTATCTAGTATTGCGCCTATAGAGGTAGCCTGTATTTTTTCTTTTAGCGATTCCTGAATCAATTCAGGCGGCGTATATAACATCCAAAATCGCTGCCTCTGGTCATACATACCGTAACTAAAAATACTTTTTTCTGCGGCTATTGTTTCATCGCGATTTATCTTTATCAAAAGGCGTTGTTTTATTAAGTTGTGTTCGGCAGGATACAGAGGAGTATTTTGTATCTTATATCCGTCGTCTTTAAAGATTAATACTTGCCGGCCTTGATCATCTGCAGGCAGGTCGCCAAAAGAGCAGGTTTCGGCAGTGGGGTCGATAAAAACAAGCTTATCTTTTACTGATACTGCGGCAATGCAATGATTAAAAAGTACGGATGGGAAATCTTCGTTTAAATTATAACATTCCTTTGTCGGAATAAGAACCGGCCAGGCCGCAAAACCTGCTTCTTTTAACATAGTCACTAAAAGTATGGCCTGGTCCTTGCAGTCTCCGTATTTGTTCTTAAATATATCACAGGCCAAATGTGGTTCGTATCCTGCCTGTCCATATTCTACTGCCACATAGCGGATTTTTTGCGCGCAAAAATTATAAATTGCCTTTATCCTGGCCTCTTCAGAATTTTGCTCGCTGGTTAATTCCTGGACTTTATCCTTTATGGCAGCATCTGTCTTTATCTTATCCTGGCTTAAGTTTCTCCACCAATTATAGACTTCCTGCCAAGAGGAAAACGTAGAGACCACTATTGTGGGGTTTATCTCTACATTCTGTGGCATATTTGATTCGGGTAAAATCTCGGGGATATTCTTAAACTGCCAACTATAAATTAAGCGGTCTTCCTGGGATTGTATTTTAGGTTTTAGCTCAGCGCCAAAATCATTATACTTGTCATTTAATGTTTTTATGTGTAAGATTTTTTCTTTGGGTAAATCAATACAGAAATCTGCCGCAATAATCGGTTCCCCTGCCTGCAGAGGGTAAGTAACAATGAAATCTTTCTTATTGATGAGCTGATTACGATTGACCTTTATTTTATATTCTACGCTTGAGCCCTCAGTAATTTCCGGAAAAGATATTATGTAAACACGCGCGTTGCTATAAAGCGGGAAATTCAAATATTTAGACACATCGCGGATATAACGGCTGCCCACTTCTACAACTGTACCGTCGGGTTTTATCGTACGGGCATATTCTAATTCCACTGTCTCATAGGTAGAGTCATAATCTATATGGCTTTCTGAAAAATCCTCCTTGCCTCGCTCATTTAGAATCTTAATTATATAATGGAGGGTAAAAACCTGGGTATTTTGCGGCGTAACTTCAATTTTTTCATCGCAAAACAAGATAAGCGCGCCTGCCTGCGGATATTCATCCTGCGAAGGGGCGCTCTCTAAAATCTTATAAACCTCCGGGCTTATATCTTTTATCTGTATAGGCCCGGTTTGTTTCTCAATTATATTAAGCCGTTCAGAAGCCACCGCACTGAACTCTTTAATCTTTATCTTTTTATAAATACTTATTGCCTGATCAAAAAGGTTTAATTTCTCAGAAGTTAAACCGTAATAATACAGATATTCGTCGTCGGGAATCTCCTCTCTGTTAAATACCTCAAGGGCATCGGTAAAATTACCTAATCGATAATAAGAGATAGCTAAAAACTTTTTTGCCGCAAGAATATTAGTCTTTTTAAATTCTTCTATTGCCTGTTTCCATTCTCCGTGATTATAGTAAAGTTCGCCAAGTTCAAAATGTAACCTGTCTGAATCTTTGCCCTTGGCAATTAAATCTTTATAAAGGTTGATTGCGTACTGATAATATTCTTTGGATTTTTTTATATAATCTTGCGCCTGTTTGAACTCGTTTTTTTGCCCACAGCCAGTTAATAAAGGTAAAAACAAAAAGGTAAAAGTAAAAACCACAACCCAAAATTTAAAATTTTGAGTTTTAAATTGTAGTTTTGCGTTTTTCGTTTTACGTTTTGCGTTTATATCTGTAATACGCATTGCAAGCTCCTTCGCTTGAGACCATACACGGGCCTATCGGGTGGTCTGGCTTACAAGCCTTGGAAAATAACGGGCAATCTCTCGGCGAAATCAAGCCTTTTAAGACTTCGCCACATCGGCATTTTTGCGACGTGCGACGTGCGACGTGCGACGTGCGACCAAAAGAGAACCTTTTCTCAGCGTCAAATTGAGAAAAATCATCTTTTATCTTCAGGCCGCTTTGAGGAATTTTACCCAACCCGCGCCAGGAAGTACCGCACGCTTTAAAAACTTTAAAGATTGTATTTTTTGCTTTAAGATTCCCTTTCCGCGTTACTGCGCGCATATATTGATTTTGTACGCATGGTTTATTATTTATGATTTGCTGTATAAGAAAGTAAACGCCCTCTAAAATATCCAAAGGCTCAAAGCCTGTAATGCAACAGCCTATTTTATATTTTTGGGGAATAAATTCATAGGATTTTGTGCCGATTACGCAAGAGACATGGCCCGGGCATAAAAAGCCTGAAAGATTTAATCTCTTATCTTTAAGCAGATAATTCATTGCAGGCGGAATCAATTTTAAAGAAGAATAGAAGAAGAGATTTCTTATATTTTCTTTTTTTGCCTGGATGATGCTCAACGCAATGGTGGGCGCAGTGGTTTCAAAACCCACTGCCAAAAATATTATTAATTTAGCCGGATTTTGGCGAGCGAATAAAAGGGCATCTAAGGCAGAATAAACCACCTTGACATTACTTCTTCCTGCCCGTTCTTTTTCCAGAGTGGACCTGGTGCCGGGAATACGTAACATATCGCCAAAGGTTAAAATAATATTATCTTCATATTGGGTGAGCTTTATTGCATTATCAATATATTCCTGTGGACTCACGCATACGGGGCACCCCGGCCCGGCAATTAATTTTAAATTGAATGGCAGAAGTTCATCCAAACCGAATCTAAAAAAACTCTGCGTATGCGTACCACAGACTTCCATAATATTTATGTGGCCGCCGGGTGTAATCGCCTTGATTTTTTCCGAGAGCCTTTTAATCAGGTGAATATTACGGTATTCGTCAATGTATCTCATCTATTAATCTCAAGGTATCTTTTGCTCTTTGGGGGTCTATTTTCTCAATGGCAAAGCCGGCATGGACTAAACAATAATCTCCTTCGCGAATACGAGAGAGCATCTGGATATTCACAGTGCGGATAAGCCGGCCTGCCTCTACGTCGGCAAAATCGCCTTTGATCTTTTTTATCTTCATGGGTATACCCAGACACATACTTTATCCTTTCCCGCCATAATCATCTCTGTTCTGAGCGGGGGGATCCCGCCTTTAATCTAATCGCTGGGCGGGAAAAAATTCGCTATCGCTACCTGCCCTAAGGAAATACTAGAATCATTGCAAGAGAGATTTTTATGCGTAAATACCTTAAAATCTTCCTTATATAATAAATCTAAAGCCAGGCAAAGTAAAAGGTTATTTTGAAAAACACCGCCGGCTAAAACCACCTTATTTATTTTGTTCTCTTTTCTTAAGACCAGGCACATCTTTCTGACCATTTGCGCTATAGTTAAATGAAACCTGTAAGCAATTTTTTCTTTGGGTTCTTTGGCTTTTAAATCTCCAATTATCTCTTTAAACATCAAAAGAGGGTCTAAAGTATAACCATCTTTTTGTTTAATAATCTTAAACTTATAACTAATAGCTTGCCACTTACCTGCCTGCCACTGCCTTCGGCGGGGTCCCGCCAGAGGCGGTTGACCGGCAGGCAGGTAGCTTGTGGCTATTTTCTCTAATTCCATAGCCAATTCTGCTTCCAAATTAACCTTGCTTTTTCCTAATACCAGGCTGCCTACAGCGTCAAAGAGCCGGCCCATACTACTGGCTAAAGGAGAATTAAAGCCTGATAAATACATATTTTTTAAAACTCGCCACTTCTTTTTATCTATTTTTTTTACCAAATCCAGGTCTAAATTTAAAAACTTATCTTTGTATATAGAATAAAGCCAAGCCGCAGCAACTCTCGCTGGCTCTAATATTGCTTTTCCCCCGCCCAAAAGAGGAATTTCCTTAAGGTGCGCAACTCTTTTAAAATCTCTATAGTTAGAAACGAGAAATTCTGCACCCCAAAGATTATTATCGCTGCCAAAACCTGTGCCATCAAAAGCCACGCCGATTACTTTCTCGTTGTTCAAATTGTTTTCTACCATACAGGAAGCAATGTGGGCGTGGTGATGCTGAACGGGTATTAGGTGATAGGTGTTAGGTTTTAGGTTGAAAGCATATTTTGTAGATGAATATTCCGGATGTAAATCATAAGCAATTATTTTAGGTCTTTTTTTAAAAAAATATTTTACTGTCCTTTCGAAGTTTGAAAAATCTTTGGGCGCACTTAAATCTGGATGCGAGAGACTTAGATAAGCAAAATTACCTTGAGCAAAACAAACCGTATTCTTTGTTTGGGAACCCAAAGCTAAAATCGATTTTTTGATTTGAAACGGAAGTTTTATCTTTTTAAGCTTCATTTCCTAATAAAAGCCCTGAAAAAGCCTTTCTTTATGATTACGCAGATTAAAAAGCAGATTCCACAGATTAAATCTCCAACCAGAAAATCTGTGTAATCTTTTTTGAAATCTGTGTAATCAGAGGTCTCTAACATAGTTTTTGGTACTTTTTTAGAGACCTTCTAATAAAGATTTGTACTTTTCCATAAAAAAGCGGGTTAATTTGTATCGGCTTATGCCTCGGCCGATCCGCTGTTTTTCAACAGATACCAAAGGCATAATACCCCTCAAAGAATTAGTCAGAAATGCCTCATCCGAGGCGTATAAATCCGGGATGCAAAAATTGCCTGCGTATGCCTTAATATTATGTTTTTTGGCTAAATCAAATACGGCTCTCCTGGTAATACCGTTTAAACAACTACATTCTAAGGAAGGAGTAAATAATTCTTGAGCTTTAATAAAAAATAAATTGCTCCGGCTTGCCTCCGCAATATAACCCTTATGATTAAGAATAATCGCCTCATCAAAACCCTTCTCTATTGCCTGTGCATAGGCCAACCTATATAAAAGATAATTTGTAGTTTTAAGCTGGGCAAGAGAAGAATTCTCATTTTGTCTGAAGGAAGAAATACAGGCGCGGAATCCTTTATTATATTCCTGAGAAGGATAAGGCTGATATTTTTTTACCATAACCAATATGTCTGTTCCTTTTTCGCATTTCCATAAAGTCAACCTTACATAAGCATCTCTAAAACCATTTATCTTAACGGCCTCATGAATAATCTCCTTTAACTTAATCAAGGGATACGGGCATCTTATGTCTAATAATTTGGCGGATCTTTTAAGTCTTTCAAGATGCTTATCAAAATAAACTATTTTCTTGTTATATGCGCGCATAGTCTCAAATAATCCCCAGCCATATAAAAACCCCGGGGTTAATATAGGCACGCAGGCTTGCTCTTCTGGTATAAATTTTCCGTTTAAAAAAATTGTTATTTTCATATCTTTATTTTATTGCTTCCATCATTGCCCTGGCCTTGATCAGTGTCTCCTCATATTCATCTTCCGGTTTTGAATCTGCAACAATACCGCCGCCCACGCTAAAATACAATTTATTTTTTTTCTTCAATATAGTGCGTATTAAGATATTCAAATCCATAGTGCCGGAAAAACTTAGATAACCCAGGCTTCCCGTATAAATGGAGCGCCTTGAGGGTTCTAATTCCTCGATAATTTCCATCGCGCGAATCTTAGGGCAACCCGTAATTGAGCCGCCAGGAAAACAAGCGCGGAGCAAATCAATCCTGTCTTTATTTTTATGCAGCCGGCCGCAAACAGTAGCTGTAGTCTGAAACACAGTGTTATATTCTTCTAATTGCCTTAATGTGTTTACTTTTATAGAATCATAACTGCATACACGGCCTAAATCGTTTCTTTCTAAATCCACAATCATTACCAGTTCTGCTTTATCTTTGGCGCTCTCCAGAAGGCCTTGTTTAAATCTTAGGTCATTTAATTTATTTTCAGAACGGGGCCGTGTGCCTTTCATCGGGCGGGTGGTAACTATATTGCCTTCCAATCTTAAGAAACTCTCCGGAGAAGAACTTAAAATTTGAAAATCTTGCGCATCAAGATATGCGCTAAAATAAGACGGGCTGATTTTACGCAGGCGCTTATAAATCCGGAAAGCCGACAAATCTGTTTTGGCATGAAACTCTTGAGAGAGATTCACCTGATAGATATCACCTTTTCTTATATATCCCTTGGCTCGTTTTACGGCTGAAATATAATCTTCTTTGCTAAACCCCGTTAGAAGATTAGGATTTGACTTAATAAGCTCTTCTAACGGGGTAAAATTAGATTTTAATTCTCTGGGGCTGACATTAGGCTTATTTTTCTTGCCACTGCTTCTAAATGAATTAATCTTACAAAGCAGTTTATATATCTTTTTAAAATTAAATTCGCAAAGTGACTTTGCCAGATAGTAATTCTTCTCCGGAATTCCTGCGCTGAATATATAAAGCAATTGTTTCAAGTGGTCAATTATAATTGCGGTATTATAAAATCCAAAGGCGCAATCCGGCATATCTAAACCGGCTTTGGGCCTACTTTTTAATTTCGTCTCTAAAGTAAAACCTAAGTCATACGCAAGATAGCCTACTGCACCGCCTAAAAAAGGAAGGCTACTCTTAGGAATAGAAATCCTGTATCGGCCTAATATTTCTCTTAATCTTAGAAGAGAATCCTGATTCTTTGTTTTTAAAACATAGAAGGGGTCTATGCCCAAAAAAGAATACCTGCCTAAAGAATTTGAATTTAGGCTGCTGTCTAAGAAAAAACAGCCTCTTTCGTTCTTCAGGACTTCAAAAATCTGCAAAGGCTCTAAATCCAATTTATATGATTTCAAGATGTAATATGCCATCTATTCTAAAAGTGCGCTCTTCGTTTCTTAGGCAACAGAAACCAACTAAGTAACTTTTAAATTTGTCCTGCCGGATTTCTTTAGGTATTACCTCCCTTTCAGTAACTGAGGCGTCGGAACCGGAGAGATATCTTATTTTAAGTTTCACTCCTAAGTCCAAGGCTTGCTGTATCTTAGCAATCTTTTGATTATTTATATCATCTAAGAATCGGGAATTAAGCCCGAATAAGCTTAAGAAGTTTGTAAAATCTAATATTCCTTTGGCCCGCAACATTTCCTTAAGTTTATTAAATACATCGAGAGTAAGCCCTACATCAGAAAACGCGCGATGCTTCTGTTCAGTTTTTATTCCCAACCTTTCTGCTACAAACCACAGGCTATAACGCTCTAAACCCGGCACAATCCTTTTAGCCATTTTCAATATATCCACAACTGCGTTATTGTGCACTAACTCTTTACCTATAAGCTTTAATTCGTTCTTTAGGAATTCTAAATCAAAGGTGGCGTTGTAAGAACAGAGGCAGCTGTCATGAATAAACCTTAAGAATTTAGGTATTGCTTCCCTTGTTTCAGGCGCACCCTGAAGCATATCGGGCGTGATTTTATTGACTGCAAAAGCAGCGCTAGATATAAGCCTATGGGGATTTACCAGGGTTTGAAATGTGGCTATCATTTCTTTGCCTTTAAATCTTATGCCGGCAATTTCTACTATTCTATCGCCTGATTCCGGTTCTAAGCCTGTGGTCTCAGTATCAAAGATAGTAAATTCTATCTCATCTATATTTTTAGGCATTTTTTCTTTTGACAATATAAGCCGGGATTAATTTTGCAGGATGATAAGAGAGCTTTACCTTTTTAAGATTCTCTAATCCCGAATCATCCATAATGTTTATATATTTATAGCCTTCTAATTCGCTGCAAAACCGACGGAAGATAAATTGACTCAAGCCCTTAATAAACAAATCGGCTATCTCGTATAATATACAGAATGTATCTTGATTTAATTTAAATCCGAATGTAAATGCCTTGATTTTTTTATCTATTCTTACCAGCCTGCCTATAAAATCCAAATCCGGATAGTTATCCAGTGCATTTTTTAAAGATATTCGGCTATCCTCAAGCATGCATTGATAGATGTGGCCTTGATTTTTGATTTTACGTTCTTTTGCCCAGGAATCATATAGCTCTAAACAATCACCTCTGTACTTTAAAGAAAAAGGGAGATATTGAAATCCATAATGCTTGATAAAATAATTAAAACATGCGCGTTTGGATTTAAACTTATTACCTCTTAAGTTCGCTAAATCGCCTCTTTTGCATATATAATCATAAGATTTAATTTGACAGGTATAACCTAACCCTTCATAAAAAGAAAGGCCTCCTTCCTCAATATTTTCTATGCGCGATATATCTTTATTTTTATTAACCCTGTCCATAATCTCAAATACTTGTTGGATTACTTCTGGATTCCTATTCTCAGCCAACGGAGCAAGATACAAAAAGCAGCCAATCTTATCCTTAAAGAATATACAAAGGCTGTTTTCAATTACCGACCAATAAATATCGAAAAGCCCTTTCCAGACATAGATATTTTCAAAAGCATAAACGGATAATTCATGCCGGCTTTTGCCTAAAAATTTACTAAACGTCCCCTTATCTTTGATGGATAAATTCTTAAGTTTCACCCCGCCCTTCCTTTTTAATCTATACCCCAGCCCTTTAGGAAGGGCGGGGTTCATCGGGTAACTCTAATTCGATAACGTCTGAAACCTCTTCGTAGGCCTGTAGAATTTGAGGATTATCTTTCAGGATTCTAACTTGAGCGGAAGAATTAAGAAAAGCGGCTAAATAATCGGTATAAATTTTAAACTCATCGTCTTTTAAATGCTCCTGCACATAAGGGCAATTTAAATCCAGCGTCAGAATAACTTTCCTGCTTCTTAAACTAATAAGAAACGGATACAGTTGACACTCAAGGGGACGAAACTCGTAGATTTTACATTGATTATCTTTAACCTCCAAAAAAGGGCAGATAAAACCCGCTCCTTGCGGATTGGGGACGGGAAGCAGTTTCTTATTCAAAGAGATAAACGCAGAGGGGATTTTTTTATCCAATAAGTCTTGTATCTCTTCATCTAAAAGGCAGGGCGACCAGACGGAATCTATTTCCTTAAATCTACAGCAACCCCGGCATTTAAGACATACTTCAGAAGGCACAAATTGCTTGATCATTTAACAATACTACCCAATTTAAGTTTTCTTTCCGGGCTGACAATGACAATGCCGCTTTCATCAGACCCGGCCAAAATCATCCCCGCGCTCTCCACGCCCCGCAAGACCGCCGTATCCAAATTATCCACGACAACCACCTGTTTTCCAATGAGCGTTTCTTTGGAATATGAGCTTTTAATCCCTGCCACAACTTGCTTGGTCCTGTCACCTAAATCCAAAGTTAACACCAACAGCTTGTCAGCATGGGGATGCTCCACGACATCCTTAATCTCAGCAATCCTAAATTCCAGTTTCCTAAAATCATCAATTGTAGCCATTCGTTTTCTCCTCTTAAAATTTTAATTCCATAGACAGTTCAAGCTGATAAGCGCAATCTGGGGAACCGTCTCCCCGTACAAAAGGACTAAACAGGCTCCCCGTGGTATCATCCCTCAGTTCCTTATAATATCTGCCGGGGAAGAAATATCCTCCTAAAAGACTCACTAAAATATTCTTGTTTAATTGGTAATCAATGAATAAATCTGTCTCGTATCCCAATTCTTGACATAAATATTTACCCTCGCCGTTCAGTGTCCCAACAGGCCTCGTAAAAGACCTTAAATAATATCCGTAAAGACCAAGAGACAACTTATTAGTAGCATTAAAATCAAAACCGATGGAAGGCATAATCAAATTCTCAAAATCTCCTGAGCTAAATGTTTTTGGCCGAGGCACTCCGTAGTTTAAACCATAACCGCCACCCATAGCCACAATCGGCAGCATCTCAACATTGTTTGAGCTTATAGTATCGCCTAAGTTTCCGTTGCTCGGAGAATAATAGCTGAAGGCCCGGTTCTTGCCTGCAGCATAAAGTACATCAGGATCTCCTGCCATATCCAAACTTGCCTTATTGCCGGAACAAAGCAAAAACTGCAATGACGGGTTGAACTTACCCATTACATAATCTAAGCCTGAGTAAAACATGTAGCCGGTATGCTGCACATCTTTATATTCAGAAGATGCGCTTTTGGCATAACCAAAATTATGCGCTGCTTCCAGCTGCAAAGAAAAATCTTTTCCCTTAAATTCCCAGGCTGTGCCAAAAGTCCCCAGGATATCCCTTTTTATCGGCGCGCTAAAAAGACTATCACCGCGCTTCTTGGGAGAAGTATAATCTGCCAACACCCCGATATACGGCCAAAAAACTTGATTTCCTAAATTTATTTTGGCATCCGTAGCGAAAAAATTTGCCGCGTTAGGTTCATACTTTTGCTCCTGCTCTTGTTCCTGGTCGATTCTGGGGCCCAAATGATTCTTATAAACCAGGTCTGGACGGCAATAATAAACTCTCCAAAAGATATTTTCGGTTTCCCGGTATAAAGTCAGGCCATAGTTCTCATAACTGCCATTTAAGCTAAAACCATTACCCACTTCATAAATATAGAGGCCGGCCTTAATTCTAAATTTGTCGAAGAGTGCAGAATCTGCCCAAAATTCCTCAACTTGCGGCAGGAGTTGGCTGTCGTGATATTTTCCTATCCTGCCGCCGGAGTTAATGAGAGTATTGTGGATAAATACTGGCGCGCTGTAATCATAAGGCCCGTTTCGCTCAAGTTTAAGGTAAAACTTAGGGCCCTGATTTTTAAAATCCGCGCTAAAGGACAGGCTATAATCTATCCCCAAATAAGCTGTGTGGTCATCCTTATTACTGCTGTCTAAGTCTGCTACATTTTTAAAACTTACCGCATCTGTCCTAAAATAAGTGCCCAGGGATAAATTAAGATCTTCTGTTTCTAATAAAGGCGAGCCAAAACACAAGCCTTTGAGAAAAAATATCCATACTAAGAATAGCGATGATTTCTTTAACATTCTTGAGACTAACACTACTATGTTAATTTTTGACCTTATTTTACTATTATTAAAAAGATAAGTCATTGTTTAGCAATAAGTTAAGAAAACTTTATCCTTTGACTGTCTGAGGAAAAATGCATTTTTAACAAAGTCGTGAGACTAAATAGGGGAGTGATTTTTGTGCTATTAGTATACTACTATAAACTTTCTTTGACAATTTATAATTTAGGTAAGAAAATTAGATGGCGGGATTTATCTTATAAACGGGGCCTACTCTATAAGGTTCTAACTTTTTATGAGGTCCCAATTGATAATAAGTTACCACAAGAAAATATTTAAGGCAAGCTGTTTTAGGCACCGGGCGCTAGGCCGCGCAGGAGGAATTGCCGGAAGCCTAATTGGCCGCTCGCTTCGCACTAATGCAATGCGTGTTCGGCTCTGCTTGCGGCTTGCGCTGGGGGCGGCAGCGCAAGCCGCAAGCGTCCTCGCTTCAAGGTATGTTGACACTTGAAAAAATTATCTGTTTTTAAGAAGGGCTCGTCCGCTCTCCCGCCTTAAGCCAAATAAAAACCTCCCTCAAACGGCGGGAGGCAGAGCCAACTCGGCATAGCTTAAGAGCAAATTAAGATTTGATAGTTAAAAAAATTAACCGTATTTGCTAATCAAGCCTTTAATATTAGCCTGATAATAAATTTTCTCTTCTTTTGTTATCTTAATTATTAATTGATGCGTCTCCAATAATGCTTTCATGTCTCTCTGGAAGGTTCTTGGGGTTCTTTTTTTATACAACGTATTCAGTAAAGGATAATTATTAAGTTCTTCTGCGGACATTATATTTTTATCTAAAATCATTTCTGAAATTAAATATTGTCTAGAGTTAATTTTTCTGTTTTTAGCCAAATACGATAAGTAATCTTTAAACAATAACTTATCCGTAATATTAACTATTTCCTCAAAGACATTTTCTAAAGCATTATTTAGAACTGATAGTGCAAAAATGATAAATTCTGTCTGTTCTCCTTTATTTTCCTTACGCGCCTTAGAAAAGAGAGAGAAGTATATGTCATAATTAGAATAGTAATATATCCATAACGCAAATGAAGAACCATATTTAAATCCGAAATCGTGTAATATCAGACTTTCAAGTGCTCTCCCGGCTCGACCATTTCCGTCTCCAAAAGGATGTATAAGTTCTAAATAATAATGTGCTAAAATAGCTCTTATTACGGGATACTCTTTCATAACCTCTTCACTATTTAGCCATTCAACAAGCCCCTTCATTAACATCTTTATATCTTCCAAAATATGCGGCGGCCTATAGATACCACCGTGCTGTTCATCACCAACCTTGACTTCAAAATTTCTATATTGCCCTGGCACATTACCATTTTCGAATGTTCTATCGGTAATAATCCTGTGTAATTCCCTTATTAGTTCCTCTGTTATTAAAAGTGGTTTATTGGGTTCGGGTTTCTTAAAGTTGTTAATATAATCATAAACTTGTTTTATATTATAAGTTTCTATATCTTTTCTTTCTTTAATTTTCCGCAGGTCTTCTTCACTCAAAATTTTTTCTATCTCTTTTTCTGTTGAAGGATTCCCCTCTATAGCTAAGGTACCATGAATACTTTTAATCATTAATTGTTTGACTACTCTTTCATTTATGGCCTCTACCCAATTAGGGATGATGTGTATTTTCTCAACAGCCTTCTTGTTGCTAAGAATATTAATGATAAAGCCCATAATTTCATCAGCCATCCTATTATATCGTAATTCAAATATTACTGGTTCAAACTTATAAGGCTTAACCTCTATGGGCATAATTATTACTCCTTATTTTTGTCGTTTGTTTTGTCGTCTTATAAATCTATATAACTACCTAATCTATATATAGTTGCTACATATAAAGTATATAATACGTACTAATTTTTGTCAAGTATTTTGTCAATATTAATTTCGACGAGAAACCTCAAGGATTGTCGGACAACCACCCAGGCTGGCGCCGAATGAGCCCCGCTCCCAAGCGGGGCGAATGGGGCGCGGGAGATGTGGGAGCCGCGACAGCGGCGGCGCCTTAAATCACCATAGAAGACTTAAAATAGATTCTGATTTTGTCGCATGACCGCCGCCAAGATAACAAAAGAGCCGCAATTTAAATTGCGGCTCTTTTGTTTTTCCCGAATGAAGTCAATCTACGCAGTGTCTCATTGGGATCCCGAAGAGACACAAAAGCGAAAACTACATTTGGGCTAAGAACGGGCTCGTCCGCTGTCCTGCCTAAACCAAGTTTAAAACTCCTCTGGACGGCAGGACGCAGAGCCGCGTCGGTTTGGCTTGAGAAGGTCAAGTCCGATGCAGAGAGGTATTATTCTATCAAAAAGAAGAAGCCAGTATTACCTTCTAAGCTTATTTGGAAACTTTTTATGCGTCTTCTCCTTTTGGTAATAGCATAAATAATGTGCCGGCGACAAGAAACACAAAAATTATGCCTAACCATATTACCGGATATGGCGTTCCAAATGCATCATGATGAGGTTTCAGTTCAATAATTCTCTGGATATCTCTCATGATAAGCCACACTATGTTGCCATAGACAACCGCCTTATTTTTAACCGGATCTTTCGCCGCGAAACCTGACATAACTCCGATTGCCAACAGGAAACAACCAAGCATCCTCACCGTATACAGCGTATGCGGTTCTAAGGCAGTCAATTTAATCCCATACACCAAATCTGCAATCTTAAGAATAAGAGGCACATTGGAACTAAATGCGACAATCCCCAATAAAACATTTACTACACAAAATATAGCTAACAATAACTTAAGCGCGCCGATACGTCGATTCATTCGACCCCCTCCTTCCATTTACTGCCACATCCTGGCAGGTAAACTGATTTATTTTATCACACATTTTTGCACGTATAAAACGATTTATTCTCAATTAAACACCCTTGAAAAACACCAGCCCAATCGAGTCTTGAATCAAGAGCCAAAGCCTTTATCCCGCCGAGCCTCTGGCCTTGCTTTTGACAATATTGCAGATAATCTTGCGCGGGATTACTTTCCGGGGTAATTAAAAAAATATCCAATTCCTGCAATTGCCCCAGTTTTCTGCAATAACTATAGTGATAGTTTTCCTTTAGCCTCCTTTCTACTAATGTTCTTAGTTGAAACAACATTTCATAGGACACGTGGACACCGCCTGAAAACTGTAAGAAAATTGCGTAAGAATACTTGTTTTCTTTAGACAAAAGTGGCGCCATCATAAAAAATCGTGGTTTTAATTTGCATGTCTCAAAAGCTCCGTTGAGAGCTTCTACAACGTGGCGCTCGTTTAATTTTTCACCGCAAATGTCAGATATCTTATCTTCCTTACCTAAAAAACGCACGAGCGGACATTTTTCCTTAAAACCTACGACTTCTATAATATCATTTAGCCTATAACGGTATAATCCGCCCCCGGTAGTAATAATTACTGAATAGCTTTTACCCAATTGCAACTCATGGGCAAGAACCGTATGTTGTGCATCGTCGTGTTTATCAATTTCACGGATTTCTAAAAACTCAAAAAAATGAGAATTGATCGAGAGGACACTTTCACGCTCTTCAGTTAAAGGGAAAGAGACTACTCCCTCTGTAGCCAATAAGCCTTTGGGCTGTAGAACTACACCAGGGAACATTTGCCTTAAATTAGATAAATGATTGGCCGCATTACCATCGCCCCAGCAGCTAATAAAACACAAATTCGGCCAAATATTTTTAAACAAATCTGCCTTCTCAGGCATTGATCCAGCAGAATTAAAGATGAATTTTAATTCTGCGGCTCTTGTCTCGTCTTTAGGAAGCTTTTCAAGAAGTCTTTGAGTTAAATTCTCCGGAAGCCTGACCGGAGGACTCAATGTACCCTTCCCGATATCATTAATAAGAGACGGCGCAAAACTCAAAAGCGGATCATAAAGAAGCGTCAAAAAAGTCGGATTCCAAACAGAAATAAATGTTAATTCTTTTTCTCTAAGAAGAAACAATAACGTAACATAACGAAACGCATTGATATCTTCAATTAAACCGACTTCCTGCTGGACGACCAAAAGAACTTTAAGTATATGTTTTAGAGCCGGACCGAAATATTCCGCATCTTGCTCAAATCCAACTGGCATGCTTCCATAGCTAGATTTTATGCAAAGATTTACCGATGGCGATATCGACCAGTACGAAGATCCTTTTGTGACTCCCCTGTTTTTTACTGCAATATCATAAAGCCACGGCAATGTTGCTCTCTGAAATTGCTTTTTAAGCGTTGGCGTATACGGGATATACTTCGTAGATGACACTGACCCGCTTGAAGGCTCAAAAAGTAAAACTTTTTCCCTTGTTAAGATATTACTATCTCCGCGAGCTATTAAATCGATGTAGCATTTATAATCCTCGTAACTCGTAACGGGCACCCGCGCTTTAAAATCAGCTATACTCTTTATAGCAGAAAAATGATGTCTTTTGCCGAATTCGGTTTTGCCATTATCTTTTATTATGCGCAAAAGAAGCTTTTCCTGTGCAATTTTAATCCGGGAAAGAGACCGTTTAAAAGAACACGCCTCTCTATAACATAAAACCATCAGAAGATAATATGCTATGCGATACGTCAATCCTTTAAACATTTTCATGTATCCGTGATTTATTGGTATGTTGACTATTGTTTAACTTCATAGCATGATGACGAAAACCGAAATTGTAAATAATATTCTCCCATCTGGATAACTTAGTGCGACTCATTCGCTTAGCAATAGATTTAATACTGTACGTTTCTTTCCAAATCCACTCTATTCCTTTCTGTAGTATTTCCGGAGTCATTTTAGCGGGTTTAAATACTACATGCTCGTAATCGTATAGCTCCCAGTTGTCCTCAATGATTCTGCCCTGCTGCTTAAAATCGTCATATACGCGAGTCCCCGGAAACGGAGTAAATATGGTGTAGCGCAACAAATCAATCTCGGCCTTCCGAATAAACTCTAACGTCTTTTCAAATGAACTCTCGTCATCAGTATCGAACCCAAACATGAAACAGCCCAGTACGCTTATGTTTTTATTATGCAGTCTCTTAACCATATCTTTATATTCATCGACTGAATTAAAATCTTTGTGCGATTGGTAAAGCGCCGCTTGCGATATGGTCTCAAATCCTAACAAAAGACCGAAACATCCGCTTTTGACTGCTAGATTTAGCAACTTCTCATTATTCATTATCTTCGTTGTAGTAAGGCCAACCCATTTTATATTAAGCGGAATGAGCGCTTCATAGAGCCGCGTAGCATATTCGATATCTTCGTTAGGATTCGGATCTAGAAATATGTATCGTCTGCCTTTCATGCTCTTAATTTCCCTGACCACATCCTCAACCGGACGTTGATAATACTGGCCTTGCCTAGCAACGGGAATACTGCAATATTTGCAATGATTCGGGCATCCCCAAGTTGCCATTATAGTATTTAAGGTCAAGTAAGATTCCTTGGTAAGCAAATCTCTTCTTGGTAAAGGCAAATGTGCCAAGCTAATTGTTTCGGTAGAATTATAGAATTTCTGCAACGTGCCGTTCTTAAAATCGCGTAAAAGCCTAGGCCAGCTATTTTCGGCAAACCCGATCACAACCGAATCGGCGTGCTGAATAGCCTCATCCGGCAAGACTGTCGGATGAACGCCTCCCAGAACCACCGTTATCCCTTTTTTTCTTAACATATCGGCCAATGAATATGCTCTCAGAGCCGTTGCAGTTACGGCGCTAATTCCTACCAAATCAGCCTCGAGATTATCCGGTAACGGATCAACGCCCTCGTCAATTATCTTTATATCGGCTTCTATATCCGGAGGTACCAGGCCCGCCAATATCGTAAGAGTAATCGGCGGATACCGAAGCGTCTTATTAAATGTGCCGCTTTTATATCGGTATGTTGAATCATGAGGCAAAATCAAAGCGATTTTCATATTCAAGCTCCCATGCTAATAGTCTCGCCCATGAGTTTGTGGACGATTGGTTTAAAATTATCGTGAGATAGTTCGGCTAAACAGACAAGCTCATCACCGCTTTCAAACAAGGGATTAATTTCCTTAAAAAATCTTATATGCGGATCCCTTAGTTTGTGCTCCGGTATTTCCGCATATCTTTCTCGTAAACAAGCAACTGCCCCGTCAAAATGAATTATTCCAGTATCCGCATTGTATTGATCAGGGAATTTTATTCGAGAAAACGTATCCATAATTGATTTCTCATGCAACGGAGTTTCCTTATCGAATCTAGGATAGAATGCATGAAAGTATACCGGCAAGAATCTATACGTTTTATACCCCATAGATATTAAAAACCAATACAGCTTGGAATCCTTGTCTTTTTCTAATAGAGAAAATACGAGATCAAACCATTTTCTAACCAACTCTGTTCCACCCCAAAATTCCTTATCTATGATAGTATCTCCCGAAAAAATGCCCCTTATCTTCACACCGTTTACGCTTGCGCGTATTAATTTTTGCGTTGAGAATCCCTGTATTGTACCGGACTCAACATCAGAAAGTACAATAACCCAATCCTTCTCTTTTAAATCATGCTCAAAGCAATCAGAGGTAATATGTTGGAAGTATTGATTAAGCAGTTGGCACATGCGGCCCTTTTGCAGTCCTGTAAGTTCTTTAACCGATAATAATTCGCCTTTTAGTCCCATAGCTTTCCCTTAAACAAACGCCCAAATACCTCTTTTTTTCAACATAATTTTAAGCGCTACGTTATACGCGAATAAAGGCAAGAAATATTTTCTCGTTGGCCATGTCCTTTTAAAAATCGAACGAATGCTCATAACCTGAGACAAAGTACTCTCATAAATACTCTCTAACGAATCTTTCTCATTACCCAAATTATTGTTTTTAAACAACGCATACGGATTATGAAGTCTTTGCCAGAATGTTTCGTCGTATAACATCCCTTCTTTCTTTAAGCGATTATAAATTTCCGTCTTGGGAAACGGATACAGCGGATGTATTACCGCAACTGGAATGCCGTATTGGTTAAGAAAGTGTACTGTTTCGTCAAAAATTGCAATATCATCTTCAGGAAACCCCAGCATCATCCCCAAAATAAGTATGATATTATTGTCCCTGAATAACTTGGTATAAGCGGCGTACTCTCCTTTTATGTTAAATTCCTTATTAGAAGCTTTTAAAGCAGCGGAATTAATGCTCTCCAAACCTAGGAATGCCGAATAACAACCTGACTGGGCAGCAAGCTTGATAATGTCCGGCCGTTTACAAATTTGAGCAGAAAAATATCCGGACCATTTTACCTTTAGAGGTTTTAATGCCGTAAACAGTTCTTCGCAACGCTGCGGATCAGAGGTTAAATTATCATCGATGAAAACAAATAACGGTCTTTTAATATAAGGAAAGTCCGACCGCACACGTTTAATATCTTCAATCACTTCATTTACCGGCCTATAAACAATACCCCCTTTATATACTTCTGGAGTACAACAATAGCTGCATCTGTTGAAGCAGCCGCGCGAAGTTTCAAGAGGGACTTTTGTCCCGTAAAAAGCCTTATATAAATCGAAATTCATCAGGTCAAAGCGCGGAAATGACATTGAGCGCATATCAAATCGTTTATTGGCCGTATACCTTGTTTTGAGGGAACCTGCCAAAAAATCGCCCATAAACTCATTCCAGACAGATTCTGCTTCTCCGATAATAACGGAATCGCTGTAATTCTCTGCCTCCTCCGGGCATAAATTCACATGGTATCCTCCCATGACTACGGGAATCCCCTTTTCTCGGAAAATACTTCCAATTTCATATGCGCGCTGAGCCTGCGGTGTTTTGACTGTAATCCCCACTAGATCATACTGAGCGCTAAAGTCGATATCCTGCAGCGTTTCATCAATAACGGTAATCTCAGCATTTCTAGGGAATAGTGCGGCAAGATAGGGTAAAATAAAACTCGGGCAAAGCCCCTTCTTATGTTTTGACTTTAATAGTGTGCCCGTCTTTGAGCAATAATGGCCAGGTTGGATAATGAGTATTCTCATGTTCTCTTCTATAGAGTCGCTATTTCTAAATAAGGGATACGGGTATCTAAAGCATGAAACCACTCCTCGCCGTCCTCCCAGCAAACAACAAAAACCCTGCTTTTGTATTTTATATGCGGATATCTCTCTGCCACGCTCGCCAAAGGATCTTGATCATATAAACCAACGACCATGTATTCGTATTCACTCCTCACATGATCGTTATATACTGTATTTAACAAACTAGAGAAGATTTCAGGATCATTATCATCAACCGCAATGAAGCTTACGCAGAACGAAGCAAGCGCCGATTGCGGTGATGGTAATGCCGGCCAATTGACTAAATCAGCTAAATAGTTATAAACCGGACGAATCCCGCTTATTTTCCTGTCATAACCACAAATAACGACTTGCTTAAAAGACCTCTGATCCCATTTCCCCAATACTCCCACGATCCTACTATCCTTTAGCGCAACATAAAAATCTTCCTTTTTGAAATCCCGCAGAAACTCACTTCCTGGTTCAAAGTCCCGGCCTTCATAATAAGGATAAAACTGCTTATCTCGGCCATTACGCTGCAAACATTTCACAATTTCATTCAGATTCTGCTCGCCTCCTCTTACTATGTCCGCTCCTTTACTCTTAGCCTTGATAGACCTCCTTAGCTTTACCACGTAAGTATTATATACTCCAAAGTCGTGATACTTAGGCAATCCATCTCTGCCCGCAGTTAACAAACTAATCGCTTGAGTGTTATCATATATAATGGTCGAGACATATGCTTTAACTTTGTTATCTGAGTGCAGGTTTTTAAGGGTGTGATATCCTCGGCTTAGCAATGTATGGTGACGATAATCCTCATGAATTCTTAAGCTGCTCAAATAGCCTAACTGCGTAACCTCGCCGTTCACAAAGGCCGGCTTAACTGACCTACTTCCCATCCCGATAACATTTCCGTTTTCAAACTCTCTGGCCACAATTGTTTGATTAAATTTCCCCTCTGTGCGCGCCGCATAGAAATAACTTGGTTCGCGCTGAAAAGCTACACTAATTTTGCCTTCCATTGGCGTAGCCCGAATCAACGCCCTCAACTGAGCATCGTCTTCTTGATTCGCCAATGAAAAGGAAAATTGTCTCATTTTACGTTCCCCGCATCCAATCCTTCAGCCAGAGGAAGCCCCTGCCTATTTCTGATTTCCTTCTGGGAAAACAAATTGTAGGCGAAATATCTCGCCATCATGTTTAAGCTTCTGCAATTATTCTGAAAATCAGTTGCCCTTCTTAAAACCGAAGATAGTTTATAGAAATCCGCCCGCGCTTTCATACATGCACTAGAAAGATCCTGCGGTGTAAAGTTTTTTGGCCTAAATGCCACATCGCCGAATTTGTAATTCGCGTCTAACCACCATTTCTCAGCTAAAAGCCTATTCTGTGCTTGGAATTGTCCGTACAACGGCGTTCCAGGAAAAGGCACAAGATGGTTAAAAGCAGCAAGAAAAAGTTTCTGCTTGAGGGCAAAATCGAGTGTCCTTTTAATTAAATCGTTATCATCGCCGTCATAGCCGAAGATAAACGTTCCATATATAACAATCCCGATTTCCCTAAATTTTTTTAAAGCTATTTCGTATTCTCCAGAACGCATATTCCAGGTCTTACCCATTTGCACCAAGTTATCCTTATTTAATGATTCAAACCCGGTAAGAAGGCCAAGACAACCGCTTTTCTTCATAAGCGCCAACAGTTCACTGTCGCTTGCCATATTTATACTGCCCTGGCTAATCCAATTAATCTTCAGCGGTATTAATGCCCTAAACAGTTCTTTTGCGCGCTCAAAGTCAGCGGTGATATTATCGTCAACAAAGAAAATCTCTTTTTTTTGCACAAGCTCGATTTCTTTTACGATTTCTTTTACGGGACGGTAATTATACGACTGCTTATAAAAACTTGATATTGAACAAAAAGCGCAACTAAACCCGCATCCCCTGCCGGACTCAACAAGGGTAATCGGAATGTATTTCTTTCCTTTTAAAATACTTCTTCTGGGTTTTGTGCCGTTTAGAATAGGTCGCTGAGAAGATCGGTAAATATTCTTAAGTGCCTTTCTTTTAACGTCATTAACAACTTCATTCCACACATCCTCCGCCTCACCGACCAAAATAGAATCGGCAAATTCGGCAGCTTCTTCCGGCATGAGGGTCGGATGATATCCTCCGAGGATAACCGGTACGCCTCTTTTACGAAAATGAGTTGCGATTTGGTATGATCTACGGGCGGTGTATGTTTCTACGTTTAGCGCCACCAAATCGGTTTTCTCATCGTAGGAAATTGCTTCAAGGCGGTCGTCGTAAAAACTAACCTCAACATCATCCGGCGTTAAACCAGCCAACACGGCCATGGAGAGAGGCTCCATCTTCCAAGAGTCTATATAGCTCTCTCCTGACTTTTGCCCAACCGCTGGCATAATTAACGTTACTTTCACCTGCTCCCTCCGATTGCCTTACTTATATTTTGCATGATCTAGACTATAAAGCCTGTAACCTAGATTAGCGATCATCATATACAATAATCTGGTCCTGGCATTTATTAACCTTTTCATAATATTTTTGACTTTATAGCATTCTTTCCAAGCATATTCGAGCCCAGATTCAAGCTCATCCGCGGTCATTTTCTTTGGCCGGAACACTACATTCTGGCAATTATATTTCGACCAATTAGTCGTCAATATTCTACCCTCTTCTTTTAGCCTGTTAAAAAGCGATGTAGTTGGAAACGGAGTGTATACGGTAAAGCGTGGCAAATCAATTCCCGTCTTTAGGCAGAACTCGACTGTGTCCTTAAAAACCGTCGTATCGTCTTCATCAGAACCAAAGACGAAACATCCCATAATAGCAATATTTCTTTTGTGTAATTCTTTTATGAGCCGATAATGTTTCCCGAGACTATTAAAATTCTTATTCATCATCCTTAAGCTCTTCTCCGATACAGATTCAAAACCGATCAACAGCCCCGCACAGCCACTTTTATAAGCCAAAGATAATAATTCGTCGTCATCGATTATTTTTGATGTAGATAATCCCATCCAGTTGATTTTGAGAGGTATCATTTGCCTGTATAATTCTTTGCTATAATTTTTATCTTCTATAGGCGAAGGATCCAAAAAGAAAACCAATCTTGATTTGAGGGCCTTTATTTCTTCGATAACTTCCGGTATCGGCCGATGATGGTAGCCTGATTTAGTTGCGCTGATGACACAAAATTCACAATTGCAAGGGCAGCCAAAAACCGCTTGTGTCGTATTAATGGTAATGTATCCTTTTTTATTCAACAAATCCCTTCGCGGATTAGGTATCCCTTCAAAGCAAGGATTGTTATCTTTGTAATATTGCTTCAATCTTCCGCCCTGCCAATCCATTAATGCCTGCGGAAATGTTCTATAGGCATGGCCAACAACAACTGAATCGGCATGCTGTTGCGCTTCTCCCGGCATAAGAGTTGTGTGTACTCCGCCCATTATTACCGTTATCCCTCTTTTTCTAAAACTATCTGCTATTTCGTAAGACCTTAAAATATGTCCGGTTATCCCGGTCAAACAAACAATATCAGGATTCAAGGAATCGTAATTACACTCCTCTACGCCTTCATCAATGATGCGCATATCCGCATTCAGTTCTTTCGGAACCAACGACGCCAATGTTGTCAGCGTCAAAGGCGCATAGGTTAAATTCTTCCTGAAACCTCTTCCTTTCTTGTATAGCCCTAGCCTTGGCATAACGAATAAGATTCTCATAACGTATATTTAAGCAACTCCATCACCACGTAGGGCGATCCTACTCCGCCTTCTAATCCCTCGAACTTCAACCAGTAGTGGGGCTGTTTCTTGGAAAACCACATGTATGTTTTAGGCAAAATATACTTTGTTAGTAAGTTGGCTACGCCTAAATCCAATATTAATTCCATTTTATAACATTCGAACTCCCCTGCGGGAACTCGCACGGTCTCAGTTCCGATCATTTGAGCTTGTATTCTAAAAAGTTTTGCTTCTGATGAAAAGATATAGAAATCAAACGGCTCTGGAGCTTCAAAATTGTAACCCCGCAATAAAATTGCCAAAATATCGCTGGTAAACGTAATGGTTTCTGGTAAACGAGCTGTCTTTATCTTCTTTAGCTTTCCGTGTTCAAATTGCTCGGCAATTAATTCCCTATTCGGGTAGTCAAATATCTTATTTCTTCTCCATAGCTCATTATTCCCCGAGTCACGCGTAATTCGTATCGTTTCCAAAATCAAAGGATTATTGCCGAGTATCAAAGAAGTCTCCATAACCCACGTGATGTCTTGGGGCGAATCATTGTATTTTCCACTACCTCTTTCCGTAATCTTTACAATCTCCTTACCGTTCTTATTAGTCTTATTGACAGACCAACTCGCCTGCCAGATTACTTTGCCTGATTTTTTCAGAAGAGTACGATAAGCTCCTTCTTCGGTGGCAGATATCTTGAGTTGCGACAGATCCTGGGAATAAGCAATTATAGGGGATAAAATCAATAATATTCCTGTAATTACTAAGGAAATTCTACTTCTAGCTAACCGCAACATTTTGCTCACTTAGTTTCTCGCTCCATTTATCGAACAATTGAGTAAGCTGTTTTAAGTCAGTTTGGGGCATGAGATTCGCTAATTCTTGAATTTTATTGTGATATCCTGGCCAAGCTCGATCTAACAAATCAGAGCCGGCCTTACTGATCTTGATTATATTAACTCTCCTATCCCCTTTTAAGCTTACGCGCTCAACATAGCCTTCCAGCTTAAGCTTATCAATAAGATGCGTCATATTTGAAGCGGTTACAATTAACCTACGCCCAATTTCAATCTGACGCAATCCGGTATCCTTTCCCATGTGCTTAATAATCATGAGAGTGTTAAATTTAGCAGGCGTGAGATTGTAAGGCCTTAAATAATCGGAGATCGCCTTTTCGAAGAGGGCGTACATACCCGCGACACCGTAAATTGCCCCCTCGAAAATGTTCTTTTTGCCAACTTCTATTCCGTAGCGCCTAAGCGGCCTCATAACAAAGATTCCTCCAATAAAAATAGTTTATCATTAAATAGTTTAATTGTCAAGTATATTTTGATTCCAGT
>Ga0210017_1000161_pt1 | contig 51969 bp, 54 predicted proteins | sample CryGeyCG2014_020_FD_183966 | JGI IMG/M metagenome (GOLD analysis project Ga0210017, IMG submission 183966) | Groundwater microbial communities from aquifer - Crystal Geyser CG08_land_8/20/14_0.20 (SPAdes) (version 2) | ecosystem: Environmental > Aquatic > Deep subsurface > Groundwater | place... | reverse complement strand
TTTTATTACAAAATCATCTCCTTTCTTGTTTGTCTTCTTCCTTCGCCGGACCTGACAGAGACCTATTCTTTCCACCGCCAGGTCCGACGAGGTTAAATCAACCGGAATTATGGACAAGCTGTGCAAGCCGCAGTTGGTCCAGCCTTTCCGCTGCTTGAACACCATACCCAAGTCGGAGTAGACGGTGTTGCGTTGACATATTTTTTTGATTTCAACTGACCACAGGCTGTCTGGCTAGTTCCGCCGGTCCCTAAGGTATAAGTGCGGTATCCTTTTGGCGCAGTTGGCGTTGTTTTTAAATCACCGCTTGTTACCAAAATATCCAATCTCGCAGGATAAACTCCTGTATTAGAAACCGCATACGCTTCCATGGCCTGACCAATTTGACCTAAGTCATTCTGAACTTTAGAATCGTTAGCCGCGTTAAGTTTATCAAGAGGGTCAATGGCAACAAACACCCCGGACGATAAAACTCCCAAAACAGCAATCACGATCAGAAGTTCAATCAATGTAAAACCAGAAATTAATTTTTTCATTTTTTCACCTCCTTTCGAATTAAAAATAATAGAAGTATGCAAAGAAGACTTATAATTTTGAAAATGGGCAGTTTTCATTTTATTAAAATTGTGATGTCAAACTGTACATCGGCAGAATGATTGCCATCATTAAAAAAGCCACCCCGACACCTAATACAATCATGATAAGGGGTTCAATCGCGGTTGTCAAGCCCTTGACCGTTTCGTCCGATTCCATCTCGAAATATTTTGATAATTTCGTCAAAATCTCGTCCAATTTTCCGGTCTCCTCGCCGACAGAGATCATCTGAATCACAATCGGCGGAAATTCTTCATAAGCGCCTAGCGTTCCGGATAAAGGCAAACCTCTTTCAACTTGTTTTGCTCCTTCTTTTAAAATCTCTTCATAAACCGCGTTGCCGGTTGATTCCGCCACAATATTGATTGATTCGACAATCGAAACTCCGGCGCTGGATAACAAACCTAAGGTTCGGGCTATCTCGGTTAAAATAAACTTTTTCATTATATTACCAAACAAAGGTAAACCTAAAATGAATTGGTCAATTTTTCTTTTTCCGGCGGCCGTTTTTTTAAATGCCGTGAAGGCGTAAAAACCAATTACAAGGGCAACCAAACCCGGCAGCCAAAGGGTCGTCATGCTCGAAGAAACCCACATTAATATCTTTGTCGGCAAGGGCAATTCCGCATTAAAATCTTTATACATTACCAGCAGCTTTGGAATCACCAAAACCATCATTAATATCCCGACTCCAATCATACCAACAATAATGATTACCGGATAAATCATGGCCCCTTTGACTTTACCGGCCAATTCTCTTTGTTTTTCTAAATTATCCGCTAAACGAGATAAAATTTGATCCAAAACGCCTGCGGTTTCTCCCGCTTTTACTAAAGATACATAAACCCGGGAAAACTGATCAGGATGTTTCGCCAGCGCCTCCGCCAGACTGGACCCGCCTTGAACATTAAGCAAGATGTCATCGATAATGGGATAAAAAGCCGAAGAACATTGATTTTTAAAAATGATCAAGGCGTTGTCCAAAGTCAATCCCGCCGTCACCATGGTCGAAAGCTGTCGGGTAAAATTGGTGATATCATTACCCGATACGCGATTGAAAAATTTATCGGTAATTAACGCCAGGGAGTTTTTACTGACCGGAGTCAGGGAAAAAACAGTTGAGCCTTTTCCGCGCAAGGTCGCCACCGCCGCTTTTTCATCTTGAGCTTCGATCACTCCCTTAACGGTTTCACCTTTAGCGTCTTTCGCTTTATACGAAAACCTGATCATTTGCTGTAAATTTGCCTCATTAAAGTTTCAGGTTGCAGCGCGTACTCCTGTGCCACTTCCAAAGAAATCCTTCCTTCTTTTACCAACATCGCAAGATTGGTTTCCAGGGGCACCATACCCAATTCTCTCGAGGTTTGAATAATATTATCAATCAAATGGGTTTTTCCTTCCCGGATCGCGGTTTTAATTGCCGGCGTGGCCACCATAATTTCACAGGCCAAAACCCGCCCGCCGGAAATCCCGGGCAACAATCTTTGCGAAAAAACCGCTTCCAAAGTTGAGGATAATTGAGTTCTTATCTGTGATTTGGAATTTTCCGGAAAAACATCCACAATCCGATCAATCGTTTGCGCCGCCGAATTGGTGTGCAGCGTCGAAAAAACCAAATGACCGGTTTCGGCAATCGTTAAGGCCGAAGAAATGGTTTCATAATCGCGCATTTCTCCCACCAAAACGACATTCGGATCTTCCCTTAAAACGCTTCTTAAAGAAATGTCCCAGGAATGCGTATCCTGATGAATCTCCCTTTGGGAGACTAAAGATTTTCCCGAAGGCATGACAAATTCTATCGGATCTTCCACCGTCACAATATGCTCGGCTCTTTTCTGGTTAATTTCATTTAATACGGCAGCAATCGTCGTTGATTTTCCCTGACCGGTTGGTCCGGTCACTAAAATAAATCCCTGCTTCAACTGCGCAAACGAATGGCAGATTTTGGGCAAACCCAATTCATCAATTCCTTTGATTTGATAGGGAATCAGCCTTAAAGAAGCGGCCATTGACCCGTGCTGGCGGTAGGCATTAACCCGGAAACGGACTTTCTTTTCAAACTCAAAAGAAAAATCCAATTCTAAATTAGTTAAGATTATTTCTTTTTGCTCCGGATTAACAATCTGCCAGACCATCGTTTCGATCATTTCGTTGGTCAGCCTTCCTTTTTCGATTAAAGGAATCAAAACGCCGTCAACTCTTAGTGTTGGACAGGCTCCTTCTAAAAGATGAAGATCGGAAGCTTTATTTTCAACCGCAATTTGTAATAATTCACGAATGTCCATATTTTCAATAATTCAAAAATCAAAAGTTAAAAGTCAAAAGTTTCTGAAAATTTTGAATTTTGAATTGAACTTTTGCATTTTGCCTTTTGAATTTTAAATTTAGTCTTGTGCTACTCTTAATACTTCTTCAATAGTAGTCGTTCCTTCTACGGCTTTCAAGTAGCCATCCTGTTTCATGGTAATCATTCCTTCCTCTACCGCTTGTTTTTCAATATCAATTACCGCTGACCGTTCCAAAATCAGCCGGCCGATCTTTTCCGTCACCGGCAAAACCTCAAAAACTCCGATTCGGCCTAAATAACCGGTATTGTTGCATTCTACGCAGCCTTTGCTTCGGTATAATTTCAAATTATTTTGTTTTTCTGGCGCTAATAAATTGCCTAAAACTTTTTTAATATCTTCTTTTATCTCTGGCGCTGGTTCGTATTCTTCCTTACAACTGGCACAAGCTTTCCGGCAAATTCTTTGGGCCACCAGACAGGTAATGGAGGAAGCGAGTAAAAATGGCTCGGCCTGCATATCCAAAAGCCGGGGCAAAGCCCCCGACGCCGAATTGGTATGCAAAGTAGAAAAAACCAAATGACCCGTTAAAGAGGCCTGAATGGCTAAATCCGCCGTTTCGTTATCCCGAATTTCTCCCACCAGAATTACGTTCGGATCCTGACGCAAAAAAGATCTTAATCCCGAAGCAAAAGTCAAACCGGCCTGGGGATTAACTTGAACCTGATTAACCCCGGCAATCTGGTATTCAACCGGATCTTCCAAAGTAACAATATTCACGCGCAGGGTATTGATTTTTGACAAAACTGCGTAAAGCGTCGTTGTTTTCCCTGAACCGGTTGGACCGCAAACGATAATTATTCCGTGGGGTTTTAAAATCGCTTCTTCCATATTATTTAAGGCTTTACCGCGCAAGCCTAATTCCTGCAGCGTCGGCACGCCGCCGGATTTTTTCAAAAGCCTCATGACAATTTTTTCGCCGTGAACCGTGGGTAAAGAAGAAACCCGCAAATCCACTTCTTCGCCGTCAATCCGGAAATTAAACCGGCCGTCTTGAGGCACCCGTTTTTCATCAATTTTCATTCCCGCCAGAATTTTAATCCGGGAGACTAAAGCATCGTGATATTTTCTTTCCAAAACCAGTTTCTCGTGAAGTATCCCGTCAATCCGGTAACGAACCCGGGTTTTGTCCGCCTGCGGTTCAAGGTGAATATCCGACGCCCGGGATTTCATGGCAAATTCCAGCAAAGTAGAAACAATTTTGGCAATCGGGGCTTCCCTGATAACTTCACCTAACCGCCGGATATCGATTGATTCGCTTTTCTGTCCGATTTCCGGCGTCACTTCGCGCAATGCTTCCGCCACTTCCGTGGTTAAACCAACCCCGTATTTTTCCGTAATTGCTTTTTGAATTTCCTCTTTAACCGCCAAATACGGTCTGACTCGCGTTCGGCTTTTTTTCTCAATAAAATCAACCGCTTCTAAATCCAAAGGATTAGCCATGGCGACCGACAATTCATTGGTTTTGGCGCTATAAGCAAAGGGGATTAAAACACTCGCTTCGGCCACTGATTTGGGAACAAAACCCATGACCATCGGTGAAGACGCGACCTCATCAATCGCGATAAAGGGGATATTATAAAATTCGGCTTTGGCCTGGGCCAATTCTTTTTCCGGGACTAAATGCTTTTCTTCAATTAATTCCTCAACCGGTGTACCCGTATTAAGAAATTCCAATTTTAAATCCGCCACCGTTTGCGCGGGAAGTAAACCCTTTTCCAGAAGAAGATCGGCAACTGTTTTTTGATCAGGCAGGTCCATTTGTTTTCATTGTGACAGATTTTGAGGTAGAATGTCAATATGAGCGCTTATCTTATTTTAGGCGGAGATCAAGATTCCCGTTGGAGTAAGGTTTTAGAACTTTATAATAAATCGCGAAATCTCGCTTCCAGCATCCCGTTTACCCTGAGCGAAACCGAAGGGCTTCCTGCCTCTGATCCGGATTCTTATATATTATCCGATCCAGAATCTATCGGAATCTCCCAAATTCGGGAATTAGAAAAGTCTCTTTCTCTTAAACCATATGGCCAGCCACCAAAAATTGCCATTATTCAAGCCGAGTTGATGACTTTTGAGGCACAGACGGCCTTATTGAAAACTTTAGAAGAGCCGCCCGGAGAAACCATTTTCTTTTTGCACGCACCAAATGCCAATTTACTTTTACCAACAATACTCTCGCGTTGCCAAACTATCCAGCTGCCGGCGGAACCAGAAATCAAATTGGGCCAGCAAGAGATAGAGCTCGAGACAGGAAGACTGAACCAACTTTTATCAGTCAAACCGGCTCAACGTTTATTACTGGCGGACGAGTGGGGGATTAATAAGGACAAAAAGCAAGCCATCCGTTTCTGTCAAATCCAACTTGTTCTCTGGCGCGAAATCCTGATCAACAACGTCTCACTTCCAACTTCTGGTATCCAGCTTCCCACTTCCAACTTCCAACTTCTATCTACTCTAAAATTAATTACCAAAACCCTAAAATATCTTTCCGCCAATGTCAATCCCAAACTGGCTTTGGATAATTTACTGTTGTCTTATCCAATAAAGTCATCCTGAACGAAGTGAAGGATCTAGCGTCAGCGCTTTGCTAGATTTTTCGCCTTTGGCTCAGAATAACTCATAGCTCTTGACAAACTATTTTTAATATGTTATTATATTTTCATAATTCCCTGTATAAGGGATTTTAAATTGTACTTTAAATGTCATCAATGTCATTCCCGCGTTTACCCTGTAAGGGAAAGCGGGAATCTATATAAATAATTTTCAGCCGAAAGGAAGAGGTGGAACCATATAAGAAGTGATCTTGGGTCATCCTGACCGAGCTCAGCTCGGGAAGGATCTAGCGAAGTCGCGTTTGACGCGACGAAGCGTTTTTCTAGACTTTTTATACGGTTCCAGTCTCTTTCTTCTCTGTGTTCTACCTGCCAGCCCCGGAGGCTTGGCAGCTTATCGCGCACATTGCGCGTAACACCCTTAGGAGGGGTGAAAATATGACGGTTCTTATCAGCTCGGAAAACCTCAATGTGCCCTGACCCACCGGCGCCGCCGCCCTTAACCGCGGGGCAATCAATGGCCCTCTGCTCTGGAGCGGTGAAGTTTTCCAGAGAGTTCGTTCGGCTGAACCGATCCCTATCCTGGTGATGGTACGCGTGGCCGCGTCGCAAGATCTGATCGGCCCTGGTCGGGTACTGCTTTTTTGCAGCTACCTATGCGCGCATCTAATCTGGGACTGGTATCGACAGCATAGGCAAACCGGTTCGGTGGAGTTCATTCCCAAGCTGCACTTTCAGATGCAGTAACCGGTTTGCCGATCTATCAAAGTCCTTGAGGCCGGTGTTGTCTTGAGGCAGAATCCACGCCGACGCTAGGGTTGATAGAGTACCCGATGGTTCACTGGATTCAGTTAAAAAAATTAAATGTTTGTTTTTTGGAATACCAGGAGGAACACCAGGCGTGAGAGCTTCCTCGCAATTACCTGTTGCGCACAGGTAATTGAATTCTCTCACAATGACCCGTGGTTTTGGAACTCCGCGATTGGGACAATGGTTAACAACATCGTCACCCCCAATCACTCCAAGCCACGGGTTCTTTTTTTCTACGAGCCATCCTGAACGCAGTGAAGGATCTCATGTCTCACTTCTACATCCAGCTTCCCATTTCTCACTTCCAATTTCTACCTGTTTCAATCTATTCCAATTTATGTCCTTTATTACGATATCTCATCAACGGCCGCATATAAAGTATTGTAATTTTCGTGTTCGTTATTTTATTACTCTCGCTTCTTTTCCTATCCACAATCTAGCAATATAAGAACCTAGCCTTTGGCTAGAACCTTGTTTTTCTCCGCCAGCCGACGGATCAAAATAACAATCTAACAATATAGCAATTGGTATTTACTTCTTGAACTCCGCTCACTCCTTCTATATAATATATAAGTTCTGTTAAACAGAGATTTTTATGCCCAAAAATAACCCACCAGCTTCAGATTACACCGCCGAAAATATCCAAGTCCTTGAAGGATTAGAACCGGTTAGGAAAAGACCAGGGATGTTTATTGGCTCAACCGACGCCAAAGGTCTTCACCATTTGGTTTTTGAAATTGTGGATAACTCGGTTGATGAGGCTTTAGCCGGCTTTGCCAAAAATATCTGGGTCACTTTGAAAAACGACCGCAGCGTGGAAATCCATGATGACGGCCGGGGAATTCCGGTTGACATTCATCCTCAATATAAAGTATCCGCCCTGGAATTAGCCATGACCAAACTCCATGCCGGCGGTAAATTCGATTCTAAAGCCTATAAAGTTTCCGGCGGTCTTCACGGCGTCGGCGCTTCCGTTGTCAATGCCCTTTCGGAATATATGCGGGTTGATGTTCACCTTGACGGCAATATCTGGACTCAAGAATATAAACGGGGCGTTCCTTTTGCCGATGTCAAAATCACCGGCAAGACCGCTGATAGGGGAACCTACACGACCTTTTTGCCCGACAAACAAATTTGGAAAGACGCGGAATTGGATGTCGAAACGGTTAAGCAGTCTTTACGAGAACGAGCTTATTTAATTGCCGGTTTATATTTTCATTTCAAAGACGAAAAAAGCAACGAAGAAGCCCATTTTTATTTTGAGGGCGGAATTAAATCCCTCGTCAGTCACCTTAACCGTCACAAAAAAGTTCTTAATGATCCGATTTACCTTCTCAAAAAGGATGAGACTCGCGAACTGGAAGTTTCGATCCAGTATAATGACAGTTTTTCCGAAAATCTTCTTTCTTTTGTTAATGTCATTAACACCGTTGACGGCGGTACCCATGTCACCGGATTCAGAACAGCGCTGACCAGGGCGATTAATGATTATGCCCAAAAAATCGGTGCCATCAAGGAAAATGATGAACTGTTAACCGGAGAAGATACCAAAGAAGGCCTAACGGCCGTAATTTTTCTGAAAATGTCCCAGGATGAGGTTCTTTTTGAATCCCAAACCAAAGCCAAGTTGAATAATCCGGAAATTCAAGGCTGGGTGGCAACCTCTATAAAAGAAGGGCTTAATACCTATTTTGAGGAAAATCCTTCCGACGCCCGCCGGATTGTGGAAAAAATTATGCTGGCGGCGCGGGCGAGACTGGCGGCGCGGGCAGCCAAAAACGCGGTCATTAGAAAAGGGGCTTTGGAAGGAATGACCTTACCGGGAATGCTGGCTGATTGTCAAGAGCGAGATCCTGCCCTATGCGAACTTTATATTGTTGAAGGTCCGTCTGCCGGCGGATCAGCCAAACAGGGAAGAGACCGGAAATTTCAGGCAATTTTACCCTTAGGCGGCAAAATTCTGAACACGGAAAGGGCCCAACTGGATAAAATTATCGAATTTGAAGAGCTGAAAAATTTGATTATCGCCATGGGGACGGGGATCGGGGAGACCTGGAATCCGGAAAAAATGCGCTACCATCGCATTATTACCATGACCGACGCCGACGTTGACGGCGAACATATCGAAACACTGCTCTTAACCTTTTTTTATCGGCATATGAAAGAAGTGATTGAAAAAGGATATTTATATGTAGCCTTACCTCCTCTTTATAAAATTCAATATGGCAAAGGGGTCTTTTATGCCTACACAGATGAAGATAAAGAAAGAATTTTAAAAGAACACGGCGGGGATAAGGCCACTATTCAACGTTATAAAGGTTTAGGAGAAATGAATCCGGAACAGCTTTGGGAAACCACGATGAATCCAGCCAATCGAACTCTAAAACAGATTACCATTGACGATGCGGCCTTAGCCGACGAAACATTTACCATGCTGATGTCCGATGATGTCCCGCCAAGAAAAAGATTTATTCAGTCACACGCGACTGCGGCAACTTTGGACATATAGCGGCGAGCGGATAGCGGTTAGCGGCTAGTAGTTTTGTTTCACTAGCCTCTAGCCCCTAACTAATATGGATTTTGGAAAAATTATACCTGCAGAAATAAGTACGGAAATGAAAAAGTCCTTTTTGGACTATGCAATGAGTGTCATTGTGGCTCGAGCTTTACCGGACGTTCGCGATGGTCTTAAACCGGTTCACCGCCGAATTTTATATGCCATGGATCAAATGGGATTGACGCACACGGCTCATTATTCAAAAAGCGCCAAAATCGTCGGAGAAGTTTTGGGCAAATATCATCCGCACGGTGACATGTCGGTTTACGATACTTTAGTCCGTCTGGCCCAGGATTTCTCTATGCGCTACCTGCTTATTGACGGCCAAGGAAATTTTGGTTCGGTTGATGGCGATATGCCCGCGGCGATGCGTTATACCGAAGCTCGGTTATCGGCGATTGCCTCCGAATTATTGATTGATATTGAAAAAGAAACCGTTCCTTTTATTGATAATTTCGATGCGACTTTAAAAGAACCGGTCTACCTTCCGGCAAAACTGCCTAATCTTTTATTAATGGGTTCTGACGGGATTGCCGTTGGGATGGCGACAAAAATTCCGACTCATAATTTAAGCGAAGTCGTTGATGCCGTCTGCGCAATGATTGAAAAACCGGTTGCTTCTGATCCCCAGCATCCTTTCCGGTTTGACAGCGAAATTACGGTTGAAGAATTATTGAAATATCTTAAAGGACCCGATTTCCCAACCGGCGGGGAAATTTTTGACGCCGAAGCGATTAAAGAAGTTTACGCTACCGGACGAGGACGAATCGTTATTCGAGGCAAAGCCGAAATTGAAGAAACCAAAGCAGGAAAATTTCAAGTCATTATCACCGAAATTCCTTTCCAGGTTAATAAAGCTGATATGGTTAAAAGAATTGCCGAATTGGTTAAGGACAAAAAACTGGACGGTATTTCCGATTTGCGCGACGAATCCGACCGGCACGGGATTAGAGTGGTGGTGGAATTAAAAAGAGATGCCAGACCAAAGGCGGTTTTAAATAATCTTTACAAATTAACCAATCTCCAAACCGTTTTTCCGGCCAATTTTGTCGCTTTGGTTGACGGTACGCCCCAAACTCTCAATTTAAAGCAAATTTTGACTTATTTTCTCCGCCACCGCCATGAAATTGTCACCAAAAGAAGTGAGTATGAATTAAAAGAAGCCAGAGCCAGGGCCCATATTCTGGAAGGTTTAATTATCGCCCTGGATCATTTGGACGCCGTTATTAAAACAATCAGAGAATCGGAAGATGCCGAAGAAGCCAAAAAGAATTTGATGGTTAGATTCGATTTGTCCGAAATTCAGGCAGTGGCCATTTTGGATATGCAGCTTCGCAAGCTGGCCCATTTGGAACGGCAAAAAATCGAAGACGAATATAAAATGATTCAGGAAACGATTGCTTATTTGGAAGATCTGTTGGCCGATCCTGGTAAAATACTGGAGGTTGTCAAAACTGAACTGATCCATTTAAAAGAAAAATATCATGACGAGCGCAAAACCCGTGTTTATCCCCAAAAACTGGGTGAATTTTCCGAAGAAGATCTTATCCCGAAAGAAGAAACACTGATTACTATTACTCAAACAGGCTATATCAAACGAGTTGCCAGAAATACTTTCCGCTCCCAGCGCCGAGGCGGCAAAGGCGTGATGGGAATGACAACCAAGGAAGAAGACGAAATTGACAAGATATTATCTGCCAATACTCACGATAATATTTTGTTTTTCACCGACAAAGGCCGGGTTTTTCAACTCCGCGTTTGGGATCTGCCCGAAGCAAGCAGACAAGCCAAAGGCCAAGCGATTATTAACTTGATTAATATTGAAACCGGCGAGCAAATCCAGTCAATTCTCACTACCAGCAACGAAGAAAGAGAAAAACAAAAATTCCTCCTTCTGGTAACTAATAAAGGCACGGTTAAAAAAACCTCTCTTGAAAATTATAAAAATATCCGACTGTCCGGTTTAATTGCTATTAAACTGGTACCAAACGATTCGCTTTGCTGGGCGCACGTGACGTCAGGCGATGATCAAGTGCTTTTGATTTCTCACGAAGGCAAATCAATCAAATTTTCCGAGAATGATATCAGGTCGACCGCTAGAGACACGATGGGCGTTCGCGGTGTTTTGCTAAAACCGGATGATTATGTTGTGGGGATGGAAGTTTTTCCTTCCCAATTCACGGTTCCAACTGACAAAAGAAGAAAATTCTTTAAAGATATTCTGGTGATTATGGAAAAGGGGATAGGAAAAAGAACGGATTTGTCAGAGTTTCCGCTTCAAAAAAGAGGGGGAATGGGAGTCAAAGTGGCCGAAGTGACGCCAAAAACCGGCAAGATTTCCTGCGCAAGAATGGTTGACGAAAATATTGAGCAGGTGATTATGACCAGCCGATCGGCCCAAGTTATCAAACTTCCATTAAAGAATATTCCCCAATTAGGAAGGGCAACTCAAGGCGTAATCCTGATGCGCTTTTCCGACTCCACCGACACCGTTGCCGGCGTGACCTGTTTGGAAAAAGAAGAAGAAACTGAAGAATAACCTCCTTTAATTTCCTCTAACTTTCCTTTAACAGTCATTCTGAACTTGATTCAGAATCCATAAAGGTATACAATTCCTCCAATCACTGGAAATTGCAGTGAAGTAGTTTAACTAAACAAGGGAGATAGGAGGAATTCCATGGCAGGCGATAATAACCATCGTCACTTGAAAATGGTTATCCCGTTTTTGGTCGGAGAAGGAGATTTGACCCTTTGGTGGGATGAGGAAAAGAAAGTTGTTCGTATCGAGGTTCTTCATCCAAAAGTTCAGGAACAATTGAGTGTAGATATTCCGGGTAGCTATCTTAGAACTTTCCTGAGTTGCCACGGAGATCCGAGTTTACAGTGTTTCTGGCCTTTTCAATCTATCACAACCGAACTTGAGCGAAAAGGTACCATGATAGATATTTCCAGCTTTACAACGGACACAATCGGATATTTTGTTCGTTTTCCGGTTGAACTGGAAAATCATACCCTAACTATTAAAGTTAGTAAGACCGATCTTGTTGCCGTGGCCTTGGCCTTGGAATATCAATTTATGCTTTCCAATATCCCCCAACCCGACGGTACCGACTGACCAGATTTCCAGATGACAAGCCCATCCCAACTCTATCTCCCTTGTCATCTTTTTTTCTTCGGACATTCCGGGAATGGATTAGCTTGACATTCCGGTAAAAGTTCTCTATATTTTATTTATATATGCCTGCCAGAATAATTCCCCTTGCTACAAATGAAATCTTCCATGTTCTAAATCGAGGAACCGGATCCATCCCTATTTTTAAAACACAATATGACTATCAAAAATTTATCGAATTAATGCTGTTTTACCAAAATTCCGAAATACCCGTCAGATATTCCAAGTTTTTAAGCCTCACCATTGATATAAGAAACCAAATACTTAAAGAATTTGCTAAAAATAAAAAACATTTGATTGAAATCATCGCATATTGTTTGATGCCAACACATTTTCATTTATTATTGAGACAATTAATGGAAAATGGAATTGAAAAATTCTCAAGGAAAATATCTGATAGTTATTCCCATTATTTTAATATTAAAACTGAACGAAAAGGGGGGCTCTTTGAGGGAAGATTCCAAGCTACCAGAATTACGTCTGATCAGCAGCTTCTTCATGTTTCAAGATACATTCATTTAAATCCATATTCTTCTTTCTTGGTTAAAGATTTTGTTGCGTTGGAGAAATACCCTTATTCCTCGTTTCCCGAATATATTAATAATTCTCCTGTTTCTCGTTGTCAAAAAGAAATCGTATTGAACCAATTCAAAAAACCCGAGGATTATAAAGATTTTGTTTACGATCAAGCAGATTACCAAAAAACCTTAGATCAAATTAAGCACCAGACATTTGAATAAAATAGAAATTACCGGAATGCGAACCTAGTTCATTCCCGGAATGTCTGATCATTGACACTTACGAGAAATTTTACTATTCTTAATTAATGAAACGCTGCGGACAAATCCTGTTGATTTCACTTGCAATCCTTGCTTTGCTCAAATTTTTTGGCCCCTTACCTCTTTCTGTCAATTCCATTATTACCAATAAAACCAATGTTTTTAGCGTTTCCGGAGAGGGGAGTGTCACCGCCGTTCCCGATACGGCCACGATTAATCTGGGAATTACCATTTCCAAACCAACGGTTAAAGAAGCCCAGACTGAAGCCAACCTAACCATTAAAAAAATTCAGGAAGATCTAAAAAAATTGGGAATACCGGATAAAAATATTAAAACTATAAATTATAATTTAAACCCAACTTATGACTGGAGTTCGGGCAAAGGCGGAATCACTGGTTACCAAATTAATACTAATTTAGAAGTCAAGGTTACTGATTTTGATAAAATAAATGAGGTAATTGATATTGCTACTGCCGATGGCGCAAATTTAGTAGGCAATCTGCAATTCTCTGTCAATGATGACAAATTAAAAGAACTTCAAAAACAGGCCAGGGAAGAAGCGGTTAAACAAGCTAAACAAAAGGCTCAAGATCTGGCTAACGTTAGCGGTTTGAAATTGGGAAAATTAATTGATGTTCAGGAAGCAACGACTCCGAGTATTCGTCCTTTATATCTTAACGCGGCTACGACCGGTAAGGCTACCGATCAAGAAGAAACTAAGGTTGCTCCAGGAGAACAAGAAATTAAAATCTCCATCACTCTCTCCTACGAAACCCTGTGACTTTCTGTTGATTTGCTAGTTTTCTAGTTGTCTAGTATTCTGGTAAACCAGTGGACCAGACAACCAGTTTGCCAGCTACCTATTTTCCCTTTCCATGAAACATTTCGTGAACTTCTCTTAATTGTTTATTGGTCACATGAGTATAGATTTGAGTCGTACTGATATTTTTATGTCCTAACATCTCCTGAACCGATCTGATATCCGCTCCGGCTATTAATAGGTCAGTTGCAAAGCTATGACGCAGCGAATGGGGTGTCGCCTTCATCGGCAGTTTGGCTTTTTTAACATATTTTTCCACGATCCTCTGAATTGAGCGGACGGACAGACGCATTTTTTCTCCGTCAACTGCCGGATCAACTTTTTTAGGGTATCTGATGAATAAAGGTTTCCAGGAATCCAGCCTTTCTTTTAAATAACGACCCAACCAATCGGCGGCCGATTCCGACAAAAAGACAACCCGGGCCTTCCGGCCCTTGCCGATAACGCCAAACTCTCGGCGTTCCAGATTAATCGTTTCGCGGTTCAATCCAACCAACTCGGAAACCCGCAAACCGGTGGAAAATAAAGTTTCCAAAATCGTCTTGTCTCTTAAGCCTCTAATATTCCCAACACTTGGCTGATTTAGTAAACGTGTTAACTGATCGGCGTCTAAAAATTTCAAACTCCGGCTCTCCATTTTCGGTAAATCTATTTTGTCAGGAGATAGAGCCTCATAATCGTTCTTGATCAGCCATCGCAGAAAGGACCGTAGAGCGATAACGTGATAGGCTTGGGTCTGCCTTGACAGGGTTAGACCTTGTCCGCGGCTCAAATGAGCAAGATACAAACGGTATTTTTTCACTGTTTCAAGATCAATTTTTTTCACAGACGGGGACAGTGAAGTAGGGGAGAGCCATTGGGAAAAACGAGTCAAATAATGGCGGTAATCGCGGATTGTCAAAAGGGAGCAATTCTTTTCCACCTCTAAATATTCTAAATATTGTTCAATTAATTTATTTAAATTCTGTTCCGGCATACCATTACCCTACAACATTGTGCGACGTTATGCAAGATCTTTATTTTACTTGTTTTAAAGCAGTATTTTCGACTATTCTGTCTATCTGTTCCCAATTATCAACACGAAACACTTTTTCTTTAAAGCTGACCTTCTTGTTCCAAGGTGAATTAATTTGAAGTTTGAGTTGCCGAGCGACTTGGGATTTAAAAATCCTGCGGTCAGTCGTAAAAGAGTCACTGAAAACAATTCGTTTGCATACCCACCCTAAATCATTTAGTTTAAACCATTCCTTTGTTATTATGCATAAAGTGTCCTTGGGCCGAGCGGTAATAAAGTAAACTTTTTATTGGCCTAGCAGTTTGATAAATAAAGGGTTTCTTGAAAATATCCCAAACAAATTCTTTAATACCGGGTATCTTTTTTAATTTAGGAGTTTTCTCCAACCAGTAAGAAGTTAAATCCGTTGTCTTAATTTTTAAACCATACTTTCTTTTTATCAATCGACAGAACCAACGTTCCGTCTATATCGACTCCAATCAGTAAACTCTTATTTGGCACAGCAAGTATTCTAACAAATATAATGACCTCGTACAATGCCCCAGGACGGCTTTTTCTGACCTAACCAGTATAGTTAATGCCCCTATATAAAGCCTCGAAAACCAATTATTAAAAACGTTGAAATTTATGAAATAAATTTCTTACGTTTCGGGTTTTCTTCGAAGAGCATTTTTGGCCATTATAAGAAGAAAAGAGAACAATGATAAGACAAAAGTCCAAGATTATATTTTCTCAACGAACAAAATATTATTAATGTCAGAACAATAAAAGACTTAAGAACCACTTCCCTTTGTTTTCTTAATTACGTCGCAAAAGTATTATTGTGCGACATAATAGTTTACTCGATCTTCATGAGAGAGGATAATAAAGAAAATAATCGTCCGAGGACTGAATATGAATAATATTTACGGATTGTTAATGAAAGATAATAGTCGCTGAACCCTCTCTCCCAGTTATCCACATTCGTTCACAGCTACTATATCAATGTGTATCAGTAAATAATTAGCACTCAAAGAATAAAATTGCTGTTTCGTGAAAAATATCCTATAATTCTGTGAAAATGCTCTACTTATTATAGGTTAATTATGGGCTTAATTCTCTTCACCTCTCTCCCCTTTTTCTTCTTATAAATTACGGCTATCCGCCCCAGGAAGTTGTAAAAATTAAAATAACTAAAATTATTAATCCAATCCCGGAATACTCCCAAATTGTTTGCTTAAAAAGCCTCTCTTGAAACTCCGCTTGAATTAACCCCAAAAGCACGTATGCCAAAGTCGTCACTCCCACTGCCCTGATGGTAATCGTTAAAGGCCAAAAAGATAGAACCACGGCTATTTGGGCCACAGCCAGAGCCAGAAATAAACCATAAACAATGATTTTCTTTGATAAATGATTTTCTAAATTGATGCTCCACAACCCTTGGATAAATAGCGGGAAACTAAATAGAAATACCAGGAAAAAATTATCATAAAAATTAAGTCCTAAAGAAAAAATAGTATCGGTGATTAAAAAGAAAGTAAAAAGAGTCAAAATAAAGCCAACTGCTTGAGCTGCCCGGAAAAGCTGAATGGTTCTAATCGCCGCCACTGAAAAAATATTTTCTGTCAAAAGAAGGGCATAAATACCGACCGCGTAAAGAATTGAAATAACAATTCTTGCTAGTAAATTTTGTGGAAGCAAAAAATAAAAATAACCGACGCCGGCGGTAAAAAGTGTTGGCAAAATCACGGTTGTCAACCAACTAATGCCAGATAAAGCTTCAGCTAAAGACCAGAAAGTCAACCCAATCCCCAATCCCGAAAGGATAAAAATAACCAGATAACGGAAATTAATGTCAATTTCCTGAACAAAAAACATTCCCAAAGAAAGAATCGCCGAAGTTAAAATAAATTTTTGTCTTTTGGACATGAGGATCTAACCGATGATATCAAAATTGGCGTAGACTTTTTGAACGTCACTTTGGCTCTCTAAGTTTTCCATCAGGGTCAAAATTTTAGCAGACGTAGCTTGATCGCTTATGGGAACCACAACCGTTGGTTTTAAAGCCAATTCATAGCTTTTCACTTGATAACCAGCTTCCAGCAAACCGGCTTTAATTTTTTGCAGATCTTCCGGTTGAGTATAAATTTCAATCGCGTCATCCTCTTCCTCCACATCCTCCACCCCTAAATCCATAATTTTTAAAATCGCTTCTTCGGAATTAGCCGGTTTTTCCAAAACGATATACCCTTTGGAAGCAAATTGAAAAGCTACCGCCCCGCGGCTGGCCAATGATCCCCCGCCCCGTTCAAAAATATTTTTAACTTCTTGAGCCGTCCGGTTTTTATTATCCGTGGTTGTCTCTATCATAATCGCTACTCCACCGGGACCATAACCCTCGTACGTAACTTCTTCCCACTTCTCACTTCCCACTTCTCCACTTCCACGAGCAATTGCCCGATCAATATTATCTTTGGGCATATTTACTTCATGGCCCTTGTCCATGGCTAATCTTAATTTAAAATTCTTTTCCGGATCGGTCATGCCGCCGGATTCCCTAACCGCGACAATAATCGCGTTGGTAATCCGCGTCCAAGCTTGACCTTTTTTGGCATCGGTGATTTCTTTATCGCGATGAATGGTTGCCCATTTTGAATGTCCCGACATAATCTATTATTTTACCAGAAAATTACTTAGTTATCTAGTTGGCTGGTTGTCTGGCATTCTGGTAGAAAAAATAACCAGATAACCAGTAAACCAACCAACCAGAAAACTAATACCCCTTGACCCCAGTAGAATACTTTCTTGCTCCCGTGGTTTACATCCACGCATCGCAAGGGCGTGTCTACGGGGTCTACGCCCGCGTTTCTGCTACACAGAAATTCGGACACGTATCCCTAAACGTCATGTAAAATAACCAGATATTTAGTACAAGCGTGTTTGTACTGTTTTGGACCAAAAATGAAGCTAAATGAGCAAAAAGTCTTACTTCTATATCCTTATATATAAGGAGGGGAAAGATTTAAGAAAGTTAAATTTGATATAATAACAATATGATCAAACTGAAACCACTCACATTAAAAGGAATTCTACAAAGACATAAAAATAATCCTAAGGACAATAAATTACACAAAATCATCGAAACAAAAGAAATAGAAAGAAGTGATTTTAATAAGCTAATAAAGGAAAGTACAAAACATAAACCATTTGATAAGAAGAAATAAGTCTCAATAAATAGCTGATTAATTATTTTGAAACTTCAATACCAAAGTAAGGGAGTTATTAAGGTATTTCCGAAATCTGTAATCTTTTGTAGATTCGTTCCATCGTTATTTACTAACCAAACTCCTTGCTTGTCATTTTCTTCTTGAGATATACTTGGTCCATTAGAACCTTCTCCTGTCACCACAATCTCTTGGAGCAATAATCTCTTTGAGTCAGGTGACCAAGTAATATTAGACAGATATGTACTCTTCATGCCATCTAACCCCAAAATTTTATTTGTGTTTTTTGTAGCAATATTGTAAATCCACAAACCTATCATGTTATTATTTGGGGTAGTAGCATAAACAAAAGAGTTACTGTCTGGCGACCAACTCACAGAATTTATTCTTACTCCTAAATCGGTAAGTCCTGTCCCGTCTAAATTGGACAACCAACTGTTATATGTCATACCTATCGCTCCGGTTTTTTCTTCGTTTCTAACAAAAACTACTTGTTTTTTATCAGGACTAATATACAACTGATCATTCGGGGATAATGGTTTCGAAACTATCCTTTTGGTCTGAACAGTTGAAACTGTTAAAAGCCATAATCCTTGAAGATCTGCTTTTTGATTAACAGAAAAGGAAGGAACAGTAATCAATAAAGTGTCAGAATCTATCCATATATAAGGTATTCGATAATCATTATCATCTTTCAACAGCTTTTGAAGAAAACTATTAGAACTCACATTCAGTTGGGTATTATTTCCAGTGTTAACATCATATAGATAAACCGTTCCGGTTAAATTGTTGTTTGCGAGAGATCTATATAAAATTTTTGTACCATCCGGTGACCACTGTAAATTAACTTTAAATGTACCATCATTCGTTATCCGTTTTAAATTATTTCCATCAATATCAACCATCCACAACTCTGGTTTTCTCGTTACCCCAGATAAAAATACAATTTTATGGCTATCTGGTGACCAGGTAAGACCAGAATATACAGTCATGCCATTGGTAAAGACAATATCAAAAGGTGGAGGATTTAAATTGCTTGCCAATTTTTTAGAACTATGATCGATTAATGAGAAAATATATAGATCAGATTCTTGAGTTTTTGACGTACTTGTACTTGTCATTACTCCTACGTATCTTTTATCGGGAGAAATTACAAAACTTGGTTCTTGCTGATTATTAGGGGATAAATCCGAAGGTATAATTAGGCTTTTTTGTTTTGTTTCCAAATCAAGTATAGAAAATGTTGAATTGCCCGATGGTCCATTTCCTTCCTGAATTAATATTTTTGACCCTTGTGGTAACTGATTAACTGTGGGTTGTGGGGTACTTTGATTAAAGGAAGAAAATGAAGTTGGCGTTTGTTTGGTATTATTCATTCCTAAATAATATGCACCACCAATAAGAAACGAAACTAATATTAGACTAACAATCAGGAAAAGATATCCTCTTTTTTTTAAAGAAATTGTTTGATTCCCTTGATCCCTAACCTGATTCACTACTAATTGTTCTTGATTAATATTCTCTTCTTCCATATGTCTCAAATTTAAGTGTATCAAACAAAAAGTTAAGAAGCAAATAGTACCTACGTGTGGGTACAAAAAATTAATGTTTTTGAAGCCAATTATGATAAAAATACAGATTCTTCATTCTTATATAAATATAAGAACATGTAAATTAAATAATTCTTACTGGAAAAGCTTTAACATTTACGATTTCACCAAGTAACCTTTCAAACATTCTGTCTTTAAACATTCTGTTATTGTATCTCCAACTATACTTATCAATATATGCCTGTAAATACTTTTTAGAAACAACTCTATATACTCCATTGATTGTATCCGTATCTTTTAAGTTGGGTATATCCGTAATATTCATCAGTGATAACTCTGGCCTTAGGGTCTATATGATCTTTAATTTGCTGAAGAAGAAACCATTTGCCTGTATTGGGAATATGTTTAAGGTATGCTTTTTCTCCACCCTTCCCGGTATTCGATCTTTTTATCATCCCCATGACTACTTCCTTTGGTATTTCATTTTAAAGATTCTCCACGCAGTTTTATATGTTACTCCTAATTCTCTTTGTAATTGTTTAGCTGATACCCCCGACCTTGTTACACTCATAATAAATATGGCATAGAACCAATACTGAAGAGGAGTGGTTGTCTTTTCAAAGATAGTTCCAGAAAGAGGAGATATTTGATACCCGCAGGAACATTGATAAACCGGTCTGTCTTTAACCTTAGTAAAATTTGTTATTTTTTGACACTTCTTACAAAAGATTCCGGAAGGATGTTTAATCTTAACAAGATACTCTAAACAAACCTCATCATTTCTATATTTCTTAAGAAAACCACCGAGGCTAAATTTATCTTTCATATTACATGATGTCAAGGGATAATTACCGAAATTCGGGCTTGACAACCCTTATAAAATTAACTAGCTTAATTAATATGACTGACGACCTAACGCAACAAGCCATCACCGCCGCTTTAGTTCAGGATTGGAAAGAAGCGGTTAAATGTAACGAACAAATCGTTAAAGCCAATCCGGAAAATATTGAGGCTTTGAATCGCCTCGGTCATGCTTACCTGGAATTGGGCAAGGCCGAAACCGCCAAAAAATATTTCAACAAGGTTCTGAAACTAGATCCTTATAATCAAATTGCTCAAAAAAACTTATTGACGATCGCCACAAAAAAATTCTCCAAATGCGAATCCAAAGCGCCTTTAAATCCCAATCTCTTTTTGGAAGATCCCGGGAAAACGAAAACTACTTCTTTGGTTGAAATCGCCGAAAAAGAAATTGTTCTTTCTCTTTCAATCGGCGATGAAATTGAAATTGTCCCCAAAAAAAGAACGATTGTTGCCACCACCAAAAAAGGCGTTTATTTGGGCAAATTGGCCGACGACTTATCCTTAAGGTTGATTTCTTTCTTAAAGGGTGGAAACAAATACGAAGTGAATATCAAATCAATCGAACCCGGAGAAATAAAAATTTTCATTCGGGAAATTTTTCGCTCAAAAAAATTCGTCAATTTATCCTCGTTTCCTCCCCAGGAAATTGCTTATTCCGCTTTCGTCCCACCTGACCTGGTACACGAAACCCGACCGGAAATGGCCGATGCTGAAGGCAGTGATGAAAAAACCGATGACGACAAAAATGATGAAACGCCTGAAGAAGAACCGCTGGACCATAATTTGGAAGAATAGTTATTTGATATTTAATTTTCTCCAATAATTTTCACCAATAACAACGATAATATCCGACCGGCCTTTTTCGGTTAACTCCAACCAGTCGCAATTAAATATTCCCGATATTTTTTTGACGATATAAGAATTCTTTAATTCCTCCCCGCCTCTCACTTCGCACTTCTCAATTCCGTTCCCCATATTGCCAACATCAATAATCTTTATTCCCATATTGGTAAGAATTCTTGAGGCCGATTGACCCAAACCGGAATGATCAGTTCCGTTTAAAATCTGAACGGTTAAGTTAGAGGCGCGCAGGGAATCATCCGGAAAATATTTTTGAATCACCGAGTCAAGCATTTCCTGATTCAATTTAAAAATCGGCGTGCCATCCGGAAGTTTTCCTTCCACCAAACATCGGTAATCCGAAAGGTCGATCGATTGAATATTACTGCTTCTGACCGCCCGAGCTGCCCACCAAAACCTAATCAGGTCCCAATCTGATAGATTTGTCAATCCGTTTAATTTCAGCGCCGCTATAAAAGCATCGGTGACACGATTTCTGGGATTATTTTCTTTTCCAAAATTACTAACATTTATCCAGCCGTCAACCGGAACGGCAAAATTTTCTTGAATTGTTTCTTTTAATAATTCCGGCCTTTTTTCCTGACTCACCAACTTTGGCAAAGCTCTGGCGGTAAATTCACCATAACCCCGAGGCACATTTAATAAAAGTTCGTCCGGAAGAGTAATCAATGTCAATTCTTGATTGGTTGGTGAATAGGAAACAAGGTTTATTCGCGAATTTTCGATTACGAAATTAATTCTTTGTTTACCATCCCACACGCTGCGGGAAAACGAATAAAATATTTTCAAACCCAAGGGCACCAAGATAAGCGCAATAATAATCCAAAACAAAAACCGATAATTCTTTTTCATTCGGAAGAATATTCCAACCTGATCCGTTTAATTTTGCCGGAAACTTCCTCGCTGGTATATCCCATATCCTGAACAATCCGATGAATAATCGACAAAGAAGCCTCAAATTCCGGTTGAATAATGGTTTGCACTCCCAAAGCCTTAAGCCGATTCCGATTTTCCTGATGGTGGGTCCGGCAAACGATTTTAATTTTCGGGTTTAACCCAAGAGCATTCACCACCACCATCTCTTGAGTATGTTGATCCGGGATTGCAATGACAACCACTCTTGCCCGATCGACCCGAGCATAATTCAAAACTTCGATATCCACCGGATCGCCATAAACAACCGGTACACCTTTATTTCTCAAATCTTTTACGACTTCGTGATTATAATCAACCACCACAAAAGGAATTTGGCAAAGCATCAAGGCTCTTCCCAGCCAACCCCCTACCCGGCCGTAGCCGCAAATGACAATATGGTTTTCCAATTGAAGCTGGTCTCCTAAACTCCCGCAATCGTTTTTCAAAAGATAAGGCCGGAAGCGGGATTTGATTAAATATCTGTAAATTTTCGGCGCCCAATTAAAAATAAACGGCGTGAGGGTAATGGTAACTAAGGCCACGGAAATTATCAGTGAATAGGTTTCCGTTGAAATTAAATTTTGCCCCAACCCGAGCCGGCCCAAAACAAAGGAAAATTCTCCGATTTGGACCAATCCGGCGGCCACCAGAAAGGAAACTTTAAAGTGATAGCCTAAAAAGAGAGAGACGATCAAACAAATAACAAACTTCACCGAGATTATCATTAAAGCCAGTCCCAAAATCAATCGTAAATTGGCCAGAAAAAACGACGGGGTCAGCATCAGGCCCAAAGAAACAAAAAAGACAATCGAAAAAACATCCTGCAATGGCCGAATTTCGGAAAAAACCGCGTGATTTTGGGCCGATTCGGAAATTAATATACCGGCCAAAAACGCTCCCAGAGCGAAAGACAAACCCAAAACGGAAGTCCCGAAAGCGGAAAGTAGGCATAAAGTGACAACCGTCAAAATAAGAATTTCTCTTGAATTAACCGCCGCTACCTTGTCCATCAATCGAGGAATTAAAGCCCGGCCTAAAACTAAACATAAACCCAACAAAAAAATAATTTTTCCAATTGTCAAAAGAATATTACTCAAACCAAGACTTCCCAGAGCGAAAATCTGGGGTAATATTAAAACCATTGGCAAAACCGCTAAATCTTGAACTAACAACCAACCAATCATAATTTCCCCGGGTAAGGTATCCAACTCGCCCTTTTCGGCCAGAATTTTGGTCACGATCGCCGTTGAGGAAAGGGAAAAACAAGACCCTAAAAATAATGAGGTATAAAAATCAAAACCAAATTTTGGAAAAACCACCACACCAAACAAAATTGTCAGTAAAATTTGAATTAAGGCACCCCAAAAGGCAATGTTTCTAACTTTGCTTAAGCGGGAAAAAGAGAATTCAACCCCAATGGAAAACATTAATAGGGCAACGCCGATTTCCGCCAAGCTGCCAATCGCCTGCTGACCTTGAGCCGTCCGAATAATTAATCCGCCCAACAGAATTCCGGAAAGAACATAACCTAAAATTAGCGGTTGGCGGATTTTTTTGGCAATCAAGCCGCCGATTAAGGCTAATATCAAAATCGCCAGAAGATTAAAAGCAAGAACCGTATCGGGCATTAAATACTATACTAAACCAGATCAAGCAAGCAGTCAATCAGAGTAATGTCATCCTGGGCGTAGCGAAGGATCTAGTGGCAACGCTTCGCCAAGTCTGACTTGACTTCGTTAGATTCCTCGTTTACCCTGTAAGGATTTCACTCGGAATGACGACAAGACGTTTTCCAATTCCTCTGGTAATGACGATTTAAATTCAACTGGTTTACCAGTTTTTGGATTCAAGAAAGAAATCTTGGCGGCATGGAGAAAAACTCTCGGGCACCATTTCCGGTCTTCGGCCGCGGTTTTTTTTCCGGCATAAAATTCATCGCCGACCAGCGGATAACCGCGGTATTGCATATGAACCCGTATCTGATGTGTTCTTCCTGACTCGGGATAAAGCTCAACTAAAGAGAAACAAGAAGCCCTTACAGGGTAAACAAGACGCGTGAAGCGGGATAGAACTTTATACTTTGTCTTGGCTTCTTTTCCTTCCAAGGTAATACCAAACCGCTCGCGATTCCAAGAAGTTCTGCCTACCGGCGCGTTGATTTCCCCTTCAGCCGGTTCAACCTTCCCATGCACCAAAGCAAAATAGGTTTTTTTGACAATTCTTTCCTTGAATTGGCGTTGGAGTTCCACAAATGCTTCCGGTGTTTTGGCAACCAGCAATATTCCAGAAGTTTCCTTATCTAAACGATGCACAATTCCATTCCGCATTTCTTGAAAACTGAAAATTGAAAATTGAAAATTCTGGCGAAGCCAGTCCTGTACAGTTTTTTGCCCTTTAGTAGTTTCCGCATCATTAACTACCCAACCAGAAGGTTTGTCCAAAACAAGCAGATAATCATCTTCAAAAATAATCTTTGGCTCCATATATTTATTGTATCAAAAAACCGCTCCTGGCGGTTTTAGCAATATAAGCAAAGCTTGTTTCTCGCTTCGCTCGAAATAACAATGGTTTTATTTCTCTTTCTCTTTTTCGCACTTAACGCACAACGTCGCTTCCGGCTTAATCATCAACCGATCGGTGTCAATCATCTTTCCACAGGATTCACAAATCCCATACTTACCAATTTTAATCATTGCTAATGCCTTTTTAATTCCAATCAATTTCCGATCAATTTCCTTTTTCATCGCCTCCATGCGGGAGTGATCAAACTGCTCGGCCGCATCCGTATCAATCGCCGCGTTATCCGATACCCGATCGGAATTGGAAAATGGATCTTCTTTTTCAAAAGTTTTCTTTCTTTCCTCCAACTTTTTTTCTTCCAAATGAAGAAAGCGAGCAATTGGCTTTAAAATATTAGCGGGAAATAAATTTTGTTTTAGCATTAGTTAAGTCCTCCTTCCAGTTTCTCTCCGACCGTTTATAAATCAAATAAAAACAAATCAAGGAAAAAAGAAAGTATAGGATTCGATCTAAGTATATACTATTTGTTTTAAGAAATTCAAGTAGTCCTAAAAGCAGGAAATAGAAACCAAAACTGGATCCGGCAACAAAACCAACCTTGCCGCTTTTATACCAGAGAAATTTTCGATAATTTTTAGCAAGGAGAACACTGATCGGCAGAAAGACAAAACTAATTATAAGGCGAACTAAATCAAAATGATTACCGGTTGATAAAACCAATCCGATTCCCCCAATTGCCTGAACCAGAAAAAAAACGATTACCATTTTATCCGCCGTCAACCATAAATCCCAATTTTTTTTCTTTGCCCAATAATAACAAAAAGCGGCCGCGCCTAAAATCGCTCCCGGAAGAGTAAATCCGGGGTATTTTCCCCAAAGAAACCAATGAATAAAATTTATTCCAAAATAGGAAATATTTTCCAAAACAAATAGTAATCGGGCGCCAATTATTCCTGCTAAGAAAAGATCAATCGTAAAAGTCAAAATATCTTCTTCCGAATAATCGTCCCGAAGCTGTTTCCAAAGCAAAAACGAAGCCGCAAAAAAGGCTAAAGCGGCAAAAAAACCAAAGGTCGATATTTTTAGAGAATCGATTTCTAAAATATAAGGCAGCATTGACATGTTTAGTATATCATAATATACTTTTTAACTATATGCTTTTATTACCTCACACGATCGTCGGCGCCACCATCGCCGCCAAAATTGGATCTCCCTGGTTAGCTTTACCTTTAGCTTTTTTGTCCCATTTCGCGGCCGATCTACTTCCCCATTGGAATCCGCAGATCACCCAGGAAATGGAAACCGAAAACCATTTACGATCGGGTACAAGAAGATTTATTTTGGTAGATACATTTATTTCCCTGATTGTCGGCTCAATTATCGCCACCCATTTTTTACCGAATGTTCAAAAAACAATGGTGGTTTTGCTGGGATGTTTTCTTGGCGTTCTACCGGATTTATTTGAATCACCTTATTTCTTTTTTGGGATTAAAAATAAATATCTAAGCAAATTAATGCATGTTCAAAAGAAATTACAGTGGAATTTGGATCTTCCCTGGGGAGTTTTAACCCAAGTCGTCGTGGTCATTCTCTGCTTCTGGCTCCTATCATCTTAACATTATAGCAATCTAACAATATAACAATATAACAATTAGTTTTATTTTACCCGTTCCACATATTCCCCGTTTTTCGTATTAATAATAATTTTCTCTCCTTCTTCAATAAAAAGCGGAACCCTGACTTTCAAGCCGTTATCTAAAACCGCGTCTTTCAAAAAGTTGCTGGCGGAATCGCCTTTTACACCAGGATCAGCTTCCTTAACCAAAAATTCCATTTTTTGAGGTAATTCAATTGTTAACGGTTTGTCATCCAAAAAAAGAATATCCGCGGTTACCCCATCTTTGAGATATCCGACCTGGTCAGCCAGAACCTGCGAGACCAAAGATATCTGTTCAAAAGTTTTTGGTTCCATGAATACATATCCGGTGCTGTCGTGATACAAGTATTGGTATTTCTTTCTAGAGGTTTCAATTGGTTCAACCCGGTTTCCGGAAATAAAGCTTTTCTCGGTCACCGAACCGGTCAAAAGATTACGGATTTTGACTTTAATCCACGCCGAACCGCGGCCAAGCTTTATGTGTTCATAATTCAAAACAATAAACGGCTGGTTATCAAATTTAAATGTCGCCCCGTTTTTTAATTCATTAACAGAAATCGTCAGGATTTTATTATATTCATTTTTGCCTTGAAAAACAAGGCTGAAGATGATAAACTTGTTTTAATGCCAATGTGGTGAAATTGGTAAACACGCACGACTCAAAATCGTGTGCCGCAAGGCTTGGGAGTTCGAGTCTCCCCTTTGGCACAAAATCATTCTCTTCCTTTCTGCTCTCTTGTTTACCCTGAGTAGTCGAAGGGCCTTCTTGACTTCTCGCCCTTTTCTGGTATACTTCTTCTCAGAATCACAAAAATCGTTGTTCTTTCACTTTATTATAAGGAGGTTCTAAATGAAACGTTTTCTACCTACGACAGATTGGGAAAAAAAGATCTTAGCCTTAATTATGACACTCATCGTGATACTCATGTTGATAGGGGCTTATATGTTGGTCACCAGGAGTAATCAGATATTCCACCAATTATCCCAACCATCCGTATCGGTAAAGAACTATCTGCCTGATTGGGACTGCTCACCACACGTAAGTATCAGCGTTAATCCGTCAATAACCGGAGGAATCTATGTAGCTTACCCTACATCGAATAGTCCATCCCGTCTCGAATTCCTTTCTGTCTATGAATATGAATCAGGGGCTGATTTCTGGTCAGAACGCTGTCCACCTAAGAAATAACATACTTGGCCACAGAAAATTATTCTTGCTCTTCTGTGGCCATGTTTTTCCCCTCGACTCTGGTTCGACTACGCTCACCATTCGCTCAGGGTAAATCTCTTTCCGCTTCCCCATTACCTTTACCTCCTCACCATACCAACTGCCTCACCCTAACCCCCTAACTATTCTTTTCTTTTAGTTTCCACTCCGAAGAAAGAAATTCGGTTGGGAACAAATCTCAATTTTAGAAAACCAGTCGGACCGTTGCGGTGTTTGGCAATTTCCGCGGTAATATTTTCCGGATTATCCTCATCTTCCTTATAAAGAAAAATCACCACGTCGGCATCTTGCTCAATACTATTATGAACAATAATATCATTAGCCAAAAAGTTATGGGAACTTTCAACCGTCGCATCGTAAACTTCCTCTATGCCCTCTTCCTCTATTTTCAGAATTTCATCCCAATATAAATCTGAATTAGCCAAATTCTTAAGCGTCTGGTTTTCTAACACCTGCAATATGTGGTTTAATCTTTCTCTACTAACTCCATTTTTATGCCTTTGTGTCCCGCTATATGCCCAGTCCAATTTCTGATGAAACTCTCTGGTTGACAATCCCTGTTTTTCTCTTTGTTTTTCAATTAATTCCCAAACCTCTTTAGGAATAACATCAAGGTTGGGATTTTCTTTAATAATTTCCAGTTTTTTCCAAAGCTTTTTGCCTTCGTTTTCTCGACCATAAACACTAATTATTTTAAGAAAAACTGATTGATTAACTTTTCCTGAAATATCAACGATAAATCCACCCCGATAACCTTCCTTTTTTGTCTTGCGAATTTGCGACAAAATTCCAAATCTTAAAAGAAGATGTTGAACTCCTTTAACCAATTTAAAACTGGTAGATGCGTAATAAATCGCATATCCGCCTTCCGATGCTTTGCTAAAATTTCCATCGGTTGCCCAAAGATGACTTAAAAAAATTGAAAGCTGGGAATTAGGAAGAGTAAAAATTATTTTGGGGATCTCTTTTTCGTAAGACCTTTGATTAAAAATCCCCAATTCTTTGAACCACTGGGAAATCGGGTTTTTGAGACCCTCTTTTTGATTACCGGAAAAGTAAATATGATACCAATTCTCTTGTTTTACTCTTCGTCCGGATAATCCAAAACCACCCTTGGCCGCTTTTTCCACTGCCGATAAATTGGCAAGACTACCACTCGTATAATGAAGAGGTTGGTTTTTTAAATAACAACCATCCCCAATAAAATGAGCCAATAGGATTAATTTATCTTCAGAAAAATTAATTAATTTTTGGAAAAAGGGAATAATTCTCGGAACAGCTAACCTTTCGTTAATTTTAAGTTTGTCCAGACTTGTCCACCCAAACAAAGTATAAAATTTATGATTAGAAGAAGCTCTTATTTCCCTGCCAGAACGCAAAGATAAACGATAAATCTTTTTCTTTCCGCTCGAAAAAGCTTTCACCATTGGACAAACTTTCAGTTTCAAATTATTATCCATGGCAAAAACGGGAATTTTTCCTCCAGATTCTGCCAATTGCTTAATTGTCACCAGTTCTCCCGTATCAACCCGCATTATTAACGTTTCCCCCACAAGACAGCCGCTTTCCCGCAAATCCGCTAATCTTGGTCTGGCTCCCCCGCGGACTTCAACCGACCGATTTAACTGGGAAACGGCAATGACCGGAATTTTTAATTCTCTAGCCAAATTTTTTAAGCCTTGAGAAATTTCCGAAACTTCCTGAACACGGTTTTCCAAATTTCGTCCGCGGACCAACTGCATATAATCGATAATAATTAATTTTAAATCGTGTTCCACCTGTAATCTTCTGGCTTTGGTTCTCATTTCCAAAACCGAAATGGCCGGTGTATCGTCAATAAAAAACGGTGCTTCGTTTAGAATTCCCATGGCATCGGAAAGCCGGGTAAAGTCTTCTTCATCTAGTTTTCCGGTCTTCAATTTCCAAGCGTCAATATCGGCTTGGGTAATCAACAAACGGTCTAATAATTCTTCCTTACTCATTTCCAAGGAAAACATCCCCACCGTCATTTTTTCTTCAACGGCAATATGTCTGGCCATATTTAAAGCCAGGGCGGTTTTCCCGATACCCGGACGAGCCGCCAGAACGATTAAATTTGACTGCTGGAATCCGGCCAGCATATTATCCAAATCTTTAAATCCGGTCGGCACCCCTCTTAATCCGCCAGCCTTTTTGTATAATTCGTCCAAACGGTCAAAACTTTCGGCCAAAGCAGCGCTGATCGGGATAAAAACCTGCTTTAAATGAGATTGGGATAAACTGAAAATATTTTGTTCGGCTTTATCTAAAATAAAAGACGCCTCATTGCCTTCATCGAAAGCCATTTCGGAAATTTTACCGGCCGAAGAAATTAACATCCGCTTGATATAAGAATCTTTAATAATTTGTCCGTAATGCGCGACATTGGCCGCCGTCGGCACCATTGAAGCCAGTTCAGAAAGATAAGCCGCCCCGCCGACTTTCTCTAAATCTTTTTGTTTCCGAAGCTTATCTGCCAAGGTCACCAAATCCACCGGCAACCGGTTTTCGTATAAACTCAAAATCGCTTTAAAAATATCCCCGTGGGCATCACTGTAAAAATGTTCCGGCCGCAAAAACTCCGCTACGTCAATAATAGCGTCTTTATCAATCAGGCAGGCGCCGAGAACGGATTTTTCCGCCTCGTCTGAATGCGGAGGAATACGAGTTTCAGCCACTTTTTCTTTCTAAAATAACGGTTTTTGTTTCGATCGGCAAATCCAATTTCGAAATCGTTAATTTCGGCAAGGTTTCCGCGCCATCCCCTTCTTCCTTTAAGAATTCGTCCAGCGAGTCAAAATTCATCGGAATTACGATTTTTGGTTCGACTTGGGAAATCACTTCCATCGCTTCTTTTGGTACCAAAGTATCTTTTCCACCAACCGGAACAAAAAGAACATCAACCTCACCGATTTCCCCCAATTGCTTATCCGTCAATTTTCCCTTGATATTACCTAAATGAAAAAGCCGCAAACCTTCCAACTCGAACAGGTAGCAAATATTATTTTCCGAAGTGCTAAATCCAAAAATCGAAGCGCCTTTAATTTCGTATTCTCCCGGATGCTGAATCGGAAAAACAGAACCACTATCCTCAACTTCCACTTTTCCCAAAAGATCGGTCGCGATTGAAACATTTTTGCCTTTTATGCGAAAAGATAAACAACCATAATAAACAATTTCCATACAGGCATCATATCAAAAAACGTTTTCCTTGACAAGACAACTATTTTTAGCTATAGTCAAACCGATGAAAAAAGAACTCTTGGTGGTAATCCTTGGCAGTTTTATTTTAGGGTTAGTCATCACGGGTGGTGTTTGGACCGCCAACAATGCCCTGAATCTCCAGAAAGGAAAAAATCCAAAGATCAATAGTAAATCTCAACCGCTAGTGAATGTCAGCCCAACGCCAACCTTATCACCTTTCTTTTTAACGATTATTAAACCGGAAAATCAAAGCATCAGTAATACTAATCAGATTGTTGTTTCCGGCAATACTTTGCCCAACCTCCCGGTAGTGCTCATTTGGGAAAATGGAGAAGATATTATTCAAAGCGATTCTGCCGGGAATTTTGACGATGAAGTCAGCTTGATTTCCGGAGTCAACGATATTTCCGTCACGGTTTATAGCCAAAATGGTAATCAAGTGACAAAAAAAATTGGCCTGGTTTATTCAAAGGAAGGAATCTAATACGAAAATCAAAATGCAAAATGCAAAATGCAAAATTATTTTAGGTTTTGTGTTTTTAAGTTTCTTCGTGACGCCAGTTCTGGCGGTAACGTCTACTCCTCCCCTAACCCCTACTTCGACCCCGGCGGAAAATATTAAGCAAAAGGTTCAGGAAAGAATTAATAATCTGGCAACCGAAAGCCAGCAAAAAGCTTTTTGGGGAACTTTAAAAAATATAACAAACGCAACTTTGATTCTTGATTCAACTGATGGAGAAAAAAGAATTAAAACCGATTCCTCAACAGCTTTTCTAACGACGAATAAAAAAGCGGTTAAAATTAACGATTTGGAAATTGGCAACTATCTAATTGCTTTAGGGCTTTGGCAGGAAAACGGCAACCTCGACGGAAAAAGAATTATTGTTTTGGCAACTGCCCCCAAACCGTCACTGACCAGAAATGCCCTTTCCGGACCGATAACCAAAATCGAGAAAGGCACTAAGATTGTAACCATTACCAAACCCAACCCAAATCTGGCAATCAAAATTCAGGTGGGAACGTCAACGATTATTACCCAAATGGTCAATGGAAAAATAACCCCAATTACTTTTGACAAAATTGGTGTAAATGATTGGGTTACGGCGATCGGAATTCAAAAAACCGATAACGGAATATTAACAGCTACCAGGATTCATATTATCCCGGGTTTATCAAATTCAACACCAACTCCGACAAAATCCCCCAAGGCTACCCCAACTCCAACGGAATAATTTTTAAGATCATTTACGTTCGTACACACCAGGAATGATAGCCGTTGTAAAGAAATCCTGGAAAATAATCCTAACAACAAGTTAGTGATGTCAAATCTCTTTCAACACACTCAACATAAATTCTTAATTTCATCCGAAGACGGAAGGGAAAAATGTCTTTGTTTGTCTCATATTATCGCCACGGCAACAAAATGTTTACAGTAATCCTTATTTGTCTGCTCATAAGTACACAAGATAGTCTTTGGAACCTTTTACAACCGCTATATACCCGATAATCAAAATTACGATACTTTTTATGCGGCCGCTATTAAAGTATTGTAAACATTAAAAGCTTTATCCCCTAACCAACCATCAGGTAATAAAGAAAAAGGAAGTTGCGGGTCATCTTTAAGAATTGAGAGGAAATGGAAATTTGTTTCAATCAGCGTCATTCTTTGTTTCTGGCTTTCGATTAAAAAATATCGGTATCTTTCATTTAGACGATCCAAACAATATACACTCTGGACTAAATCCTTTACAGACATACGACCAACATTTCCATCGCGCCCAATATTTGATACAGCGATAAAACCTGAAATTCGAAAATCTTTTATAAAACGGGTGAGTTGTTCTGCTGGATCGTAAGGAGTTAACCAAACAGAAGCCTGAAACATACCGCAACCAATTCTTTTAAGATAACCTCTTAATAAATCTCTATCTTTTCGTTTACTTTCAGGAACATCATAAGTAATAAGATATATTTTTCCATCCCAAAGTCGTTTGCGATGATATTTAGGCAATATCTCGTCTAATCTTATTTGTCCTTCATTTGTTAACTGCCAACCATTTTCGTTTTTCTCTAAATACTTTTTTTGAGTGGCAGAATAAACTCCCCTTCGTAAATAATTTTTCTTAACAGATTTAACAAAATCTCCAGAATTTTCCAGCGCCTTGAAAAAATCGGTTCTTCCAGAACTAATACTATAGCTTTGAATTCCCAAACCAACAATAAACAAACTCATATCCATCGACGTTTCCAAAACTCCTTTGGAAAACTCCTCAACTTTCTCTTTCGTCGTTCTATTCCTACCCATATTTTTACAATACTTCCTTAGCGGCCGTTTGTCAAATATGTAAATTTGACATTAAAATTATTTCTTGTATAATAATACAAGTTTAATATTTAGAAAGCGTTAAGTGGAGTCACGATCCACGGGCAGCGAGCCAAATACTCGACGGAAGTTGAACCGTAAAATCCAACAGTCGGTGTCACCGCAAAGTAGAGCCGACCTGAGAGCCCCGTACCAGTAACGGTACAGGGAATAAGGATGGGCGGGTAAGTCGAAGGCCTCTCGTTCCTTGTTTTTGTCATTGTCGACAAATGCAAAGAACGAGAGGTTTTTTTGTGATCTTCCAGACAAACTGGAGTTAATAACGAAAAGTTTGTCGCATGAAGATCCAATCCTCCAGCAATCGCAACACGAAGCGTGTATGAATAATACTGAAAAGCTGAGTGCTAAGATGCGGAGGATGTTGTCAAGGATGGTGTCGTGTAATAAGTCTTTAAGATTTAAACGCGACTAACCACGTTAATTTTCGAAGAAATTTTACGTGGTGGTTGTAGCTCAATGGCAGAGCGCCAGTTTGTGGAACTGGATGTTGCGGGTTCAATTCCCGTCAGCCACCCAAAATAATGCAAATATCATTAAAAAACTATGATAAACAAACTCAGGCTTAAAAATTTTTAATCGCTGGGGGTAACTCTACTCTTTTAGTGTGGAATTGTCCGTTAAGTCAAAGAAAGAATTTAGTAAAAAACTACTTAGGATCGGTCGAACAAATCGGTTTTGTAATGGTTTTGTTTTATTGTCCGGAATAGGTTTTTTAGTTACTAAGGAAAAAATTAGAATTACTAGAAGGAGTTTGTTGGAACTTACAAACGAGTATAGACTTCCGGCTTTTGGAATTGTATTAACAGATGAAAACAGGATTGAACCCTATGTGTATGTAAAACAAACTAATTCTTTGTTCAAAGAGACTGCTTGCGGATCAGCAAGTATCGCTACAAATATTATTTTGGGTATCAATAAAATTATCCAACCAACGGGTGAATCAATTTATGTGGAAAATAAGCAAAATAAAATAAGAGTTTCGGCAAAAGTAGTTGCTCTCGGTTGTTAACCAATAACATGAATGATATGATTACAAATATGGATACCAAACTACAACCATTAAAAGGCTTCCGGGATTTTTTACCCGAGGAGGCTCAGAAAAGACAGTGGTTAGAAGACCAAATGGTCAAAGTATTTGAAAAATGGGGGTATGAACCTTTGGAAAGTCCTACGGTTGAATCTTTAGAACTTTTTGAGGGGGAAATTGGCGAAGATGAAAAATTATTTTTCAAATTCGAAGATCCGGGCGGACGAAAAGTGGCTTTACGCTATGACCAAACCGTTCCATCTTGCCGTGTTGTTGGCCAATACGCAGACGAAATTACTTTTCCTTTTCGCCGTTATCAAATTCAATCAACTTTCCGAGCAGAAAAACCCCAAAAAGGTCGCTATCGAGAATTTACCCAAGCCGATATTGACATTTATGGAATTAAATCACCGATTGCCGATGCCGAATGTATTGCCGTCAGTATTGATTTGTACAAATCGTTAGGTTTCAAACAACCCGTGGCAATTATAAATAATCGAGATTTACTGGCGGGAATCCCCTATCCTGCAATCGCGGCCATTGACCAGCTTAAAAAAATTGGAAAAGATGGTGTAATTGAGGTTATGCAAAAGAAAGGAATTTCTAAAAAAATGGCTTTGGAATATTTAAACAAGGTAGAAAATCTTAAACCGGATGAAAAAATAAAGATTATTTTTGATTACCTAAAAAATGCCGGACTTGATGAATCTTATTATCGATTCGAACCAACACTTTGCCGGTCATTGTCCTATTCAGAAGGACCTATTTGGGAAATGACAATTTCCGGTTATTCAACCAATACTTTTGCCGGCTCAGTTGGTGGAGGCGAAAGATATGATGGTATGTTCAAAAGAATTACCGGTAAAGATATTCCCGCTACAGGAATTGCTTTCGGATTTGACCGAACACTAGAAGCCCTTGAAGAACTTAATTTACTACCCAATTTTGATTCTGTTACAAAAATCTTAGTCACTGTTTTTTCTGCTAATTTGTTTGATAAATCCCTGGAAATAGCAAATCAACTGCGCCAAAATTCTATTAATACTGAAGTTTATCTTATCCCTGAAACCAAATTAGATAAGCAACTTAAATACGCAGATCAGAAAAATATTCCGTATGCGATTATTCTTGGTCCTGATGAAATTCAATCCAATCAAGTAACCCTAAAAGACTTAAAATCAAGAACTCAAAAAACTATACCCTCAGACGAGCTTGTAAAAGAACTCTCAATGTTGTAAAATTATCTTCAAATGAAAAAAGATATCCATCCCAAATGGTATCCTGATGCTAAAATTACCTGCATTTGCGGGAATACTTTTACCGTCGGTTCAACCAAGCCGGAAATTCATGTTGATGTCTGTTCAAAGTGCCATCCGTTCTTTACCGGGGAAATGAAATTAATTGATACGGCCGGCATGGTAGAAAAATTTCAAGCCAGACAAAGCAAGGCCTCAACCACCAAAATCGTCAAAAAAGTTGAAAAAAGAAGATTGCGCCGTTTGGAAGAAGAAGCAAAAGAAAAAGAAAGACCACAAAATCTTCGAGGTTTGTTTGAAAAGAAACAGTGAAAACCGATGTTGCCATCATTGAAGCCAGACCCGGAACCGGCGGTGATGAAGCCAAAATCTGGGCAGATGATCTTCTGCGCATGTATACCAGATATGCCAATTCCCAAGGATGGAAAGTTTTTGATATTGATGACGGAGTAATAAAAATCCAGGGAACCAACGCTTTTGTGTTGTTGCAGCATGAATCGGGTGTTCATCGTGTCCAACGGGTTCCTCAAACCGAACGCTATGGCCGAATTCATACCTCAACAGCAACCGTTGCGGTCCTGCCGGAAATCAGCGAACAGGAGATTCAAATTAACCCGGCGGACATTGCTTGGGAATTTTACCGCGCTTCTTCTCACGGTGGTCAAAATGTCCAGAAGGTTTCAACGGCTGTTCGACTGCGCCATATTCCAAGCGGCATTGTTGTTCAGGCCCAGCAGGAAAGGTTTCAAGAACGAAACCGCGAATTGGCGATGGCCATTTTAAGATCCAAACTTTGGGAAAAATCGGAATTGGAAAAAGAAACTACCCAAGCCGGCTACCGCTCGCCTATTGGCAGGGGCATGAGAGCTGAAAAAATTCGCACGTATAATTATGCACAAAACCGGGTAACTGATCACCGTCTTAATAAATCTTGGCATAATTTGGATAAAATTATTGAGGGTAACCTTCAACCGATTCTATCCCTTCTTCAATCTTCTTCATTGTAAATTTGAAATTAGCCTTATCGTATGGTATAGTTTCATTTAGTAAAAATTGCGATCTTTGTCTTTTCACCTAACCGAAATCCATATGATTGCGAAGCAAGGGGGTTCCTTTTAACCGATGGCTCAGTTGCCATCTTTGAATGGACTTCCTCTATTCCAAACCCCTGGAGCAAAGCACCAAAGAGTTTATCCACTTGATGTGTGCAAATCAGGATGTTGCCAATCAAGTAAGGGCAGTTGTCGTCTCTGGTGAAATTCTGGAAACCGGCTACCCAGTACTTCTCGCCGAACAAACAATGACTCTTGAGATCATCGTTGAGAAACTAAAGGAATTGAACCACAAGCGGCCAAGGATGAGAAAAACTTTACAAAATCACTACTCCCTTCTAGTGATTTAAAAATTTAAGAGAGAATTTTTTTCCAACCGTTTTTATTTTTTTATATTTTGTAATTATTACATTACCAATTTCGTGGATATCCTAAATTCTGTCGTAATTTACAGACCAAAATATTCTTTAAGAACCGATTCGTTTTCCATCTTGGTTACTTTCATTAACCAAACATGCTTCCCTATTCCTAAATATTCCCTTAGAAATTGAACTTCATTATCACACGGAAACGGGTAAAGAAAAACACTTTTCTGTATCCGATACATCCCTAGATTTTTCAGCCATCGCCCAAAAATATCAGCCCACCTTCTTTTGCCATAAGGGACATCATAAATAATCAAACGCCATTGCTTATCCCAAATTTTCGGCCGTTTAATCTCAAGATTATCAAGGGAATATTTAAGAATCATTTTCTTTCCCGCTTCGGTTAATTTAACAATCACCTTGTCCCCTTGCTGATCATATTCCACCATTTTTCTTTTATTAAGCCGATCAAGAGTTCGACGCAATAATCCCTGATTATATTTTTTCCATTCTTTATCGCTTTGGTCCTCAAGAATTTTGCTAGCACCTTTGAATGCCAACCCAACGCCGGGAGCAACTACGGCCAACACTACGACACTACCAACACCCAATAAGGCCAAAACCAGTTTAACTTTAGGATATTTTAGAATTTCTTTTGTTTTATCTATAAAATCTTTTTTCTGCTCTTCCTCCAAAGTGATTTTTAATTTTTCCGCCAGTTCACTTATTTTTTCGTCTTCCATACAAATACCATATCACATTTAAATAACAATGACAATTTTATGGATATCCTAAATTTTGGTAAGAAAGTTTCTTGAAGATTGGGAAGTTATTATTGACTTACTTCTTCCAAAATAACCTTAACGGTTTGGTTCTGATTATTGCGCCAAATATTTAGTTCTACGGTATCCCCAACTTTCTTTTTGCTAATTAAATCAGCAATGCTTACCGTATCGGATAATTTCTGACCATCCATTTTGGTAATAATATCCCCTCTTTTTAAACCGGCTTTTTCTGAAGGTGAGCCGGAAACAATTTCAATCACATAAGACCCCTCCGGAACCTCATTCATTATCGCTACTTCCTTACTGATCATTTGGTAACGAATTCCCAAGAAAGGTCGGGAGAATTGACCAGTTTTATTAAAATTATTGAGCGAGTCTTTTATTAAATTAATTGGGAGCGCAAAGCCAATATTTTGGCCGCCTTGGGAAACCGCGGCATTAACACCAATCACCTGGCCGGAAGAGTTAATCAAAGGACCACCGGAATTGCCTGGGTTGATCGCCGCATCGGTCTGAATTACATTGTCAAGTTGTTCGGCTGTTCCTTGATAAGGAGATCCGGCGGTAATGGAACGACCAATACCAGAAACTACTCCAGTTGTCACCGTATTGCGAAACTCACCCAAGGCTGTTCCAATGGCAATTACAAACTGGCCAACTTTCAACTTTGACGAATCCCCCATTTCCACTGGTATAAGCGCTTGCCCTGAGCTTATCGAAGGGTTTATTTTTAAAATCGCGGTGTCATTGGCCGGATCGCGGTAAATTTTTTGAACATCATAGGATTTATTATCTTTAGTAATGACCTTATATTTTCCACTCGTATCCGAAACCACATGCTTATTGGTAACAATCAAACCGTCTTTTGAAACAATAAATCCTGTAGCAATGTCTTGGGTGACATTCTGCGGTTGAGTATTTTGCGGAAAGCCAAAAGAAAAAGGTAAACCAAAAAATTGCGAGAGATCGGGTGTAGTTTGAGTTGTACTCAAATTAATGGTAACTACGCTGGGAGAAACTCTATCAACCACATCGATCACCACTGATTCTTCATTAACAACCTTTTGACTAAATGGCAATTGAGATAAGTTGCTGGAATTCGATCGCGGAAAAATCCGATCCAAAACCCGATAACCGAAAATCCGATCAGAAATTGCCCCGCCTAAAATCGCTACAACCAGAACAATCACCAAGGCTGAAATAGTTAATAATCTTTTAAACCTGTTCATAATTAGTTTGTTATGATGACAATGATTAAAATTTATTACTTAATTCTGAGAATTACCTTAATAATTCGATGGCTTTATCCATTTGCGGATCTTTCGTTGAGTCCTTATCGTCCATCGCCACTAAATAATCCGGAGTAATCCCTTCTTTGTCAATTGATTTACCGCTTGGCAGCAGCCAACGGGCAATGGTAATGTGTAAACCAGAACCGCCGGGAAATTCTTCCGCTTCCTGAACCGTTCCCTTGCCGAACGATTTTTGACCAACTAATTTTGCTTTAACCCTTTCTCTTAAGGCCCCTGATAAAATCTCCGAGGCAGAAGCAGAGCCTTCATTTATAAGAACCACCAAGGGTATTTTGGTCAATAATCCTTTCCGATCAACGTTATAGACATCAGTTCCCCGATTACCGGCATTTTCCTGCTTTACCACCGGTCCATCAGCAATAAATTCGCTGGCAATATAAATTGCTCCCTGGAGAAATCCTCCCGGATTGTTTCTTAAATCCAAAACAATGCCCTTAACTTGCGGACTATGACCTAAGATGGCCGTCACCTCTGAATCCCACCCCCGATTGGTTTGCTCGCCGAAACGCATTAGCTTAATTTTGGCAATTTGTTTATCATCATCAAAACTTAACTCAATGCTTTTAACCACAATCGGCGCTCTTTTTAAAGTCACTTCCAAAGGTTTCTCGACTTGATCCCGGACCAAAGTTAAAATTACTTCAGATCCTGAAACCCCCCGAATAATTTCAACCGCCTCCGGCAAAGTCATTCCTTGGGTCGTTTTATCAATTTTTTTCTGACTATCTTTAATCCAAGCAATAAAATCACCGGACTTAACGCCGGCTTTTTCCGCCGGCGAATCTTTAAGCGGTGAAACAACCGCAAGCTTGCTCTCTTTATAACCAAGTTCAATCCCCACGCCGTCAAAAGTGCCGGCAAGATCGGCTTTTGATAAGTTTTGTTCTGTCGGGGGCAAGAAAACCGTATATGGATCACCTAAAGCGGAAGCCATGCCGGAAATTGCTCCATAAATCATTTTTTGCGGGTCTAGACCTTCCTTCCGCAAATAATTTGCTTCCAAACGATCCCAAACCTGCCAAAATAAAGAAAAATCAATGTTGGATTTATCCGCCGGAAGATTGCGATCAATTTTAATTAGAGATTTTCCGGAATTAAGCGAAACCGTAACCTTGGATTGACCCAACCGATATCCAAAACCAATTGCCAAAACCACAACCGCTAAATAAATGATGAATTTCTTAATTTGTGATAAGGACATTTTAATTTTCATTTTGGAATAAACAAAATTTTTTCTTTCCCGCCAAGATAGACATTTTGGCCTTCAAATTTTTTCAATTCTTCCCAAATTTCTGCCGGAATTATGCCTTCTTCACTACCCATTATCAAACAGGATAAATCTTTCCCTTGCCCTTCGGCTATTTTACCACAAATTAAACCGCCGGCTTCAATGGCTTCAGCCTTATTACAAAAAACCAAATCCGGTTTTTCCCGAACCGCCAAAATTGCTCCCTGATCATCAACCGAAATATCTTTTTGAAATTTCAAAATTCCCCAATTGCCCTTTCCCCAGCCGTCAGCTGCTTCCAACTTAACACCTTTGAATTCAATTAAAATCGCCTCACTGATTTCTTCAATTTTTCCTTCGGCCGGACAACGGTAATTTTCCTGCTCACCCTTGGTTCTGATTTTTAATATTCCGCTTTCGGTTAATGATTCCAGAAATCCGTCGGATGGGCTTTTCATTTCTTTTCCTCCACCTAAAAACGATTTTGTTTTGACAATCACCTGGTCTTTAACCACTTTAGAACCCAAAAGGCTGGTTAATGTTTTATCATCTAAGTTGATTTCGACCAAAGGACCCTGTCTGTCACCGGAAAAAAGAAGTTGCTCGGGTTTAACTTTTTCCCCAACCTTGACTAAAATATTATCACCCGTAAAAATGGGAATTTTCAACTTAAAGTTGGCAGGCTGAAAATTTGAATTCATTGCACTTGCGTGATAAACGGAAGAAATGCCAGGTGGCGGGCTCGTTTCATTTGGGTCGCCAGTTTTCTCTGATGCTTTGCACAAATTCCGGTCCGATTCCGGCTGTGGATTTTTCCCCGATCGCTGATAAATTTACCAAGAATTTCCGGCTTTTTATAATCAGGCAGAGATTTATCCACGCAAAAATAACATTTTTCGGTTGATTTTAAACGTCTGATGGTTTTTCGTCTTATCATATATCTCAAAAAGGAATGTCTTCTTTTTTGACAGTTTCGCCTTCTTCTGTTTCCTTAGGTTGTTCTTCCGATTTTTCGGGCTTTTCCTCTTTTTTGGCCTTTTCCGTCTTTTTCTCGCTTCCCGCCTCTCGCTTCTCAACCGATTCTGCTACCACAGGTTCAACAACCTCTTCGGCTTCTGGTACAACCGCCCCCGCTCCCCCAACTCCTTCGGCCCGCTTATTATCCAGAATCAGCATATCAGAAATAACAATTTCCGTTGTTTGATGAGCAACTCCGTCTTGACCGGTCCACGATCGGGTTTGCAATCGCCCTTCAACATAAATCCTCCGGCCTTTAAAAAGCAATTGAGAACAAAGTTCGGCCAGTTTATTCCAAACGACAATCTTGTGAAATTCGGTTTCTTCTTTTTTCTCACCGTTATCGGTTATCCAAGACCGATTGGTGGCTAATCCAAAAGTACAGACAGCTGTTCCTTGGGGCGTATACCGCAATTCCGGATCCCGAGTCATGTTCCCGATTAATTGAACTTTATTTAACGATCTGGTTGACATATATTTGCTTAGATTGTTTTCTTAGACTTTAACTAAAAGATATCTTAGTATTTTTTCTTCTGCTTTTATTTTACGATCAATATCGAATAATTGCGAAGGTTCAACCGAAAATTCCCAATAATAATAATTACCTTCTTTTAATTTCTTAATTTCGTAGGCAAAATCTTTCTTTCCCCAATCGTCGGCTTTTTCAATTTTTCCCTTGCCGTCTTCGATGGCTTTTTTTATTTTCCCCAGTAGTTTTTCGTTATCTTCCTTTTCTAGATCAGCAGGCAAAATCACGGTCAATTCATATTTCCTCATGGCAATATTATACAAAAAGAAGCAAGAGATAACAAGAGTTAATATACCTGGGCATGGGAACCAATGTCATACAAAAACAATGTTTCATCCTCTAAGTTGATGGCATCTTAAAATTTCATCTTGGGGATTTTCGATTAATAGATCCAAGCATTGAAAAAATTTCTCCCGTAACTTTTTATTCGAAGCAATCCTCTCTTTGAAGTGCTTTTCAAATAGCTTATGATAAACGATTCTCATTTAGCAAGTTTTCTTTTCAAATCATCTAAATCCTTGGCAATAAAAATATTTTTATTATCCTCAAAGTCCTTGTCCATCTTCTCTAGTCTGGCGGCTGACGCAGTAGAAAGATTGATAATCGGCTGGAAAGAAACCTCAACCGATTTATTTGCCAACCGATTCATAAAAACCCTAAGAACTTCCTGTAAAGAAGAAAAACCATAAGCTAATGCCGCTTCCTCGGCTTTTATTCTTAAATTTTTTGAAACCGGTATCTGCAAAACTGTTCTATTCATATTACCAAAATAATACAATTATAATAATTTGTCAAGAGAAAAAAATCAATATATTATCTTTAATCTTCCCGCTCCCAAATCCGCCTGGGTACCGTTATCCGCTTTTAATTGGACTCGATATAGATTATTTCCCCTCCAAATGGTGATTGCTGAAGATTGAAGCAAAGCATATGTAATGGATTGCGTTTGTAATTCACTATAATCTACTCCTCTCTTATTGGTTACATCATACAATCTCACCATTGCCCGTGCCGGACTGTTTACCGACTTTAGAGAAGCTTCCCATTGAACGCTTTTTGCGCCGGAATAATCAGTCAAATTAAAATAAAAATCAGACCCTGGAATATCAGTCCACTCGGTTAAAACAGTCGAGCCGGTGTTAACTAAAGGAATATAAAAAACCTTTGGACTATTTACGAAAGTTAAAGTTGGCGTTGGGGTTTTAGTCAAAGTAGGACTGGGAATCAAAGAAATTTGTTTGGCAACTTCTTTTTCAACAATTGCCTGGCAGGAAGAACAATTCTCGGTTGCTTGAATCGGTATCGCTGTCGGTTGAACAACCGGAACCAAAGATTCCGCCGGTGTTTCTGTCTTTCTTATGGCGCCTAAATAAAAATCCAAAAAGACAACATTGACAATAATTATTGTAATTAAAATTTGAGGGAGTAATTTAAGTAGACGGTCAGGCATATATAAATTTGATTTCTCTGTCATTCCCGCGTTTACCCTGTAAGGGAAAGCGGGAATCTATATAGATTCTGAATCACATTCGCTTCGCTCAGTGTAAACAAGCTCGGAATGACAATGTTTTAAAACGTATCCGTCAGCTTTATCTTCTATCGTGTAACCCAGCTTTTCAATCTCTTTCCGTACCTCATCCGCCGTTTCCCATTTTTTTTGCTTTCTCAATACTTCCCTTTTCTGCGCCAGTTCCTCAACTTCCGACGATGTTTCCCGCTTCTCGCTTCCTGCTTCTGCCAGTCTTAATCCCATAACTTTATCAAATTCCAGTATTAAATCCAGCTTGTCTTCGCTATTGATATTCGATTTGGCCATTTCCCAAACCACGGCCAATCCGGCCGGAAAGTTCAAATCGTTGCTCACCGCGTCAATAAATTTCTGGCGGTAATCTTGCGTCTTATCGATTGTTTCCCGGGAAAAACCGGTTTCATCTTTGGTCTGTTTCCATCCAACGACCAGATCCCGCAAACGGAATAATGTGGTTTGCGCGCCGGTTAACGCCTCGAATGAAAAATCCAATCCGGAATGATATTGCGAAGTTAAAACCAAATAGCGAAAAGCTAACGGATCATATCCTTTTTCCACTAAGTCAGTTACCAAATAAAAATTTCCCGAACTCTTGCTTGCTTTTTCTCCCTTTATTGACAACCACTCATTATGAAGCCAGAAATTAGCGGTTTGATGACCAAACGCGCCGAATCCTTGGGCCACTTCATTAGTATGGTGAACCGGAATATGCTCTTTGCCGCCGGTATGAATGTCAAAAGTTTCTCCTAAATATTTCGTTGACATTGCCGTGCATTCAATGTGCCAACCCGGAAAACCTTTTCCCCACGGTGAATCCCAAAGCATAATATGATTAGGCTGATTTGTTACCCAAAGAAGAAAATCCCAGGGGTTTTTCTTTTCCGGATCAACTTCAACCCGAGAACCGGCTTCTTGTTTTGAAAGATCTAATCGCGCAAAATCCGCGTAACCCGGAAATTTAGCCGTATTGAAAACCAATCCGGTTTTTGTTTTATAAGCAAAACCTCGATCCTCTATTTTCTTAATCAAATCAATTTGCTCTTGTATATGTTCTGTAGCTCTCGGCAACAAATCTGGCTTAATGTTCAATAAATCAATGCTCTCTTTAAATTGACCTAAATATTTATCGGCGATTTCCCAAGGAGTCATTCCTTCTCTTTTGGCCCCTTTTTCCATTTTATCCTCACCGGAATCTTCGTCGGAAGTCATATGACCAACATCCGTAATATTCATTACCCATTTAACATTCCAACCAAGAAAACGCAGAAACCGAACCATCGCGTCCCATTGAACAAAAGCATACATATTGCCAATATGCTGGTTCCAATAAACTGTCGGGCCGCAAGAATAGACACCTATTTGATCAGGATTTATTGGTTTAAATTCTTCCAGTTTATGCGATAAAGTATTGTATAGTTTAAGCATAAATTCAAAAGTCAAAATTGAGTTCTAAACTTTTGGATTTTAACTTGAAATTTTAATTTTTAACTTTTGATTTTTGACTTAACCTGATTGTCTTTGTCCCGACGTTTCCGGCTGTGACTGTTTTTTAGCTGCTTCAACTTTCCTATTATTGGCTCCAGGCTTTCCCTTTTGCGGCGCGCTGGTTTCAATCGTCGGCGTCATTTCCTTTATTTGCGGCGTCTGTTTTGGGGGTTCTCTTCTTTGTTGTAATTCTTTTGTTCTCTGTTGTTGCGCATTAGCAATTTCAGCATTCAACTTTTTTTGCAACTGACCAATTTCAACCATCCGTTTAAAGTCGTTTTTCTCTTTTTGAGGAAGACCGTCGGTTGGTTGACCATATTGATCAGGAAAAAGTAATTTTGCCTGCGAAAGCGGACGAGTTTGTAAACCAATTTGTTCCATACCGCTATCTACGGTTTGCTTAACCGTTTCAACCGAATCTTGAGCGGTTTGTTTGATTTGATTTAGAAATGCTTGTGGTAATGGATTAGGCATCGTTGAAATTCAAAATTACAAGTCAAAAGTAAAAATTATCAATTCCAGCACGAAGTGCTGACCACACTTTTACATTTTGCCTTTTGACTTTTAAATTATTAATACTCTCGCCTTCCCTCTAAAGCGCGAGTAAGTGTCACTTCATCAGCATACTCCAAATCCCCTCCTATCGGCAACCCCTGTCCCAACCTAGTAATTTTTATCCCTCCTGCTCTCTCGCCTTCTTGTTTACCCTGTAAGTGCCCTTTTACCTTTTTGGCAAGGTACATCGAGGTCGCTTCCCCTTCCATATTTGGGTTCATTGCCAGGATCACTTCGTTGACAAGGTTAGACCTTGTCAGTCGATCCAACAACTGTTTTATATATAATTCATCAGGGCCAATATTATCCAGCGGGGAAATAACGCCATGTAACACATGATATAACCCTTTATACCGACCTGTTTTCTCGATAGCCAAAACATCCAGGGGTTGTTCCACCACACAAATAATACTTTGATCACGGGAAGAATCAGAACATATTGGACAAGGATCAGCTTCGGAAACATTAAAACAGGTGGAACATAAAACCGTATTCTTTTTTAACCCGGTCAATGAATTGGCAAATTCATCCAGTTGCTCTTGAGGCACATGAAGCAGGTAGAAAGTCAGCCTGGCTGCGCTTTTCGGCCCAATCCCCGGTAATTTTTCAAAAGATTCAATCAATTTTCTGATTGGCCTAGGAAGATTCATTAATAAATTATACCAAATTGTGATAAAATCTGGATGCCTGCAATAAAACTGCTCCAGAACCTTAGTACCTTAACATACAAGGAGGAAGTATGAATTGGGAATTTTGGGATAGTTCCACACCATATCTGGTTGGTGCGGCTATCTTTTGGGTAATCGCTCTCTATCGCCTGTTGTTTGTGGAAAAACTAGGATTGTGGAGAATTTGGTTTGACAATAAAGGAGAAATGATCTCTAGCCCAGGCGTGACTCTCCTTTTGGTGAGTATTCTTCTGCTTTTTCTAGGTCTAGCTCCATTCGATCCATAAGGAGGAAAGATGATCAATACGATTAAGGTGTAGGGGTTACTTCACCCAAGCTCGACCGATACCTTGAAGCTCTCGGGAAGAAGGTAAGTTTCATTTCTTCCTGGGGCGATGGGTCGTTAGTCATTTTGGAAACAGAGAAAGAACTTCCCATGATCTGGAGAATCTGGATTCTCAATCTGCTTAAACCTTTTCTATCATGTTCTATTCATTTTGTGGTTACCGCACCGACGAAACAAACCCACATGTGTGTTGATTTGGACCTTTCACGAGTACTTCAAGATTTGTGACCTCCTTCGAGCCAGGCGCCGCAGCAAACAAGAATGATTTAGAAAGGCGGAACGGCCTCGATTGCAATACCAATTCGAGAAACCACCACCTCGTTTTTATTCTTCAATATTACATAATCTCACGCTCCAGCATATAAATATGCAATAATTAATCTCTCGTTAATAACTGTTTTACTTCTTTGTAAACATTATCCCCTAACCAATTGCTTGGAAGCAGTTCTTTTGGCAAGCAAGGATCTTCTTTTAAAATTACTTCATAGTCTGAAAGGATTTCGCTCTTTGACTGTTTAGTATTTATTTTGTCCATTAAATCATAATATTTATTGTTTATTTCTTTCACCTTCCAAATTTGTTCCGCAAGAGCTTCTTGATCCCCTATCAATAGGTTATTAATTTCACCTACAAACACATATTTTTCAAGCTTTTGTGCCTCGATAAACTCTTTTAAATCTTGCGCAATATCATATGGCGTAATATAAATACTTTCCTGAATCATCCCCAATCCCAATTCTTTTAGTTTTGATTTTAAACTATCTCTAATACCCTTCTTGGTATCAGGAATATCATAAAATACAATTCTCCATTTTTCATCCCACCTTTTGTTTTTAAAACTAAACATTGGATAATCTCTTACCAATGCTTTTTGCCCTCTTCCTGTTAATCTTAAATACGGTTCCCCGTTTTTTATCACTTTCTCTAAATATCCGGTTGTCAACATTCTGGAAACCGAAACCGTAAAATTAGTAAGTTTATAATTAGGAGGCAGTGCTCCTCTCATTTTCCCCAACTGAACCGACATAGGTTGTACAAATTCAAAAAACAGATCACCGGACATTGCCGCTCCAAGAAGTAATTTATCTCTAATTCTTAATTTCTTCCCCATATATTACATATTCTAACGCTCCAGCATATAAATATGCAATACCTTATAATAATTGATTTTCCTATTCAATTCTGGTAATATTCTCCTACCGTAATTCGCTCGTTACCATAAGTTCCAAAAAGGAGGAATCGAATGATTCTGGCTAACGTCCAACTTTCCCAAATTGATCCTCTGAAACAAGTAAGGTTGTGCAACGAATTACTGGCAACAATCCAACTATGTGTAGGGAGGCATGAAATCGTAGTTCAAGTCATTCCCGTTCGAGTAGAAACAGTTCGAGTTGGAAACTTCACCCCCGGAAGACAAGGAATGATTGTGATCTATCACGACGGGGAATTTAATGATAAGACATTAAGGAAAAATCTCCTGAATGAACTCAGACAACTCTGGGGTGACCAATTCCCTTTCAGAATCCGATTCGTCAATTTCGAGTCGGCTTAATGATCCACCAATAAAGCGGTACGCCTTGATTGCATTACAAAATCAAGAAACGGCCGCTTTTATTTTCTATATTTTACAAGAGATATGACTTTATATCCTTTTAATGCCTTTCTGGGATGAAGATAGCAAAGTTCGTTGAGGAATAGAAAAGCAGTGACCTTTCCACAATCAAAACCCGCTGACCAGGTTGAACCGAATCCGCGTGAATTTTTACGCCATCTTTCCCGTATTCCAAATCATAAGTTTGTTCCACGGTTTTTCTGGGAAGCAGTTTATTGATTTTTCTTACCGGCACGAAACCGACTCCCAATTCACGCGCTAATGTTGCTCCGAATATAAACCCTCTGGATTCTATCCCAAGAATCGCTTCTATTTTCAAACTTCTCACTTCCCACTTCATTCTTTCTATTGTTTCATTAAAATAAACAGAATCCAGCAGCAAAGGAGTTATATCCCGAAACACAATCCCCTTTTTGGGGAAATTAGGAATATCGGCGATCTTATTTTTGAGATTGATTTTTTCCATTGTTAGAATGCTATAATGTTAAATTGCTATAATGTTTTCAGTCGTCTTCATTCTAGCAATCTAGCAATATAACAATGTAACAATTGTTTATATTCTCGCTCCTTCCAACACTTTTCCACATTCGCAACTTCTTTCATCTGGTATTTTCCTAATCATTTCCAAAACCAATTTCTGCGCTTTTTGATTATTTTCTTTAAAAACTTTCGTAATTTCACCCATAGAAACCGGTTTAATTTTTTCTTTGGTAACGATTCCCACATCATAATCAGTTACTAAAACAATCGCGCAGTAACAAAGTTCCAATTCTTTAGCCAGCGTGACTTCCGGATAACCGGTCATGTTGATAATATCCCAACCCATTTTGGTAAACCATTCACTCTCCGCTTTGGTAGAAAATCTGGGGCCTTCAATTATTACTAAGGTCCCATTTTGATGGATTCCGATATTGAGTTTTCTTCCTGTCTGGTAAGCAATTTTTGAAAGTTGTTCACAATACGGATAAGCGCTGGAAATATGAGTTGTCAGGGGACCTTGGAAAAATGTATCATCGCGATGGCGCGTGCGGTCCACGAATTGGTCAACAACTACAAAATCTCCTCTTTTCATTTTGGTCTGAAGTGAACCGCAAGCAGTAATCGCAATTATTCTTTCCACGCCTAAAGATTTAAAAGCCCATAAATTGGCTTTGTAAGGAATCTGGCTTGGCGGTAACTCATGATCGTAACCATGCCGCGGTAGAAAAACGACTTTTCTCTCACCAACCTTGCCAACCGCTAGTTTGGCCGAAGGCGGACCATAGGGGGTTTCCACCTTAATTAATTCTGGCTTATTCAATAAATTGTAAAATCCGGAACCACCGATAACTGCTATATCAATTTTACCCATATGAACAAGGGGTGCGTGATGCGGGAAACGAGATGCGAGATTTTCTGTTCTTCTTTCTAATTCCCCAGCATTCCTCCCAATCCCCCTAATCCTCCCATACTTTGGATTTTTTTAGCCGCCACTTGCTGGGATTTTTCTATTGCTTTATTAACCGCTTTGACAATCCGTTCGTCATTTTGACTGCCAATAATTATTTGGCGGACTTTTTGATCGCCTGACATCACGACTTTAATCCCGTTTTCTTCATGAATAATTTCCTCCAATGCCAACTCTTTTTGCATCCGCATGGCCTGATCGCGCATTCTTTTTAATTCCGAAATTTGTTTAAATTTATCAAACAATTAAATCACCTCCTTACTCTACCGAAACACTAAAAATTTCTTCGGCCGATTTAATAATATCATCATTCTGTGTTTCGGCATCTTTCAGTGTTTCAGTTTCCTTCAGTGATTCAGTGTTAGCAGGTTTCCGTTCTCCCAAAACACATCTGATTTGAATTGGTTCTCCGTAAACTTCATTGATTGTATCTTCCAAAATCTGCCGGCATTTTTCGCTTTCCAATTTATCCTTATGAAATTTGTAAAAAACCTCCAGAATCAAAAAATTATTTTTGACTTCCAAGGGTCTGGTCGCCCGCAGCAACGCCTCAACCGAGTGATTTTTCGGCTTAACCCCTTTCAGCACCTCCGGCCATTTGTTTTGAATCGATTCTAAGGAAATACTGGAGGATGATGATACGGTTGAGAGGTGAGATGCGAGAGGTGAGATGCGAGATTCTGGTTCCTTTTTTTTCTGATTCTCGTCCTCTTCTTCCCGCTTCTTGCTTCCAACATCTCGCTTCTCTTGTCCTTCTACACACCACTCAACAACCGCCATCTCTAATGGAAGTTGTGGTATAACTGCGTCTTTCAACTCCAAACCGGCTTTAGCAAAAATCTCAATTAGTCTTTTATAATCTTCAATACTCAGTGTAATCTGTTGTATCTCAGTGATATCTGTGACACCAAGTTTTGCCAACATTCCCAATCGCAATAATTCCAAAAGCTGTTCAGTATAAACACGCAGATTACCCCCGCTTTCGACAATCCGGTCAATTTCTTTAATTCCGTCAACCGTATCTTTATCCACCAATAAAACTAATAATTTTTCCGGTCCCAAACCGGTTATCTGACCTAAAATTTCCGCCACGAAATCGACCGTAATTTTCCCTTTGGCAAAAGAAAGCTGCTCCAAAATCTTCGTCGCGTCGCGGAAACTGCCGTTGACTGCTTTTGCGATTTTAGCCAAAGCTTCTTTTTCGATTTCAATTTTTTCCTCCTTGGAAATTTTCTCCAATTTTTCAATAATTTCTTTTTCGCTGGCTCTTTTGAAATTTATTTGCAGACAACGGGAGGTAATCGTTTCCGGTAATTTTTCCGGCGCCGTCGTGCATAAAATAAAAATAGCGTGTTCCGGCGGTTCCTCCAAAGTTTTTAACAAGGCATTAAAGGCTTCAGTCGTTAACATGTGAACCTCATCAATTATGTAAACTTTATATTTCGCTCTGGTCGGGGCGAGTTTAATCTTTTCTTTCAAATCGCGGATGTCGTCAATTCCCCTGTTTGAGGCCGCGTCAATTTCCAATATATCAAGGTTACTTCCGTTGGTAATCGAAACACACTGATCGCATTTATTGCAGGGTTCCCCTTCTTTTGTCGGTTCCAGGCAATTCACTGTTTTCGCCACAATCCGAGCCGCCGATGTCTTGCCAATACCACGAGGGCCAGAAAATAACAAAGCATGGGGAACCTTTCCCGAAGAAAAGATCTTCGAGATCTGCTCGCGGGCAAAAGTTAAATCCAATTCGGAAATTGTTTGCGGCCGGTATTTGGCAGTAAAATCTGACATGTTTTTAAAATAGTCATTCCGAGACGCAGTCGAGGAATCTTCTTGAGAAGATCCTTCGCTTTGCTCAGGATGACAGGGATTTCAAATTATTCAGGGTGGTGAATTCCCAACAAATGTCTTAATCCATGCTCCACTAATTCATTAATCTTCTCATCCACCATTTTATCTTCCTCAACCGCCTGTTCAATTGCTTGCGGATAACAAACCAGAATATCACCCAATCTTAAAATTCCATCCGGGTCTCGGGAACCTTCTTGAGGAAAGGAAAGAACATCGGTTGACTCGTCAAGCTGACGGTAGGTTTTATTCAGAGACCGGATTTTCCGGCCGCCGACCACTGCCACACTGACTTCAACTTCATTCATTCCTACCTGCCCGAGGAAATCCTCAATACCTTTTTTAATTTTCTGGCGATCAATCCGGTATCGGGACTCTGAAGATATTAAAACGCTTATCATGTAGAGTTGTCAATAAGAAAAATGTCATCCTGAATAAAGTGAAGGATCTAGGCCGCAGGCCGCACGCTTCGCTAGATTCTTCGCCTGCTGGCTCAGAATGACTTTAGTTGTTTCTTAACAATTCCTCCTACTTTATTCCCATCCGCTTTTCCCTTAACTCTTGCCATCACCATTCCCATTACTTTTCCAAAATCAGCTGGGCTTGATGCTCCTGTTTCTTTAATTACTTGGTTGACAACTTGTTCCAGTTCCCTTTCCGGCATCTGTTCCGGCATATAGCCGGACAAAATTTCCATTTCGTGTTTTTCTTTATCAACCAAGTCCTGACGGTTGCCGGCGGTAAACGCTTCAATTGATTCTTTCCTTTCTTTAATTTGGTGACCAATTACCCCTACCACATCCTCATCCGTTAAATCCCGCTGTAATTCAATCTGTTTATTATTTATCGCCGAAAGCAAA
>Ga0210017_1000160_pt1 | contig 52322 bp, 42 predicted proteins | sample CryGeyCG2014_020_FD_183966 | JGI IMG/M metagenome (GOLD analysis project Ga0210017, IMG submission 183966) | Groundwater microbial communities from aquifer - Crystal Geyser CG08_land_8/20/14_0.20 (SPAdes) (version 2) | ecosystem: Environmental > Aquatic > Deep subsurface > Groundwater | place... | reverse complement strand
TTTAGCCGGCCAGTTTACCCAGTATGCCCATTGAAAACGCCATCACAAAAAGCGCTACTGTCTCTATTATGCCCAGAACCACTATATAATTACCGAAACCCTTGCCTGTCTCGCCAAGCGCATCGCAGGCAACAGCCGCTACTTTGCCCTGAAACAGCGCGGAAACGCCTATGGCAATACCGCACAGGATGCCTATAGACCAGACATACGCACCTGTTAACGCCAACTCCGACATCTTGTTCATAAGTATCATGCCATATATGGTCTGCGTAAGCGGCGCGCCTACAAAGGCAACCATCATAAAAGACGCCGGCTTATTCTGCGCAAAACTCTTCTTCCACGCGCCTATGGCAGCCATACCGGCTACCCCTGCGCCCATACCGGAACCTATCGCGGCAAACGCCAAAACAGCTGCAAGCCCCAAATCCTTAAAATTTACCATATCCATAATTAATCCTCCTTAAGCGGTTTGTACTCGGTCCCGCTCCACTTTACATCGGCATGGCCGCAGAATTCAAGCACATTCAACCTAACGCCGTGCACCAGAACCGACATCGGCCCCAAAAGAATATTTAACGTATGCCCCAGGATAAGTATCAGCGCGGTTATTACGCCTGAGGCAACCGTACCAAACCCCACAGACAGCGCCATTTTATTGAACGAATCCGCAACCGCAATCGTGGCAAGCCCGACAGCGAATAACCTTATGTACGAAACCACGTCGGTAAAGCAATTCACGAAGCTCAACAAAAAACTGCCCAGGCCGCCTGCCACCGCCTTTAGTATATTTCTGTGCGGGCTTGAAAATAAAATAACCGCGCATGTACCTATTATAAAAAGCCATTTGCACTGCTCCGGGAAAGGCTCACCCAGGACCAGTGTCTTTGCCAGAAAAAAACTTCCCCACAAAATACTTACCCAGCCCATATCAGCCAGCGCCACCAAAGACGGCGCCTTTGTTATGGCGCGCCAGGCATGGGCTATACTAAGGTGAATGGCGCCGATAAAAAAACATATCGCCTGGACATTCGAGTCGCTGCGAAGCGCCGGCAGCACCGGCTGAACAAACTCAGGCAGCCACTCCTGGCCGAAAAACGTGCCTGAAAGAACGCCCCATATAAAGGCACTCAGGCTCAACAGATAAAACAACGTGAATAAAGGCCTTGTTTGCGGCGCATCTTTGAACTTTACCGAGGCAAATGCCGTCAGGAAGAAAAATACAAGCCCATAACCGGCGTCGCCGATTAAGATCCCGAAAAATACCGAAAGAAACACAAGAAACCACAGACTGATATCAAGCTCCTTGTATCCGGGCACAATCTCAAGCACCTTAAATACCGGGCTGATAATAGACACCCATTTGGGGTTGCGTATCAGCGTCGGTACATTATCGCCTTCAGCCGGATCGCTTATGGTTATCGCCCATTTATCTGCCCTTGCAGCAGCCAGCAGGGCCTGAGACATGTCAACAGGCACGTATCCTGTGATATACGCTATTTCGTTTACGCGGCCCATGCCGCTTACCGCCTGATAAAACTCAAGCTCTTTTTCCAAAGACTGCCTTATTTCAAGAAAAGAACCGATATAAGCTGTGTGCGCCTGCAGGTCCCGGTCAATAAGCTTCATAATCTGCGCATTTTCCGAAAGCCTTTGCCGCATATCTTTCAGGCCTGTTTTGGGAAGCGCCAGCGGCTTAAACGGCGCGTCTATTTTCTCGCGCGATATTACAACAACATTGGCAATGCCTTTTATGATTGATACAACTTTTACCAGCTGGTGGGGACACCCTGCGGGGGCTGTATTATTTTTTGCATTGATGCCCCCGCAGAGCGTCCCCAATTTATTTTTCAGCTGATCGCGCGGTACCTGATAAAGCTGTACGTTTATGCCTTTCTCCGACAACGAATGCACCGAGCGAGGATCAAAGTCACCCCATGCCTGCCACTGGCTTATGGAATTGGAAACCCGCCTTGCGTATTCGTCGAGCTGGGTAAAGCGCTTGTGCGAATCAATAATGTGGCGCGCAGACGCCTTATAATCCTGTAACTGTCTGCGCGCTGCCTTGGCTGGCCGCGCCGAAAGGATATTTACCGCCTCGGTAACTGCCGCGATGCCTTCTTTTACCGCAAGCGTATCCTTTTCCTTGGGCTGAACCGCATGTTCCACATGCAATACGCCCAGCCCGCGCAGCCGGCTGACTGCAAGCTGCGCGTCCTTGGCCTGGACAAGTATATTTACTTTTTTCATGCGGACTATCATAAAGAGGCCTCGGCTAACTGCCCGATTTTTTTCTTCGCTATCTTACTTCTTCCCACTGAATTCGCCAGCTGGTCGCCTATATAAATCTTGATAAGCCTGATCGCCGTTTCTGCCTCGGGGATCTTTACCTTTTCAAAAAGGTTCACCCTCTGGGCGGTTATGTGCAGTTCATGCCTTAAAATCTCCGTACCTTTTTTTATAACCTCTATTTCCCTGTTCAGCGAAACCACCTGCCTAAGCGCCTCGATTGCGTGGTCAACCCACAAAGGCATTAAAAATAAATCGTATTGGGCTTCGTTAAACTCGGCCCTTTCAAAAACAGGCACATCAGCGCCTGCGACATTCTTTGACGATGTAACAATATTTTTCGGCGAGATCCACTGCCTTATATCAACGCCCGATTCGGTAAGAAGCCCTGCCCATGCCTCTGCCGCTTTTCTCTTCAAGTCCTCATAATGCTCTTTTTCCTCGAGGAGCGCCAGATGTTTCAGTATCTCCACCTGCAGCTGCTGCTTCTTAAGCTGCAATGTCGGAAGATAGCGCTGATACTGTTTCAGGGCGTCGCGCTGACTCTTCAATTCGCCTTTTGTAAGCTTAATCTTTGACATGCCAGTATTTCTCAATCAGCGATTTTTTTATGCCGGTCTCTTCGGGTTCGAAACAGCTGCTTAGTATCTGCCAACCCAAATCAAGCGCTTTTTCAAGCGGTATGTTTACCGACAGGGACATCATCTCATTTTCAAAGCGCCTGCCGTAATTTAATAATTTTTTATCCCAATTGCTCATCTGAAAACCCATGGACTGCTTTTCAAGCGTCTCGCGGTAACTGGCGAAAAGCTGTATCATGGTATCCATTATCGCCCTGTGGTCATCCCGCGTCTTGCCGTTTACCTGCTGTTTCAATCGGCTCAACGAGCCGAACGGCTCTATGACCTTGTTCTTAAGGTAAAACTGGCCCTCGGTGATATACCCGGTGTTGTCAGGCACAGGGTGCGTCACGTCGTCGCCCGGCATTGTGGTTGCGGCAAGTATGGTAATGGAGCCTGCTGTGTCAAAGTCAACCGCCTTCTCGTAGCGCGCCGCAAGCTGGCTGTATAAATCTCCGGGGTAACCCCTGTTGGACGGCACCTGCTCCATGGTAATCGAAATTTCTTTTAACGCGTCGCAGAAATTTGTCATATCGGTTAAAAGCGCCAGCACGCGTTTTCCGGCTAACGCAAACTGCTCTGCAACAGCAAGGCTTATGTCAGGCACCAGCAGGCACTCAACAACCGGGTCTGCGGCTGTATGGATAAAGAATACGCACCTCGACAAAGCGCCGTGCTTGGCAAGGGTGTCCCTGAAAAAAAGATAATCGTCATATTTAAGGCCCATGCCGCCCAAGATTATTATATCCACCTCTGCCTGCGCCGCTATCCTTGCCAGGAGCTCGTTATACGGCTCCCCCGCTATTGAAAAGATCGGCAGCTTCTGCGACTCAACCAGGGAATTAAAAACGTCTATCATCGGAATGCCGGTGCGGATCATCTTATCGGGTATTATCCTTTTTACCGGATTTACCGACGGGCTTCCGATATCCACCATGTTTTCCGAAAGGTGCGGGCCACGATCCATGGGTTCACCGCTTGCGTTAAAGATGCGGCCCAAAAGGTCGTTGCCGCTTGAGACCATCATTGGATGGCCCAAAAACCTCACCTTGTCGTCTGTTGAGATGCCTTTTGACCCGGTAAAGACCTGCAAAGACACCTTTTTGTTGTCCAGGCGTATGGCCTGAGCCAGGGACTTGCCGCGGGCTGTGGTTATCTCGGCTATCTCGGAAAAACCAACGCCCTCTGCCTCAACGGTTATGACGTCACCCGCTATCTCTATTATGTTCGTATAGACCTTGTTCATTTATCGCCCTTGTAATGACGCGCTGATTTCCGCCTCTATCGCCTTAAACTCCTTTGATTCCCACTCCGCAGAGTTTAAGCCCTTGAACAGCTGCCTAAGCTTCTGGAAAAACTTCAGCGCATGCTCTTTATCCTTAAAATCAAATTCTTTTTTGAGTATATTTTCGTATATAAAGTTAAACACGTATTCCTGGCGCTCCCTTATCGTGGCCTCGTCGGCCTTGTCAAACGCGTTTTGCTGAAGATAGACAAAATCAAAAAACTCGCCCCTAAGAAAATCGATGTAATCGTTGATTGAGGTGCCTTCTTCGCCGATTACCTTCATCATCTGCGATACGTCATGGCTTTTTTTCAGGATGCGGTGGCCTTCTGCCATGTGCGTTTCGTTTATAAAGCCTTTGTATTTGCTCCAGCTTATCAGGGGGTCTATGGCAGGATACCGTCTTGCGTCAGAGCGCTCGCGCGACAGGCCGTGGAAGGCGCCGACAACCTTAAGCGTTGCCTGCGTTACCGGCTCCTCGAAATTTCCGCCTGCAGGGCTTACGGTGCCGCCTATGGTTACCGAACCGGTCTGCCCGTCGTGCAGTTTCACTGTGCCGGCGCGCTCGTAAAACGAGGCGATGCGCGACCCAAGGTACGCGGGAAACGCCTCTTCTCCCGGGATCTCTTCAAGGCGGCCCGACATCTCTCTCATCGCCTGCGCCCAGCGCGACGTGGAATCCGCTAAAAGTAAAACATTTAAACCCATCTGCCTGTAATATTCGGCTATTGTTACGGCTGTATAAACGCTTGACTCTCTTGCCGCAACAGGCATAGAGCTTGTGTTGCAGATTATGACTGTCCTGTCGCTGAGGGGTTTTCCTGTGCGCGGGTCCGTTATCTTGGGAAATGTCTTAAGCGTCTCAACCACTTCGCCGGCGCGCTCGCCGCATGCGGCGATAATCACGATATCAACCTCTGCGTGCCTGCTTGTCAACTGCTGTAAAACGGTTTTGCCTGCGCCGAACGGCCCGGGTATGCAGTATGTGCCGCCTTTTGCAACCGGAAACAACGAATCAATCAAACGCATCTTTGTCACAAGCGGCTCTGTCGGTTTTAATTTTTCGGCGTACGCCTTTATGGGGATTTTTACGGGCCATATCTGCTTCAGAAAGGCCTCGTGGATCTTTCCTGAGGAGTCTTTCAGTTTTGCTATCGCCTGCTTAAGGTTGTATTTGCCGGACTTTGCTATATTTACCGCCTCAAGCCTGCCGCTTAAATTAAAAGGCGCCATGATGCTGTGCTTAAAAATCTTTTCTTTGACGGACCCAAGTGTACTTCCCGGCATCAGGAGGCTGCCCTCTTTTACTGCAGGCGTAAAATCCCATTCCGTATTGTCGTCAAGCGAATCTATGTAAACCCCGCGCTTCAGGAAAAATCCGCACTGCTCTGCAAGCCGCGGAAGCGGGTTCTGCAAGCCGTCAAATATCTGGCCCAAAAGGCCCGGGCCCAGCTCAACGCAAAGAAGCTCGCCTGTAAACTCCACCTCGTCGCCAACCTTAAGGCCCTGCGTGCTTTCGTAGACCTGCAGCTGGGCGGCGTTTCCCCTTATGCGGATAACCTCGGACTTAAGCCTTTCTTGTTCATGAAGGATATAGACAACCTCATTCTGCGTCATAAACGCGTCTGTCTCTGCGGTAACCATATTCGCGTTTATCTTTATTACGCGGCCTATGCGTTTTTGCTTTAACATAACTGCCTTACCTCTTTTGCAGGGTCTGCGGAATCAACCCTTGCCCATCGCTCTAAAATACCGAGTTTGAGCGCGTATATAATCAGAAAATTCAGGTCAAAATAATGCCCCATAGACAACTCGTCTAAAAAATGCCACCTTGCCGCGTCAAGCGCGCGCTCGGCGTCAAGCGCAGACGGGTTTCTTGAAGCGATGGCCGCGGCATGCACTGCTTCGGATGCGGCGAAGGCCGTGCCTCGCAGGTATTTTGCCGGGTCCAGATGTTTTTTCGCGGCGCGGATCTTTACGAGCTCGTTACGCAGCCCGGTGTCAAATTCCAGCCATTTCGGCCATTGGCCTGCGCCGCGAACCGCCTCCAAATCCTCGTCCGGCACCAACTCTTCGCACATATTTAAAAATTTCTCCGATGTAAACGGCGGCTTCGCCCCGGGATGAAGCATCGGCAGGCTTGAAATCAGATAAACGTAATAATTTGACATAATCAAATGTGTCATTCTGAGGAGCCTCCGCAGGTGGCGACGAAGAATCTAAAAATATTAGATCCTTCGCCCCTTCGGGGCTCAGGATGACAACCCTATTTTAATATCTCTTTCAGTTTCGGCTTAAGATGATTTATTATGTATTCTGTCAGCGCCTTGTCCGTAAAATCAAAGTGCGACTTGCCGGCGTCAAAGCTTATCGTAAAACCGGCTGAAATATCGTCGGACGCCTTCAGGGTAACGCCTTTTTTAACGTCTTCCTTAAGCTCGTTCAAAAAACCTTTCTCCAGCGAAACCACGATGTCCTGCCTGGCGTCTTTTGGCGCGTCCTTGATAAAAGAGATTATCAACCTTGACGCCTCGTCTGCTGTCAGCGCCTCCTTGACGCGCATATTCACTATTCTTTCAAGCGCGGCGTTAACCTCTTTTTTCAAGTTTATCAAAAGGTCCCTGCCTGCCTGCTTAAGCAATGACATGGTAGACTCTTCTGTCCTGGCTGCCTCGGCGCGCGCCTTTGACAAAATGGCCTGCGCGTCCTGTTTGGCCTTTGCGATTATTGCATCTGCTTCTTTTCTCGCCTGGGCCTCTATCTCTCTGGCCTTGGCCTGGGCTGTCTCCACGCCCTCCGCCTGTATCTTTTCTATTAACGCATTAAGGTCTTCGGACATAAAACTCTCCTTTGCTTTGTATCAAGCTGATTATACCAAATATGGCTTTAAAAGGGAACAGAAAAGTTATTTAGAAGAAACACCTACGCGGTTGGCAACTACAAGCTCTCTCCCAGCGCACCGGCGGCATCTGACTCAACGCGCGTGCCTTCAAGCTCAACAGGGCCGGCTTGGATTATCTGCGGCCAGCCGATTTTAGTTGCCGCTTGACGCAATGCCTCAAGCACGCCCTGATCTTCCATTCTTTGAAGCACCCCTGTTTTTATAAAATGCTCTCTGGTTGATGTTTCAAAATATTCTTTACACATACCTTCATCAAGCAGTTCCTGCGGCGAAAACAGCACCAGGAGCAGTATAGCCTTTTCAGCAGGCGCTAAGTCTTTTTCTAAAATATTGCTAGCGGCGCTAGACACAGGCCATAGATACCAAGGGTCATCTAAACTCAAAAGGGCATGTTTTAATGCGGGATATCTTTCTATAATAATCGGGCTTGCTATTTTAAGCTGGTCCAGGCGCCCTGCTTCATTATGCATCACCGCCCTAAACACCTCCACAAGCACTCTTTGCGCCGGCGGTTTCTGATATCCGGCAGTATCCACAGCGGCTGCTTCAAAAGAAACAACAACCTTATGCATCGCTCCAGAAAGGCCGTCGATCTCACAGTCGCCGCTTTGCTTAAAAGGCTTCTGAAGCATGACAAACGTTTTGGGCCGCTCTAATAGATGCGATTCACGATTGTTAAGAATTATGTGGACATCAGGTTCAGCCTGTTTAAGCTTATCCCAAACATCCTGAGGATACGAAACTTCTATGTATCCTATTTTACAAAAATTTTCTTTAATTGCGGTGTTCCCTCCGGAAATAATCACAATGTCGCCCTCGCGTAGAAACTTTTCATCCATTTCTCTTGCCCATGTGGCTATAAAATCCAGCGGAGGCAAATTTGTTTTGTACCTTTTACGCAATCCATCTAACGCGAACCAACTGCCCATTATCCAGGTATCAAACTCTTTCATAATAACCACGCGCTGCTGAAATCCGGCAAAAGAATGATTCCCGGCTATCAAGGCCATTTCGTCCACGTCAAAACAATCCACATCTGTATAAAAATGACAATTCATCCTTAAATTGCTTTCAAATGTGCGGTTATTGTCCATGCCTGTTACCCGTGAATCCAAGCCTCTTACAAAAGCCTCTGTACCATCGGCGCCAAAAGGCGCTAAAGTAAGGCCCATGTAGGGAAAAAGATAAGCCGGCACATAATCTATACCGCTTGCCGGCTGTATTATTATAAAATTCTCGGGCAGGGCCAAAAACCAAAAAATCTTCAATCTGAGCAAATAATCTATTGTCCCATGCCTAGCCATAAATCTAAGTAAATTTTCAGATTCCGAAAAATATTCTCCGCCGTAACCATCTTTATTTAAACAGTCCAAATCCATTCTCAAAAAATTTCTCCTTAAATGCGCTATTTCCTCAACCATATATTCACCTTTATATTGTTCCGTAAGAAGGTATATGGGGGTAAATGTAATTTTTTGTTTGCTTACATTTTCAACCTTATCTGCTAATAATCGCAATGCGGCCAGGCGCACTGTATTTCTTTTTTCTTCCGGCATTGTTCTTAATCTACTTAAAACTTTTTCGGGATCAATATCTAAAAGTTCTATAAACTCTTCGGCCTCGGATACGACTTGGACCTCATAATCGCTCCCGACATTCCCAACCCCTTTCGCCTGAGCGGGTTCGCCACTTGCAACGCCCACTGTCCCGATTGCGCCGGAAACAGTTTCTGCTTTGGGCTGGAAACTGTTTCTGGAATTGTACAAATCAACCAAACCTCTTTCGATTATTTCGGTAACAGGTATTTTAATATACGGACGCGCATTCAGCCAAATATGCACTAAAACCCTGTGTTCCTTATACAAAGATTTCTGCAATCTATATATCTCTTCTTTAAAGCAGGCACGTTCCTCCTGCGAACAGCCGTCATCGCATAAAACTACAAGATCGATATCCGAAGGGCCGCCTTCCATAGCGCTTGTCAGCGCATCATGATAAACAATTGCTTCCGGATATACCCCCAATCTAGGATGCGGCGGGCTTTTGTGCAATAAATAACGCGCAAAGCTTGTCATTATTGAATCCGCACGCAGATTCGGCAATATTTTTTTTGCTGATAAATCATCTATTGATGCGATTGCCGCATTTATTGCTTCCTGATAACGTAATATTGCTGACTGTTTGGATTCTTCATTAATCGCAATACCTCTTGCATCAAATTCAGTATCCTCGGGGACGCTCCGGCTATCTCCAACCCCTTGCGCCGCAACGGTTTGCGTCGGCGCCGTTTTCAAATCCCCGGCGGCGGAATCTGCCGGATCAGAACTGTCCAGGCCCGGATGGCCTTGCCTCAGTTTAAGCAAAGCAATTTGCTCTATCTGCCTTACCCTTTCGCGGGAAATGTTAAATCTGTGCCTGACCTGCTCAAGCGTCTGCGAAATACCGTCGTCCAAACCATAACGCAGCCTTATCACTTCCTGCTCTCTTGGTTGCAAGGTGGTCTTAAACGCCGTTTCTATTTCCTTCCTTAAGACGCTGTTCTGCCCAACGCTCTCGGTAGAAGGGCTTGAATCTTTCAGATAATCGAAAAAAGCATCCGTCCTTCCGTCTTCATTCTCAAAAACATCATCCAGTGAAAGCGGCTCATTACCGCATGAGGTTAAGGCCCTTTTCAGGGCTTCTACGGTGATGTCCAATTCACCGGCTATTTCTTCCGGTGTCGGCCGTCTGCCGAGTTCTTTTGATAGCTTCGCTGTGGCGACCCGCGCCTTTCTTGCAATTTCCACGACATGTGCCGGTTTTCTTATAATCAGGCCTCTTTGCTCTATGGCTCGCCATATCGCCTGCTCAATCCAGTATGTGGCATAAGTTGAAAACTTAAAACCCTTTGTGTAATCGAATTTATTTACGGCCCTGATAAGTCCAATATTACCTTCCTGTATCAAGTCTGACATATTCATGCCTGTCACACCACCACTTGCATGTTTTTGAGCGATCCTAAAAACAAGACGCAGGTTGCATGCTATGAGAATATTTCTGGCTTTTCTATCGCCTGCCTCTATCCTTTTGGCAAGGACAACCTCCTGTTCTTTGGTTAATATTGGGTGATTATCAATCATTACCCGCCACTGATCAATATCATTATCTATAAGCCTTCCATTGACAAGATTCAGCAATGCGTCTTCATCTACGCTTTCTATAAAACTGTCCATATCCGGATATTTATCAATAATGCTTGCATTTCTCCTTCTGCCCCCAAGGCCTTTCGCCGCGGCGTTTGCGCCGGCAGCCTTAGGCACGGCGAAAACCTCCCATTTTATTTTATGCCTGTCCAAAACATTTCCGGCGGCATCATAATTGGACGCATCCAGCGCTTCGCTAAATTCCGGGCTTGATAAAAACTCAACCAACGGGATTGACTCTTTTAAGCCGTTTACGAATATACAGCTGTCTGAATTTTGGACATTTATAAATCCCTTGCACATATTCAGGATGCGGGGGTTATTGATAAAGTTTATGCGCACGATTGCATTTTTTTTATGCGCCTGTTCAAACAGCCATCTTAAAACAGTTGTACCAAAACCATGATTTTTTGTATCAATTTCAATGTTTGTTATTGTGAAAGCTTCCATGGGCCCTTCGTCAAAAAATATTCTTGTAATTCCAAAATTCACATATCCTATATAAATAGGCTTTTCTTGGGCCTCTACGGCAAATAAATGATAAGGCGGTTCTGTGATTTTAACGCCTTGTTTTCTTTTTATACCCACAATCTTTGTATCGCCCGAATACGGAATCTCAATAACATCGTTTCCATCCAATCCGCCGGCACGCGCTGCTGCCGTGCCGCCATAGGAAACGCCCATTGATGTTGCTATAATTTTCATTAATTTATTGTGTTCTTTTGAATCAATGGGCTTGCCATCAGATTTTAAAAGAGGTTCTAATGGATCATGAGACAACACCGAGTGCGCCTGTTTCCAGCCGGCAAGCACGCTATCGCCAACAGGCCTGCCTGTGGTATCAGTTTTTCGCAAATTAATAAGGAACAATTCCCTTAATTTATCGCGCGCGGCCAACTCCTCTGCTGTAAGCCCGATGCATTTCAGCCTAGCCTGTGTATGGCTGTTTAAGCCCAGGTCAATGGCTCTATATAGCGGATCTTTTGGATCAAAACAATTGCGCCAGTCAAAACCTATGCCGCCGAATTTCGCGGCTCCGGTAACGGGATTAACGGTACTAATAGCGTCGATATATCTTACATTTTTTGCTCCGTTAAGCAATGCCAGAGCCTGCGGCACATACTGCTCTCCGCACCTGCCTAACGCCTGCCGGGCCTGCTTATTATCCAAAAGTTTTGCCAAACCAACCCTTGCAACCCTAATCTGCTCAACAGGTAAATCTTCGCCTAAATGGTTTACAACCCCTAAAATGGCACTGGTATAACCGTTTGTCGCGCATGCCTGTAAAAAGCTTTCCCTGTTAAAATTAACAAGCCTGGTGTTGCCGTCAATCTGCACGGAAATCGAAAACCCGTCCTGTGCAGAAGGCATGAGATACAAAACCCACAGCGCCTGATTCTGAAAAACCTCCTGCTCGCACGCCTTCGCATATAATATACCTAAACTGCTTTTCAATTCGTCTCCATGCACGCCTGAAACTATGGAAAATGCTTTGTGAGCAGGTGTACCTGTCAGGCTGTCCGGGCAATAGGGCGAGTATGTCTCAACAAGCCCACGAAGGGAACTGCAATACGCGCTGCCTAGCCCGTCAAACCATTTGTTAAAAAACCTGTCCGTATCTTCCGGCAAAATCTGCCATGCCAGGTGCAGCACCGTCATCGCCACCTGGAAATCCGGTTGGCGCGCAAGCTCTGCTGTACCGTTATGCACCGCCCAGGCAACAGGCAAAAAGGCAAGATCTCTATCCGTAAAAACCGCCTGCGGCCTAAACCTGTTGCCTGTAAAATCCAACAGCTCACAGCCCAAAGCCCCATCTACGCACGCCTGCCTGACCTGCTCGCGCAAAAGGCCCGGCCCGACCCCGGATAGGCCCAGCAATTCCGCTGCCCGGTCGCACGTTATGAAATTTTTTGCGCGCAGAATTTCATCCTGCCTACGCATCTCTCCGGAAAGACGCGAAAGATCCATTAAGTCAATAATAAACTCCGCGTTGCCCTTGCTGACCACCTTAAACTCCGGATGGCTTTCTAAAAAGTTGATAGGCCCGCTGTGCCCGAAAATTTTAACTGCCCTGGCCTTGCCAAAAAATCCTGCAGGATCGCCTGCCATCTTTTGAAATATTTTTGGATTAACTCTCGTCCTGTAAGCAGGCGCCCCGGGCGCGGCTTTCCATTGCGCCGCAAAGAACCCGGCTAAAATCTTAGCTGCGGCCCTGACATTTACCGTTGTCCTGCAATACCTGGCATATTCATTAGCAACATCAACGGCTATCATATTTACTGCTCTAAGCCCTCTTTCATACGCTTTATCCGGCCCTTTGCCTTCGGCAAATTTAACCAAAGATTCCACGCTTGCACCCCTAAACCTGACTGCTACTGATTCGGCTGAAACAAAATTAAGCATATGTTCCGCCTCTGCGCCTAAAATTTCGTATTTGCCTCCATCAGCAATGCGGGCGCAATCGGAATTAATGCCTCCCGTCCTTATTAGATACCCTAGCCTTGAAACGCTCATGCCTCTCCCGACGCCTCTGCCTAATTCTACTATCTCGCTTAAACTGTACCAACGCCCTTTGTCTACAGATGCGGCAGGATACGCGTCTTCTCTTAATTTTTGGTAATCCGCTTCTGTCAGGCGGCCGTTTACCGCTTCAACAAATGCGTCAATCTCATCAGGACGCGCAATCAACGCGCCGCTTACTGCGGCGCCCGGCGTCAAAGGCTTTGGCCCGCGCCTGTCAAGCATTATCCCGCGGCCTGATCTAAACTCAGGTAATTCCTGCTTTGACAATAGGTACCTGCATCGGGTGACACCTTGCCTGACAAAAAAGAACTCCTCAGCTGACGGGTTAACTAACTTACCTCTTTCAATGGCCTTCGACAGCCTATCCGCGGAAAACCTCTCAATGTCTCCCGTAAACTCTGCGGTAGTCATCCATGTTCCGCCTTTACGCATATCGCTTTCTGCCTGAATAATCTCTGAAACAGCCTGTATATCCCAAAGTGAAACATACCCCTTCAGCCCTTGTTTTATAATAAGCGGCCGGCGCGCGCCGAAACAAACCTGCGATAACCGTTCGCCAAAAACATCCTCCGGGCCTTGAAAAATCATGCCCAGCCATTCGGTATTAACTACGATACCGTTTTCTTTATTGTCATAAATCTCTTTTAAAACCTTTGCCGCAGTTTCCAACGGCACAGACATCCTGTATTTCCTGGCATATTCCAACGCCGAATCGCGATACACAACGCTGGTAAGGCACATCTTGGTTCCAGGCAGCCTTATATTTTTACCTTTTAATACCTCTTTGCCTTTTTGGGAAATCATGCTGGATATGGATGGCCTGGACAACCCAAAGCGCCTTGCTACCTCATCCGCGCTCAAGCACTCAACCCCCAAACCAAAATCCTCGGAGGCAGGCGGTACCAAAACGGCCTCTACGGTTTCCTTGCCGGGAAGCATTCTTCGGGCCGCTGCCTCAACAAGATTTATTCGGCTGTTACCTGTATCCACCGTATAGCGCTTGACGTACTTTTCATCTATGCAGGCAAACCCCAGCGGTTTCATATCAACAAAAGATATTTTTGCGCGATCCTTCGCATCCTGCAGCCTTACTCTTAAGATATTCAACATGTGCCTGTTTCCGTTCAAGGCGCGCGGGTTTGTTTCTTCTAATTTCTGAAGCTTGCTATATATCTTCTCTGCGCCGGATACATCGCCGTCTTTTACCATCTGCATCACCTCAGCCATATCTTTTCGAACACTCTCTGAGGCAGCTTCACTGTCTCCAGCCCCTTTTGCAGCACCCACTGTCCCGATTGCCCCGGAAACAGTTTCCGCTTCAGTCTGGAAACTGTTTCCGGGATTCATTCCGGGATTCACGGGATTCACGGGATTCATATCAACGCCTTTGGCGCCGGCTGAAGCCGGCCTTGCAAGATATAAAATGGGAACGCCTGATATAAACATTGGCTGAGGAGGGTTTATCATGGGAAAATCTAAACCAAGATACAAAGGCACTGTATCGCACTGCCTTGCCAATTGAAAACCATACTGACTGAAAAATTCTGCCGCCTTTTCTGCCTGCTCTAAAGTTTCGCCTCCTGTTATAATCGCTTCTCCAATGCAGGACAAATCAATGCCCGCTGATAATTGTTCTAATATTGACCCTTGATCGCAAACCCTGTCCACAAAAAGCCCGAATGAAGGCAAATTGCCCACCAGCACGTCTACCTGAGGCACATCGCCTTTTTTTAAATGCTCAAACCTACTCTCTTTAAAAATTATCCTATCGCTGACACCGTTTAATTCAGCCGCCTTTGGCCAAAAACCATTAATATCAATTGCGATCGCCTGCTTAGCTCCAAGTTTTACCGCTGCTATTGATAATAATGCGTATTGGCCTGCGCCCGCATCCAAAACAACCTTACCTTGCAAATCGCCTAACTGCAGGCCCAACACCGCTGCTTCGCTAAACAAAGGGTACTCAGACAGGCAAAGAACTGAAGAATCCGAGCGCAGTTTATGAAAATTATCCCAATAAATTATAATCGCTCCGTAAGAAGCGATTTCTTCGGCTAATTCAGCTTTTAGCTCATCTTTTTTATCTATGAAAAAAATCTTTCCAACGCGCACATACCGGCCGGTATGGTTTAACACGTATGTTTTACCGTTTATAACCAAACGCCTATGCCATTTTCCCTGAATTTTTTCATTAAATTCTTCGGCTAATCGCCTTTCTGCTTCGTCCAACATATATAGGGGCGCCGCGGCGTCTGCGCGGGCGGCCGGCACAACCGCGCCTGTGGCACCGCTTACAAATATACTATTTGTTCCTCCTAAATCGCGCCATAAACCCTTCTCTATCTCATGCAGCCCCCAGTGTAAAAAATCACTTGGCAGTTCATCATAATGTCTGCCTTTATGCAGGATTAAATCAGGATAGGTGTTTGTTGCTCTGGCAAATTCCCATTCATACTTCGAACATACAGCTTCACCGCTCGCTCCCAGGTACTCAAGATTATCCTTGTGGTTCAAAAATAAAATTTTTTCATCAAAAAGATGTAATAAACCATGCATTGCCTCATGAGCCAACACATCGGCGATTAGTTGTATAACCTTTACACGATCCATGCTATCGGTTTGACCGGCTATCTCCACAAATTCACCTGAACCTGTTTGCAGAAATTTGACATACGGCATTAAAGCACGGTGGCCGCTTTCGTCATAGTAAGCCTTGTTATCCCGCGACTTCCTCAGACAGATACCTCCTGATAAGCCTAACCTTACTAACTCAAATGTCGTCGGAGACGTTCTTTCAATAAAATCCAGTACTTCCAAATAAAGTTCTGCTTGTTTGGCAGGCATAGTTAATTCAACGCCTTCGCGAAACGCCTCTGCTGAAACAGGCGTTCCCGCTATTTGCGATGACTCAAATAATCCTACAATATAATTATTCATGGATTCTAAATCCGGGGCTGTAAGCAGGGCTTGAATCCGCGCGTCAGCATTAAGCAGAGAATCATAAAACCATCTTTCTTTTTTTCTATCTGCTTCTGCGGTTTTGGAGGCTTGCGCTGCCGCCATACCCGCGCCCTCAACATTGGCACCAACACTGTTTTTCCCGCCCGCCTGCCCTTCGGGGACGCTCCGGCTATCTCCAACCCCTTGTGCCGCACCGGCGGCAGGCGCCTCGGCCGTTCCTGCCAGAAGCGGATGTTCCCGCAGTTTTTCCAAAGCGTAGTGCTCTATCTGCCTGACCCTTTCGCGGGTGACGCCGAACACATGTCTGACCTGTTCCAACGTCTTCGGCGCGCCGCCATCTAAGCCGTAACGCAGCCGTATAATTTCCTGTTCTCTGGGAGATAATGCTTGTAACGCGCGTTCTATGTCATCTCTTAAAACAATTCTTAATGCCGAAAGTTCGGCGCCTGGCGCGGGATCTGCGAAGTAACCTTCAAATCCATCAAGCATAGTGCCACCGTAGCTTTCAGAAACTTCGTCAGCCGAAACAGGCTCATTTTTGGAAGCGGCAAGCGCTTTCTCTAATTGCTCTGCGGTAATATCCATATAGCCGGCTATTTCTTCCATACTCGGTTTCCTGCCAAATGATTCCGACAACTTCGCTATAGCGGTTTTTACCTTTCTCGCAAGCTCTGCTATGTGCGCCGGCGTTCTTATTGTAGGCCCTCTTTGTTCTATAGCGCGGTTGATTGCCTGCGTTATCCAGTAAGTAGCGTATGTAGAAAACTTGTAGCCCTTTCTATAATTAAATTTCTTTACAGCGCGGATAAGGCCAATATTGCCCTCCTGTATCAGGTCCGCCATTGTCAAACCTATGCCAGTTAATTTTTTTCTCTTTTTTTGAGCAATACTGACAACAAGGCGTAAATTGCTTTCTACCAGCTTATTCCTGGCCGCCTCGTCTCCTTGCTCTATTCTTTTGGCAAGGGCAACTTCTTCCTCTCGAGTCAGTACGGGCGTTTTTCTTATTTGCTCGTACCAGTCATCGTCCGCCTCGCCGACAACGCTACCCGCCCCGCCGCCATTCGCGCCGGCGGCGGATGCGCCGGCTGATCCGGAATCGGCTGGATGCCAAGGCAAGCAATATACCGTCTTTACGCCTATCTGACACTGCCCCATTTTCCCAAGGCGCTCTGCCAATGATAACTTGCCGGATTTATACGCCTGCTGGTCTTTGAGCAGGCCGGCGATAATAGGCTCATTGTTAACATCGCGGTAGTATCGCCCCACTATCTCATCAAATTGTTCATTAGAAATAGCCTTATTGTCAAAGTCCTTTTCCGCCTTTTCTAATCTTTCCGCCCATGCCTTATACCATGGCCTGTCTATTGCCGAAGAATATACAAAAACTTTATTGTACGCGATAACTCGCGCCGATAATAACTGCGCTCTTAACAGCTCTTTATTCATGAATAGCGCCTGTATGTCGCCGGGAGACACTGCCGTGGAAACGCCCTGGCTCAGGCTTAAAGGCGTTGTTCCGCCATCAGGATATTTAGGCAAAGGATGCGTATGCGAGGAAATATTTTTTACCGGGTCATACTGCGGCATATCCTTGCCCGGGTTGACCCTGGTGCCTTTTGATATATATACAACATCGCCTATAATTACAATACCCAGCTCAAAATCAAAGAAGTAGGCGCCTATCTGGCCTAACCTGACCGCAAGCGCGTCCGCATTCTCTGCGCCGTACTCTTGAGGCTTACTAAATGAAAATACTTTATTTACCTCTGCATTTAACATTGGCTCTATAAAACTAACGCGCAATTTTTCATAAAAAGGCAGGTTCTTTATCCTCTTTTGGCCATAGGCCTTTACAGCCATTGTTAATTTTTTCTCGTCCTGCGGGAAATCCGCCCTATTTATCCGCATATTTATATATTCCTGTTGTTTAGGGCTAAGATCCTCAAGATAGATTTGAGCAAAAATATCCAGATTTTCCTCTTTTTGAACATCTTTAAACATTGAATGAAACTCACCCGCTAAAGCGCCTTCGTTCGGCATGCTGTTTAAGCGCCGTATGGCCTCTTCCATTGACAGCTTCGGCTCTTCGGCGTTTGTCGGCCTTATGGATAAAAACAGGCCTGTTGTTACCGCAGCTGTTGTTTTTAAAAATCCGCGCCTGCCCCTGCCCAACCGAAAAGCCGCTGAAGCATCAGGAATACGGCCTTCGTCGGCTGGTTGTTCGCCTAATCTGCGCCCTGCCCCAAAAATAACCCTTTGCGCAAAATCGCCTCCGGCGGCAGGCGCCTCGCTAACACTGATAATGGTGGTCCTTCTTTTATTAGTAAGATTCGCAAAATGAATACCTTTTTCATCAAAGATTAAAACGCCTCCCTCTTTGCGGCCGCCATATCCTACATCTATAGTAATCAGCCTTCCTTCTTTTTCCACAAGGCAGTCGCTGTGATGAAAATGCCCTTTTACAACCCGGCTGGCGCCGTATTCTAAAAGAACTAAATCAATATATTTGCTGTCGCTAATATTGGGGTCGCCAATATAAGGAGAACCAACCGCCTCCGGATAATTGGAATCAATAAGCATGTTATAGCGTTTAAAACTATTGCGGCGTGCCCTCATTTGGCGCTCTATTTCATCAACGGCGGCCTTGCCTGATTTGCCGTTATACACAAACGGCTTACCGTAAGAATCAATCGAAAGGCTGTGATGCGTAAAAAGTGTGTCATTTTCTACATAATAAATCCTGCCTTTTCTGCGCATATTATAGGCAAGAATTTTCAAGCGGCTGTTACGCCTGGCTGCCTTATACGCAATTGCAAGGCCTTCCGGGCCTTCAGCGCGCACGCGGATACCGGCTTCATTCAGCACCGAATAACCTGCGCCGCGTTTAAGCCATGTTTTAAAAAGCCCTGGCGGCGCCACGCCGGGCAAAGGATCGTCCAGCATAACACTTAAGAACTCTATCTCGTGGTTGCCTAATAAAGCTATTGCCTTACCCTGATCAATAAGGCCTCCCCGGCCAAAAATACCGCTTACGATAGCGGTGGCAGACACTTCAAAGTTTTTCACAAACAGCTCTTCAACGCCTCTAACGCCCTCAAGCCCGCAGCCCAGGTAATCGCCCAAATAGATAATTTTTGCTTCTTCGCCATAAACCTTTTTATATGCCCATATTGCCTGCCTTAATGTTCCAAAATGCCCGTGTATATCGCTGACCACGGCGCGCCTTATAAATGGCGCGGCTGCGCAAGGCAGGTTTAACGGCTTATAGGCAAACCTATCGGAGCCGGCAATGGTTGCGGCCAATTTTATCTTATTCAAAGCTTCGTCTGCCGCCATTCTTACATTTTTATCTTTGTCATTGGTACGCACATATTCCAACAAAAACATAAACTTCAAATCAGCAATCTCGCCCATGCGGTATGCGGCTGATACCCTTTTTGAGGTCATCTGGCTTATGAGCAATTGCGCCTGCAAATCTCCGCCTTCGCGGCTTTCGGGGACGCTCCGGCTATCTCCAACGCCTTGTGCCGCAACGGGTTGCGTCAGTGCCGTTTTCGCCGCCCCGCTGCCGTTCGCGCCGTTCGCTCGGGCTGAGGATGAATCATCGGAGCCGGCGATTTTATCCGCCCCAGGCCTATCTTTATTCATATAGTCCGCAGCTAAAAATATTAACACTAATAAAATAATTGTTCCCGCGTAAACCAGCGCTGTCAGATCGCCGCTAAACATATGAAAAATCCTGCCGGCAAGCGATTCGTGGCTTGCGGCAGGCAAATCAATATAAAGATTACACTCCTTGAGCCATACTGCAACCTCGGACGAAAAACCGCCCATCTTCTGGTAATACGAATAAACAGCCTCTAATGCCTTTTTCTGAAAATCCAGCGCCTCAATGCCCGGCTTTAACAAAGATATATCCGCCTTATCTTTTATTTGGCGCAAAATCATAACCAGGGTATGAATTTGTTTTGAGCTCTCGTTGGAGGAAAACTGAAGAATTCTTTGAAAGTGTTCGGGCGACGCCGTAATCTGTTCATACGCCGCTGCGGTGTCAAAAGGTTTGAATACCGCGTATTTTACTGTCTTCGCGGCAAAGGATACGGCGCTTGCAAGGCCGGAAAATAAAACGGCTGCGGATAAAACAGCGGGTGCCAACCTGCCTCTTCCTTTATCTCTATGCGGTTTCAGCAATTTTCCTACAGAAACAGCCGCCGCTTTAAGCTCTTCCCTGCCCGGCCTTGAAGGCAGTCCTTCAATCAATAAATCTATTTTCTCCTTTTTAATTAAAGACGCGCTAAGATAAGGCTTGCTTAAATTGTAAATGTATCTTTTTATGCAGGGATTAACTTCTTCAATCCGGCAGTCTAATATGCCTATCTCAACCAAGGCTCTCAATTCTGAATATATGCTTGTGCGTGAAAACGATTTTCCGGTGCGCGGGTTAATTCTTTTTGCCTGATAAGCCGCCATATCAAATTTGTTTTCCACAAATAATGACGTATATCTATTAATGGCCTTTAGCCCTTCTAAAACAGAGCTTCCGGCCTTTCGTTTGCCAGGCGCCCGCTTTCCAGCCGCTTGCGCTGCCGCTGGTTCAGCATACTGTTTTATGCGTAACTGCGATTTTTGGGGCTGGGCGGACAGGGTACAGCCCTCATAGCCTATTGCCATTTGCGTAGATGCGAAGGCTATTAGGGTGATTATAGATATTATTCTTATAGATTTAGAGTAATATTTGGTCATATATGCTTACTTTGTTAACTTTGGGTTACAAGCGCACAAGTGACAAGCAAAAGATGACTCGCTTCTTGCCCCTTGCCCCTTGTCACCCAAGTTATTATTTCCTACTATTATAACAACTGAAAAAGCCAAATATTCCCATAAATATCTGGCTTTTGGTAACCTTAACAATCATATTGTGTATAACGCTGCTGCGAACTGGGAGGTTTTATATTATAAACTGCAGGTAATTATCCCTGGTAATGGCTTGATATGTTGAATCTTTATATGTCTCCAGCCATTCCTTGGGGGGTTTGCTTTTTTTGGCTGACCATGCTATCTCGTAACCGCACAGCCGGTTGTTACGCTCCTCTACAAAATCTATCTCTTTTTTATCGTAGGTGCGCCAAAAATAGTTATTTGCCTGAAGGCCCAGGTATTCCTGCCTTTTAAGCATCTCCATTACGATATAATTTTCCCACAGCGCGCCCGTGTCATCGCGCATAGACAAAGGGTTAAAATTATTGATGAGCCCATTTCTTACGCCTGTATCATAAAAATAATACCTCGGATTTTTTGAAACCTCTTTGCGCAGACTACGGCTCAGGCCTTTTATCTTAAAAATCACAAAGGCCTTCTCCAGAAGGTCAAGGTAGCGCTCTATGGTATTTTTGCTCATGCCCAACTGAGTTCCGAGCTCGTTATATGAAACCTCTTTGCCTATCTGAAAGGCCAAAAGCTGAAGCAATTTTACAAGCTTGTCCGAATAGCGAACTCCGTCGAGCTCTAGCACATCTTTATAAAGATATGAATTCACTATCTCCTTTAAATACAATGCCCTCCGCGCATTATCATCCATCAAAACAACCTCCGGGTAGGAGCCATAAACTAAACGCGATTCCAACAGGGCGTCTGTCTGCTGCCTTGTCTGGGCGGCGCCGATTTCCAGCTGCGCCAGAGGAAACATCATAAGCGTGTATTTTCTGCCTGTTAACGGCTCCCCTGTCTGCCTGGCAAGGTCAAAGCTGGATGAGCCGCTGGCAACTATTTTTATGCCTTCAATATGATCAAGCATTAATTTTATATTCAGGCCTATATCTTTTGTTTTTTGCGCCTCGTCTATGACGATTAATTTTTTATTTCCCGCAAACTGCCTGAGCTTTTCTATTGACTTGCTGCCCAGGTAATCCTGAACGACTATATCCTCACCGCTTACAAACATATAATTTTTTTCATCTGTTTCGCTGAGCATCTTTTTAAGCAAGGTTGTCTTGCCGCATCTCCTTGGGCCGTAGATAATAACCGCTTTCTGCGGACATATCAGTTTTCTTAAGTTTTCCAGCTGTTTTTGTGGTATATACATAAAGCCCCCTGATGTATAAATTTGGTCATCTTACTGACTAAATTATACCATATTCAGTCTTTTTGTCAAGTTCTATTTTTGCGCTATTTTCTTGATCCAGGCTTGGTTAGCGGAAGGCCTTGCTTACATAGAGGGCAATTGTGCTCTTCGTAGGTCTTTACGTCTATTTTGGCAAGGGATTTGAACGGAACTTCGAATTTTGCCTTGCCTGTACTTCTGTCTATAATACTGGCTACGCCGGCAACCTTACCGCCTTGCGCAGCTATAACCTCTATAACTTCATTAGTTGAAAGGCCTGTGGTAACAACGTCCTCAACCACCAAAACCTTTTCTCCTTTTTTTATGCCGAACCCTCTGCGTAAAACCATTTTACTGTCTTGGCGTTCTGTAAATATACCTCTTACGCCTCCTGTAAACAGGATGCCGTTTACGGCAAGCTGCCTGGCTATTTCATATGCCAACGTCACCCCGCCTAATGCAGGCCCGGCAACAACATCTATCTTTACGCCCTTGAATTCCCCTGCCAAGGCCTTTGCAAATTTTTCAGCAATGTCCGGATACTGCAAAACAAGCGCGCACTGCAGATATTTCTCGCTGTGCAAACCACTCGACAACTTAAAATGCCCTTCAAGCAGCGCGTTTTTTTCTTTAAATATCTTTAAAACCTCTTCTTGCGTCATATTAAATGGATGTATATTTTATTACTGATAAACGACATACTTATTGTCTGGATTTAAACCAGTATTAGGCCCCCAATATATATACGTTTTATCATCTCCTAAATGCCTCATAAGATGAGTCTGATAATGATACTCGGTATTTGGACACTTCGTCCCTATAGCATAAACCCCCCAGCCTGCGGGTTTTTCTCCAAATAAGGCCTGATCTCTGCACACATAATGCCATGGAAATTTATACTCTACGATAACATCTATTTTTTCCATTTTCGTATCTATGGATGTATTAAAATCCTGATAAAAACTATGCTCCAAATAATATATTTTCTCTGCTTTAAATAATGCATCTATTGCTACAAATGCTTGCGCAATTTTTGTTTTTTGAACCATCTTATTATATTGCGGTATTGCCATAGTTGCGAGGATACCGATTATGACAATGACGATTAAAAGTTCGACTAACGTGAAAGAATTTTTTCTCATTTTTTTAACCTCCTACCGCTTTCTTAACCAAACCGTGAGCAAGTTTGCTCTAGTTTTGGCGACCGTGAGTGGGTAGCTGCGAATTACATCCCCATTTCTTCCAAAATCTTATTTGCTACTGCCAGCGGATCCTGCGCTTCAATTATCGGCCTGCCTACAACAATATAATCAGCGCCTGCCTCTATGGCGCTGTGAGGCGTTGCAATGCGCCTCTGATCGCCTATGTCAGCGCCTTTAGGCCGTATGCCCGGGGTCACTATAATAAAATCATCCCCCAGGGCCTTTCTAATATAGGCTGCCTCTTCAGCCGAGCAAACAACGCCGTCACACCCTGCATCCCTTGCCAAAGAGGCTAGATGCATTACCTGCTCTTCTGTTTTTCTCAAGATACCAAGCTGCCTAAGCTCCGGCTCATCCATACTGGTAAGCACTGTTACTGCCAAAACAAGCGGCCTCGGCTTTGCTGCAATTGACGCGGCTTTTCTGGCGGCATCAACCGCTGCCTGCATCATTTTGGTGCCGCCTGAGGCGTGTATATTAAACATAAACACGCCCATATTCGCGGCCTCTATTGCCGCGTTGGCAACAGTATGGGGTATGTCGTGAAATTTCAGATCAAGGAATACTTTCGCGCCGGCGTTATACACCGCTTCAACCACCGACGGGCCGCTTGCTGTAAAAAGCTGGCTGCCAATCTTAAATATCTCAACGCTCGAACGCAGTATTTTAACCAGATTTTTTGCGGTCTTTAAATCCGGAACGTCAAGTGCTACAATTAATCTTTTATTCATATCTTTAACGAACCTTTTAAGTCCTCCAATCTATTTATCTTATTCTCTTTTAAGTATTTTGTCAACCCGTCAATTATATCCTGCGCTGAGCGGGGATTTATAAAATTTGCAGTGCCTACCTGTACTGCTTGAGCGCCTGCTATAATAAATTCGATTGCATCAAGCGCTGTTATTATGCCGCCTATACCTATCACTGGAATCTTAACCGCAGATGCCGCTTCATAAACCATCCTAAGCGCAATAGGCTTTATCGCCGGCCCGCTTAAGCCACCTGTTATATTGGCAAGTTTTGATTTTTTTGTATCAGCATCTATTGCCATGCCTAAAAATGTATTTACAAGGCTGATTGCATCGCTGCCTGCATCCTGAGCCACTTTTGCAATTTCAGTTATATCCGTGACATTAGGCGAAAGCTTTGTGATGATTGTTTTGTCCATCATTTTCCTGACAGCGTTAACAACGCTGTATGTTGCCCTGGCGTCCTGCGATATCAGCTTATTTTTAAGGTTTGGGCAGGATATATTAAGCTCAAGGGCGCAAACCTCATCTATTTTATCAAGACGGCTTGCCAGCTCTATAAACTCTGCCGGGTTTTTCTCAGAAGCAATGCTTACTACGATTGGCACGCCTATATCCTTAAGCTTTGGCAGGTTTTCTTTTATAAAAACATCGAGCCCGGGATTTTCAAGGCCTATTGAATTAAGCATACCTGCTGCTGTCTCGCATGTGCGCGGCATGGGATTGCCCGGCCTGGGATTCAGAGTAATTGTCTTTGTAACAATAGCGCCAAGGTTTTTTACATCAAAAAAATCCTTAAACTCCTCTGCATAGCCGAATGTGCCTGAGGCAACCATGACAGGGTTTTTAAGTTTAAGCTTGCCTATTTTTACGTTAAGATCTATTCCCATATAATCTCTCTTGCGTCAAAAACCGGGCCTTCTTTACATACCCGTTTTTGCCCGCTTTTAGTGTTTACAATACAACCCAGGCACGCGCCGATACCGCAAGCCATATGCTCTTCAAGCGAAATCTGCGCTGGGATTTTGCGCCTTTTTGAAAACTCCGAAACTGCTTTTAACATAGGTTTCGGGCCGCAGGCGTAAAGCATGGCGGGGACACCTTTAAAAAGGTGTCCCCGATCTTGCAACAAATCTGTAACAAATCCTTTATGCCCTGCCGAACCATCATCAGTAACTACTTTAACATTACAACCAAGCTTCTTGAATTCTTTTTTACACAAAATTTCTTGTTTTGTCTTAGCGCCTATTAACACCAAAACTTGTGACTTATTTATTTTCTTTGCCAGAAACAGAAGCGGCGCTACCCCCATACCGCCGGCAATAAGTATATTTTTCCCGCAGGGGTCTGACCCCTTTGGGAATTTGAAACCAGTGCCAAGCGGGCCGATTATGTCCAGGGCCTGGCCTGATTTCTTCTGCGACAACAGTTTTGTGCCTTCGCCGATAATTTCGTATAAAATTTCTACTTCGCTGCCTTTAACATTATGTACGCCAAGCGGCCGGCGCAATAAAGGCTGAATCCCGTCAGCGCATTTTACCATTACAAATTGCCCGGGTTGGGCGAATTTTGCGATAACAGGCGCTGCCAGCGTCATTTTATACGCATGCCCTGCAACTTGTTCATTTTTGAATATTTTTACTCTCAAAATAACTCCATTTGCTTTTCTTTTTCAGGCGGTTTCTCGTCTTTGCCGAATATTTTTACCTCGCCGTAAACCCCGTCATAGCCCGGGGCTATGTGAACCTGCCCGTTTCTTACCCTTTTTACAGCGTCTGCCACAGGCCCTGCCAGCTCTTTCTCAAGCTCGGCATCCTGCATATCAAACAATATATTAAATTCGCTCTTAAGCCTTTTGATGGTTTTCATATGCTCGTCGATTACGCCGACGGAAGTACTGGTCTTTCCCCTTGCCTCCGCTATTATCTCAATCAGAGGTATCATACTTTTAAATGGTATAGCATTATCAGGCGTAAAACCTTCCGGCCTGTCAGCGAGCTTTTCAACGCGGCTTTCAACGCCGATTGTAATACCTTTGCCGCAGCGAGGGCATGTATAATTGTTATTTTTTGCCTCTAGAGGCGACATGCTTACCCCGCAGGCCCTATGGCCGGCCCAGTGATACTTGCCTTCTTGCGGAAAAAATTCCACTGTGTATAAAAACTTCTTCTTATCTTTTGTCTTAAGTATGTTTATTATTTCTTTGTAAGACATCTTGCAGTCAAAAACATTTGCCTCTCTGCCTATTTTCTGCGGGGAGTGAGAATCTGAATTTGATATAAGCGAATATTTATCAAGTTTGCTCAACCGCCAGTTCATGGCCGGGTCACTTGATAAGCCCGTTTCAAGGCAATATATATTTTTGGCCTCTTTTCCAAAACACTCCTCAACAGAATCAAACCCTGAATTAGCGCCCAGCACGCCAAACCATGGCGTCCATACATGGCCTGGCACAATAAGGCAATCCGGGCTGGCGCTTAATGCAATCTTTACCAGCTCTTCGGCTGACAAGCCAAACATCGGCCTTCCATCGGCCGCAAGGTTTCCGATATACCCGAATTCCTTGTTTATTTTATCAACAACCTCAAAACTGGGAGCAAACAGCACATTATGAACGCGCCTTGCCTTGCCGCCTGATGAAAATATATTGCATACCTCTGCGGTAAGGATAAAATGAACACCGTCATATTCATATAGCCCTTCAGCGGTTGACGAGGGTTTAAGCGCCTGTTTTAATTCATGCAGCCACAAAGGATGCGTAAAATCGCCTGTGCCCATAATATCTATACCTTTTAACTTTGCCCACCTGGCAAGATTAGGTATATCCATATCCTTGCTTGTGGCGCGGCTGTATTTAGAATGTATGTGAAAATCCGCTATTATGCGCATCTATCCCCTCTGGTAAGCAATCTTTCCGCTGACAATCGTATATTCAACAACGCCTTTAAGTTTTTTTTCAAGAAACGCGCTGTTTTTTGATATCGAGGCAAACCCTTCTTTAGTAACTTGCCATTCTTTATCCGGTGAAACCACTGTAATGTCCGCATCGTGGCCCGGCGCAAGCGCGCCCTTATTTACTTTAAGGATAACGGCTGGATTGTACGATAATTTTTTCACCAGCTCCGGCCAGCTTAAAACACCTGTTGCAACAAGCTCTGTTATGGCAACAGAAAGGATTGTTTCAAAGCCTATCACGCCAAACTCCGCCCTGTCAAATTCTATTTCCTTCTCATTCTCCGTATGAGGCGCATGATCTGTGGCTATCGCGTCTATAGTGCCGTCCTTTAAGGCCTGTTTTATCGCCGCAAGGTCTTCTTTTCCTCTTAAAGGCGGATTCATCTTAAAATTTGGATCATATTCAAGAACTGCCTCTTCATCAAGGCACATGTGATGCGGAGTAACATCTGCTGTTACTTTAATTCCGCTTTTCTTTGCCTGTCTTATAAACTCAATTGTCTCGGCGCAGCTTACATGCGTAATGTGCAACCTTGCGCCTGTTTCTTCGGCTAATCTTATATCCCTTTGCGCCCTTTTATATTCCGACTCTCTTGAGATGCCCTTTAAGCCCAGCCGCGTTGATGTAAACCCAAAGTTCACCACGCCGTCAGCGCTTAATGACTTATCCTCGCAGTGGCAAAGAACCAATATGTTTTTCTTTTTGGCGTGCTGCATCGCTTCTTTCATAATCTCATCGCTATCCACTGACGCGCCGTCGTCAGATATGGCTACGGCGCCGAACTTTTCAAGGCCTGTTATATCAGAAAGTTCCTTGCCAAGCCTGTTTTTTGTAATAGCGCCGCATATAAACACATTCATCTGCGCTGTTTTTCTTATAATGTTTTTAAGCAGCTCTATGCTTTCTGCTGAATCAATACACGGGGATGTGTTGGGCATTGCCAAGATGCTTGTAACTCCGCCTCTTAATGCAGCCGTTGTGGCGCTTGCAATAGTTTCTTTATCCTCCCTGCCAGGCTCGCGCAAATGAGCGTGCATATCAACTATCCCAGGCATTACTATTTTGCCTTTCGCATCTATGATATTGTCCGCCTGGGCCGCAATAGTTTTTTCCACCTTTAATATTTTTGCGCCGTCAATCAGTATATCGCGCACATCATCTGTATTATTTGCCGGATCTATTACCCTTGCGCCTTTAATCAGTATTTTCATTTTTTAATCTCTCGTTTGCCTGCGCCACAAGAAACAATACCGCCATCCTCACGGCTATACCGTTTGTCACCTGCTCTAATATAACCGAATTCGCCCCGTCGGCAACCTCGCTTGACATCTCAATGCCGCGGTTAATCGGGCCCGGATGCATAACCACTATGTCTTTTTTTGCTTTTTTAAGGCGCTCTCTGGTTACACCGAATGTTTTAAAATATTCAAGCTGTTTGGGAAAGGCATTACTCTGGTCGCGCTCAAACTGCATCCTTAGCACGTTCACTGCATCGGCGCCGGCAAGGGCCTCGTCTATATTATTAGTTACCTTGACGCCCATTTTTTCTATGCCGGGTGGAATAAGAATCTTTGGCGCGCATACAGTAACCTCTGCGCCAAGCTTTATAAGGCCCCAGATATTTGACCGCGCGACCCGCGAATGAGCGATGTCCCCTGCGATGCTTACCTTCAAACCCTCTATCCTGCCTAATTTCTCCTTGAGCGTAAACATATCCAGAAGCGCCTGCGTGGGATGTTCATGCCATCCATCGCCGGCGTTTATAACGCTTGCGCTGACATGGCGGGCAAGCATCGCAGCAGCCCCTGAACAATTGTGGCGCATGATTATCGTGTCAACCTTAAGGGCCTCTATATTTTTCCCTGTATCAACAAGTGTTTCTCCTTTTTTTACACTGGATGTCTCTGTGGATATATTTATAACGTCAGCGGACAACCTTTTGGCGGCAACCTCAAAAGACACCCTTGTTCTTGTTGACGGCTCGTAAAACAGATTTACCACTGTCTTGCCGCGCAAGGCAGGGACTTTTTTGATCTGGCGCGTCGTGACCTCTTTAAACGATTCGGCTGTTGAGAGTATAAGCTCTATTTCCTGCCTACTTAAATATTCAAGCCCAAGCAAATCCTTTTTGGTCCAAACTATGGTTTTTCGCGTATTCATTTTTTCTGCTCCATTAAAACCACTTCATCTATCTTATCAGTTTCCTTAAGCCGCACCTCTACAGATTCATTTTCCGCTGTAGGCATGTTTTTGCCGGCGAAATCGGCGCGTATTGGCAGTTCCCTATGGCCCCTGTCCACCAAAACAGCCAGTTGCGTTGATTTTGGCCTGCCAAAATCAATCAAGGCATCCAGCGCCGCGCGTATGGTCCTGCCTGTATAAAGAACATCATCCACGAGAACTATATTTTTCTTGCTGATGTTGAAATCTATTTGTGTTTTATGCATAACCGGCTGCGCTGAACCGTTAGATATATCATCCCTGTACATGGTTATATCCAAAACCCCTACAGGCACTTTCTGGCCGTTTATATTTTCTATACTATCCGCAAGCCGCCTAGCTATAAATACCCCACGATTTCTTATGCCTATAAGGCATAGGGTTTTCGTATTCTTATTTTTCTCAAGTATTTCATGGGCCATGCGCGTAATGCTGCGGCCTATTGCCTCATGATCCATTATCTTTGCCTTCTCAGTAAAATCCATCAAATCTCCCCTGAAATAAAAATGGCCAGGCCCAATAATGGGTCCCTGACCTTATGTTTTTCGTAATTCTGCTTCATTTTTTCTCCTTTGCCGGCCTCACAGGACCAGCTTAAAAGGTTGATTTTTTATATTATACCACATATCTTTAATTTGTCAAATAGAATTTAGCGATAAACAGGATTATGGCACCTGCGCCTGTCGCCATAATAGACGGCAGCTCTTTTTTTATCCAAAACGGCTTTAAAGAAAGATAACTGCGTATCTTTAATATATTACGCATGCTTGGAAAATATTTAGGCGTTATTTTACAATAATCCCTGTAATCCTGGCCGAACCGCTCTGATAAAACCCTCTCCTCTATACCGGTCTGCGTAGCGTATATCAATAGAAACGCAAATACAAATACAAAAAACACCCATGGCTGGAAAAGCGCCGTTATTGTACCAATTCCTATCATGAACGTCCCGAAATACATAGGGTTTCTTGTTATTTTATAGGGTCCGCTTTTAACCAGCGCGTGGCCGTTAAAAGTCTTCTCCTCTTTGTATCCTCTGGCGGAGACCCTGAACAAAAACCCGAAAAATACAATGGCTATGCCAATAACGCCTAAAAACACTTCAAGGAACAAGCTTAAACGCCTGGCAAACAATACCTTTGGAAAAAACACGGCTGCCAACAAAGCTGCTAAAGCAAGCGCGCCCTGGATTTTTATACGTATTTTCATTTTTTATCTTTTTGGCTTAACAAAAGTACAAACTCTCCCCTGGGAGACTTGGCTTGAAAATGAGAAAGCGCTACCTCCGGCGCTCCCCTTACAACCTCTTCAAACATCTTTGTCGCCTCACGCACGCATACAAGCGCTGCGTTCGGAAAAATCTCAGCCATATCCTGCAGCGTCTTTACAACGCGGTGCGGAGATTCGTAAAATATTATGGTCCGCTCGTCTGCAAGAAACCCTTTGAGCCGTTTCTTCCTGGCAACGCCTTTTGCCGGAAGAAACCCCTCAAAAACAAACCTGTCCGTAGGCAGGCCTGACAAAACAAGCGCTGTTGTAACAGCGCTTGCTCCGGGAATTGATTCTATTTTTATGCCATCTTTTATCGCCTGCCTTATCACAACAAAGCCTGGGTCTGAAATCCCGGGCGTGCCTGCGTCTGAAACAAGGGCAACTGATTTATCGTTTTCGAGCTGCTCTATTATATAACCTGCCTTCTTAACCTGATTGTATTCAAAATAGCTGGTAAGCGGCGTATGTATATCATAATGAGTAAGAAGTTTTTTTGTGTGGCGCGTGTCTTCAGCGGCGATAAGGTCGACTGATTTTAAAATCTCCAGCGCGCGCAAAGTTATATCTTTTAGGTTTCCTATTGGGGTAGCAACTACATAAAGTATGCCTGACATCAAATTTTTCCCACCAATGCCTCTAATCTTTGAACTCGCCTGTCTGTTGGCGGATGAGTGCTAAAAAGCGCTGCAAAGTCCTTGCCCTTAAACGGGTTTACTATAAACATGTGCGCTGTTGTAGGATTGGCGCCCTGCATAGGGGTCTGTTTTACGCCTGCCTGCAGTTTTTTTAACGCATTGGCCAGGCCCATAGGCTTGCCTGTAAAACGAGCGCCCCTCTCATCAGCCCTGTATTCTTCAGAGCGCGATATGGCAAGCTGTATAAGCATAGCGGCTACCGGAGCAACTATCGCAATAACAATTATTGCTATCATGTTTGCGCTGCCGCGGTCTCTTGAGCGGCCGCCAAACATCATTGACCAGCGCGCCATATTTGCAAGCATATAAATAGCGCCGGCAAAAGTAGCGACTATGGTAGCAATAAGTATGTCCCTGTTTTTTACATGCGCCATTTCATGGGCAAGCACGCCTTCAAGCTCTTCTTCGTTTAAAAGACGCAATATGCCGTCAGTCACAGCGACTACGGCGTGATTCGGCCCGCGGCCGGTAGCAAAAGCATTCGGTGTTTGAATTGGTATTATATAAATTTTTGGCATCGGCAGCTTCGCCTTTGCGGCTATATCTCTTACAATCCTGTAAACAGCCGGCACCTCTTCTTCTTTAGCAGGTTGGGCCTTATACATCATAAGAACTATCTTGTCAGAAAACCAATAGGTGATAAAATTCATTACTATGGCGAACATAAATGCAACCATCATGCCATTTCTACCGCCAAGCATCCCGCCTATCCATATAAATAATAAAGTAAGCAGGGTTAACAATACCGCTGTTTTAAAAATATTCATGGTCGAAACCTCCGATTTTCTATATTATACCATAATACCGATAAAAGGTCAATCAGATGGGAGGAAGATGCTGGCTACTTCTTGTAGGGGTGTTTTTCTCTATAAAGTTAACTATTCTTCTCTGGATTGACACTGAAATCTTATAAAATTCCACGCCCATGCCGGGGTACTGCTGCGGCTGAATATCCTTATCGCAAAGCCAGACAACCTTGGCGTCAAAATTAAATTTGCCCATGTGAGGCAAGTCAAATTCCAGCGCTATTATATCATGCAGCGCAAATGTTTTCTTGCCGAATATAAAAGCCCCGACGCCGCTTATATCAAAAAGCTTGCCCTTATGTTCCTTTTGTTCACCAAACTTGGCTTTGTATATGACAGGGATGGAAAGATGCACGCGCTGGAAGCGCCTGCGAAGCTGCATGTGTTTTATCTTGTCTATCTCTTTGTCTTCCTTAAAAGCATTTAAAGCATCCTCTTCTGTTTCGTAAATCTCAAATATCCTGTCCAGCATAACCGCATGCAGAATGTTTTTAACATTTATAGGCACGTTATAAAATTTCATCCTGCCTTCGTGATTTACTACATTTTTGTATGCTATGGTAACAACCGACAGCCCGGCGTAATCAAGCATATCAACCTTGCCGAAATTACACAAGATATCAATCCTGTGATTTGCCAGGTGCCAGCCCACCACCTCTATGAATTCCGAGGCGCTGATATCGATATTACCCCTTATATCCAGCATTACCACGCCCTGTTTTTCCTTGCTGTAAATCTCCAGGCTCATAATGTTCTCCTAATATATATTTACATCTATTGTTGCGCCCAAGGCGTCTGCTACCTTCTTAAACGTGCTCAATGAAATATTCTCTCCGCCGTTTTCTATGCGCGATATCACCTGCTGCGAAATCTTAAGCTTATCTGCCAGCCCGCTTTGCGTTAAGCCTTTGGCTTTGCGCACCGCTTTTATTTTATCCGCTATTGTTTTGCAGAAAATATCCTGTTTTGTGGCTGCCGGGACGTCTTTTTTAAAATTAACTCCCTTTTTTTCATATTTTTCTTTTAGCATTTCGTACATCGCCTGCCAATATATAATGCGCGGGTTGCTCCATTCGTCTTTGCGCATCTGCCGCTTTATCCTTTGCCAATTTTCCACAAAAAGCAACGGCTTCAGATAATATTTAAATACCTCTTTGGGTGTATTTTTCCTCGCCAATAATGCAGCTGAAATAGACAGAAAATGATTGTTGGCAGGATCCTTAAGAATGCCGCGCGCTTGATTTATATTAATTTTCCTGTCCCACAGCCAGTCATTTTTCAGCATCATGCCAAATCAGCCTCTTTTTCTAATATTGCTTTTATTTCCCGTTTAAAATGCCTCTCCATATCCCTGTAATCAACCGCCTTTTTTAATTCCAGCTCCAATAGGCCTGTTTTTATATCAAGGCGGCCATAGGAATGAAACCACCGGATAATGCCTTCGCGTGTCAACCGATCGCAAAACTTAAAAGAAAATTCCGACAACATCATAAAGGTATGCGACAGGCAATATAAATCAAAAAAGTCCTTTGCTGATTGCCTGCCGCCTTTTGAAATCTTTCTGCCTGTCAGATCTTCTTCATGCGAAGTCCCGGCTATCGTACAGATCTTCTTGATATAAATGTCCTCTAAGGATGCAATGTTTATGCCGTTTATGCTTTTCGGAGGTTTTATAAGCCCAATATAGTCCTCCGCAAAATCTATTTTCAGGCCTTCCTCTTTGTTTATCGTGATGGTGTAAACTGATATCCTCACCATATCTTTCTTGGGCTGTTCGGCAACTAAATCCGCCTTTCTCTTTAATGAGGCTGACAGGAATTTAACTATTTCTTCCACCCTCTTTTTGTTGTAGCTTGTCGTAAAAAAATCTAGGCCCTGCGATTCCCGATGGTGAAAATAATATAAAGACAAAGCAGCGCCGCCAACCAAATAGAAATCATCTATCTTGCCTGCCAAAGCCTTCAATACCTTGTCTTGAAAATCTGTTATGATCTTACTCATGTGTAGATTTTACAACATAAAAGTTGTTTTGTCAAGTATTTTTACAACTTTTAGGTTGTTATTGATAGATTAGGCTATTTTTAAAAAGATATCTGTCACGCGGGGGTCAAATTGGGTGCCTGAACCTTCTTTTATTATGCGGATGGCCTCTTTTTTTGGCAGGGCCCTGCGATATGGCCTGTCTGAAGTTAAAGCCTGGTAAACGTCTGCTATTGATACAATCCGCGCGCCAAACGGAATCGCTTCGCCTTTTAACCCTGACGGATAACCTTTTCCGTCCCATCGTTCATGATGATGTAATATAAAAGGCAGGATATCGCGCATAAAATGCATGGGCTTTAAAATATCAACGGCTGCCTGGGGATGTTTTTTTATTTCATTAAACTCCTCGGGCGCCAGGCTTGATCTTTTATATAAAATGCTCTCGCTGACACCTATCTTACCCAGATCGTGCAAAATAGCCGCCTGTTTTACAGCGGCTTTCTCTTTTGGGGATAGATTAAACGCATTAGCAATGCGCACAGCATAATGAACTGTCATCTCGCCATGACGGCCGGTATACGCGTCTTTTGCCTCTATTGTTTTAACAAAAGCTACTATAGCCTCTATAGCGTTTTTATGCTCCAGGCTGGCAAGTTTTTTATTAAGGGTGTTTATTTTTTTGTCGGCGCAGCGGCTATCGGTAACATCTGTTCCTGAACTGACTGTTGCTATTATTGCGCCGCCTTCGTCTCTTAAAACATTATTATGCCATACTATCGTCCTTTTTTCTCCTGTTTTAGTAAGTATGCTGTTTTCAAAATGCTCCGCAAGCTCTATGTTGCCTGCTATAAGGTTTTGAAAAATTGTACGCACTTTACTACGATCCTCCTGCGGCACGAAATTATCAAACCAGTTCTTACCGACTATCTCAAGTTCTTTGTAGCCAAGGGCTTCACACGCCTTACTGTTTACTATGCGCACCGCCTGATCGCTAGTTATGGCAACTACCATAACATCAACCAGGCTAAGATAATTACGCGCCTTGCGCTTCTCATGCTTTAGTATGTTTTCTATATGGCAAAGCCTGGCCAAATCCCAGCTGGTTGCCACGCGGTCCACAAAAGAAAAATAGCTATGGCCAGGCCTATAGTTACTTTTCTCAAAAAAGGGCACCTCAGACATATGCGCCTCCTGAAAAAATAATAAGCAATCACCCCTTTGAGCGATTGCTTATATTCTGCAAATTCCCTTTTGTCCTTATGTGGCGCCATGAGAATTTGCCTTTGTCGGTATTATAATTATACCACACATAAAGGCAAAAATCAAGGGCTGAAAACAGTTTTTTGGCGTCCCCACGGGGATTCGAACCCCGGTCGCGAGATCGAAAATCTCGTGTCCTAGGCCTCTGGACGATGGGGACGGTTATTTTTTCTCTTCTACTACGACTTCTTCTTCCTCAGCTACTACAGGCGCTACGCATGAAACCTTGTCTTTGGCATCAAGCCGCATAAGCCGTACGCCCTGTGTTGAACGGCCTGTTTCGCGCAGGTCTTTGACAGAACAGCGCACAATCATGCCGGCCTCAGTAATAAGCATTATCCCGTCTTTGTCTGTAACGCTTAAAACGCCAACCGCTTCGCCGTTTCTATCTGATGTTTTTATGTTTATAACGCCTTTGCCGCCACGTGACTGAATGCGGTACTCATCCATATCCGTGCGTTTTCCGAAACCATTTATAGTAACGGTCAGGATACTGGCGTCTTTCTTTAAAATCTGCGCGCCAATAACAATATCTTTTTCCCCTAGGGTTATGCCTTTTACACCTTTAGCGCCCCTGCCCATATCGCGCACGTCTGATTCATTAAACCTTATAGCCTTACCGTCTTTTGTTGCAATCAGAATCTCCTGCTTGCCGTCGGTTAGAATAACCTGTATAAGCTCGTCGCCATCTTCGATACCAATCCCGATTATGCCGCCTTTACGGGGATTGGAATATGCCTGAATGTCTGTCTTTTTTATAAGGCCCTTCTTTGTTACCATTATAAGAAAACTACCTTCTTTAAATTCCTTGACCGGCACAAAAGCAGTTACGTGCTCATCCTTGGCAAGCTCCAGCATATTTATAATCGCCTTACCTTTTGAAATCCTGCCTGCCTGCGGTATTTCATGAACCTTAAGCCAATGCACCTTACCTGTGTTTGTAAAGAAAAGAATGTAGTCATGCGTTGAAGCTATAAACAGGTGCTCTACAAAATCTTCCTCTTTTGTCTCAGCGCCAGTTACACCTTTGCCGCCACGTTTTTGCTTTCTGTACGTTGACACAGGCAGGCGTTTTATGTAGCCGGTATGGCTTATTGTTATTACAACATCTTCCTCTGCAATAAAATCCTCTATGTTAAGCTCTGTGACCTCTGCGGCTATCTGGGTCCTGCGCTCGTCACCGTATTTTTTCTTTATCGCCAAAATCTCGTCTTTTATCACCTGCAAAATCTTTTTTTCACTGGCAAGGAGAGATTTGTAAAATTCTATTTTTTTAATAAGATCCAAATACTCGGCCTCTATCTTGTCTCTTTCAAGGCCCGTCAGCCGCTGAAGCTGCATCTCCAAAATCGCCTGCGTCTGGCGCAGCGTAAGATCAAACTTATCCATCAGCTGTTCCCTGGCGTCGTCAGGGCTTTTAGATTTCTTGATAAGGGCCACTATCTTATCTATGTTGGCAAGGGCTATCTTAAATCCCTCAAGTATATGCGCGCGGCCCTGGGCCTTTTTAAGGTCATATTTTGTCCTGCGTATTACAATATCCCTGCGGTGCTCTACATACAGATCAAGCGCCTGACGAAGATTTAAAACCCTTGGCCTATTATCAACCAAGGCAAGCATTATAACGCCAAAGGTTTCCTGCATCTGGGTATGTTTATAGAGCTGGTTTAGAACAACCTGCGCGTTTGCGTCGCGCTTCAGCTCGATAACTATCCTCATCCCGTCCTTATCTGACTCATCCCTTATATCAGATATGCCATCTATTTTTTTATCGCCTACTAAATCCGCCATAGAACTTATAAGGTTTGACTTATTAACCTGGTAGGGGATCTCGCTTACAACTATTCTTTCTCTGCCGCCTTTTACACTTTCTATATTTGCCTTTGCATGGACCTTTAAAAGCCCGCGTCCTGTAGTGTATGCGTTCTTTATCCCCTCGTGGCCGCAAATAATTCCGCCTGTAGGAAAGTCCGGCCCCTTTACAATCTTCATAAGGTCTTTTATCTGCGCCTCTGGGTTATCTATTACAAGCACGATGGCGTCTGCTATTTCTGTTAAATTGTGCGGCGGTATGTTTGTCGCCATGCCCACGGCTATGCCGCTTGATCCATTAATCAAAAGATTTGGAAGCGCCGCAGGCAGCAACCTCGGCTCTTCCAATGACTCGTCAAAATTCGGCATAAATTCAACCGTGTCTTTTTCTATATCTACAAGCATCTCGCTGGCAATCGACTCAAGCCGCGCCTCGGTATAACGCATTGCCGCCGCTGAATCGCCGTCAACTGAACCAAAGTTACCCTGCCCGTCAACAAGCGGATACCGCAATGAAAAGCTCTGCGCCATCCTTACTAAGGTATCGTAAACCGCAACATCTCCGTGCGGATGATATTTACCAAGAATTTCTCCAACGATACGCGCGCATTTTTTGTATGGTTTGCTATGCTCAAGGCTAAGCTCCTGCATAGCAAACAAAACACGCCTGTGAACCGGTTTTAAGCCATCCTTGGCATCGGGCAGCGCGCGGCCGACTATGACACTCATAGCATAGCTTATATAAGAATCTTTTAATTCGTCTACTATGTTTACAGGTACTATTTTTTCGTTGCGCGTATACATTGCTCTCCTTTAAATAATCGTTTAGGGGTTAGCAGGGGATAGTAAGGGTTAGCAGGGGGTAGCAGGGGAGTTTTTTGTTTTTTCCCTTACTAACCCTTTCTAACCCATATCACCCTTACTAACCCTTAAACATGGTTTTTCTTTCTAAATATCCAAAAACCTGACTGCGCGAGAATGCTCCTCTATAAACTCTCTGCGCGGTTCCACTTTATCGCCCATTAAAACGGTAAACATCTGGTCTGCCGCAACCGCATCCTCTATTGTTATTTTTAAAAGCGTGCGCTTGTCTGGATCCATGGTGGTTTCCCATAGCTGCTGCGGGTTCATCTCTCCAAGGCCTTTGTACCTTTGTATATGCATGCCCTTTTTACCGTTTGATTTTACAAAATGCAGGATCTCTTTTAAGCCACCAAACTCTTCTTCAACGCCATCGCCTGAAATCTTAAAAAGCCCCGATTGCTTCGGCTTGTCTTTTTCCTTTTTGGATTTGGGCACATCAAGGGCCTCTGCGGTTTCTGTTTTTTTGTTATAATCGGCTGTATCCATATCGTGCTTGGCAAGCCTTTTAATCAGGTCTTCCATCTCTCCTGCCTCATATATCTCAAGCACGTCAAGCTCTTCTTTTTCCTCGCCTTTTTCTGCTTCTTTCGTAAGCTTCGCAAGCTCTTGATCGCTATATAAAAATTGGTATGCGTCCTCCACTTTTACCCTATAAATTGGCAGTTTTTTGGTCTTTGGGTTCAATAAAGACATGTATTTATCAAAATCCACTCCCTTTTTATGCAAAACATTTTCCAGGAGTTCAAGCTCAATCAGGCATTCCAGCACATCGCTAAACTGGGCATCTGTGTATTTATTTTTTCCTTTTATCTGCTGTAATACAAGGCCTTCCCTGCCAAGCTCAAGCAATATGTCATTCATCTTATTCTCTGTTTGCACGTATTCCTCGCGCTTTCCTCTTTTGATCTTGTATAAGGGCGGCTGGGCAAGGTATATATAGCCATCTTCAAGAAGCTTGGGCATCTGACGGTATAAAAGCGTTAAAAGCAGCGTGCGTATATGCGAACCGTCAACATCAGCATCGCATGTAATAATCAATTTGTGGTATCTTAGCTTTGAGATGTCAAATTCTTCGCCAACGCCTGCGCCGAACGCGGTAATTATGGTCCGTATTTCCTCGTTGCTTAAAACCTTGTCAAGCCGCGACTTTTCTACGTTAAGAATTTTTCCTTTTAGCGGCAGGATAGCCTGGAATCTCCGGTCTCTTGCCTGTTTACACGAACCGCCTGCAGAATCGCCTTCAACAAGATATAGCTCGCATAACGCGGGGTCATTTTCAGAACAATCCGCAAGTTTGCCCGGCAAACCCGCTGATTCTAAAGCGCCTTTTCTGCGGGTAAGCTCCCTTGCCTTGCGCGCGGCCTCTCTTGCGCGGCTTGCAAGCAGCGATTTCTCAAGTATTTTATTCGCCACGCTCGGGTTTTCTTCCAGAAACGCGCCGAGCTTCTCGTTTACCGTCGAGGCAACAAGGCCCTCTAATTCGGAGTTACCAAGCTTTGTTTTTGTCTGGCCTTCAAACTGCGGGTCAGGCACCCACACGCTTATTATCGCGGTTACGCCTTCGCGCACGTCTTCGCCTGCTAATGACGACTGGTTTGATTTAAGCAGTTTTTTATCTTTGCAATACTGATTAAGGCACCTTGTGAGCGCTGACTTAAAGCCGCTTGTATGTGTGCCGCCTTCTATTGTATTTATATTGTTGGCAAAGGAAAAGATTGTTTCTGAATAACCGTCATTATACTGGAGCGCGGCCTCTATTTTAACCGTATCTTTTTCTGCCTGCATATATATCACCTTTTTATGCAGGGGATTTTTATTTTTATTGAGGTGCTCCACAAATGAAATGATGCCGCCTTTAAACTGAAACAGGTTTTCTTTGTCTGTGCGCTCGTCCTTTATGGAAATCTTCAACTCTTTATTTAAAAACGCCAGCTCTCTTAAGCGGTTTGAAAGCGTCTCGAAAGAATATGAGTATTTCGCGCCGAAGATTTCCTTGTCAGGTTTAAAAGAAATCTTTGTGCCGGTGCCCTTTGACTTGCCTATAACAGTAAGCTTGGTGTCTGTCTTGCCTCTTTTATAGCGCTGATGGTATATCTTGCTGTCGCGGCGCACCTCAACCTCAAGCCATTCTGAAAGCGCGTTTACGCAGCTTACGCCTACGCCGTGCAACCCGCCTGATACCTTGTAGGAGCGATGGTCAAACTTGCCGCCTGCGTGCAATGTGGTAAGGGCCACCTCTACAGCGGGCTTTTTCTCCTTGGCGTGCATATCAACCGGTATGCCGCGGCCGTTATCTTCAACCGTAACGCTATTATCGGCGTGTATAACAACGGTTATTTCGGAACAATAACCTGCCATTGCTTCGTCTATGGAGTTGTCCACGACTTCATAAACTAAATGGTGAAGGCCTGCGCTGCCTGTATCTCCTATATACATGGCCGGGCGCTTGCGTACCGCCTCGGCGCCCTCTAAAACCTGTATATGCGTTGCGTCATATTTTTCATTTTGTTTTATCGCCATTAAACTTCCCCTATCCTGAAAACCATTTCTTTTATAAATATATCGTCTTTTTTCAGCTTCTCGTTTAACTGCCGGTGTATCTGCGGCTTTTTTAAATTCAGCTCATACATCCACGCGGAGCTGTCTATGCTTACCACCAAACGTTTTGCCTTAAACGCAACCGGCTGCGCATGCGCTGACGCGGTTGGCTCTAAAGCCCCCAGCCACGCCTCTTTTATGCGGTCGATTTTCTGCTTCTTTTCGCCGCTCATGCCCTTCAAAACATCTTTCAACACTTCTTTTATAGAAGCCGCCTGCTTGCGCATAAATTAGCCCAGCTGCATCGGCAAAACCATATAGATATATTTCTCAGGCAGCTGCGTCCTTATAACGCCGGCCTTATCAGGAGCGTCTATCTCCATATCTATTTCCTGCTGCGAAATATTTTTCAACGCCTCTACAAGGTAATGCGGGTTAAAACCGATTGACATCTCTTTTCCTTTATAAGATACATCTATCTGGTCTTTTACCTCGCCCAGTTCCGGCGTATTTTTGGATATAACAATTTTGTCTTTAAGCAAATCCATCCTTATCGATTGCGAATCCTGGTGGGTCAGAAGCGCGGCTCGCCTGGCGCCTGTTAACAACCTTTGCGTGTCCACCTTTATTTTATTCGCGGTTTCTTTAGGAATAACCTGTTCGTAGTTGGGAAATTCCCCCTCTATCTGCCTTGTTATTAAAACCGCGTCCTGCGCTTTAAATATAAGCTGGTTATCGGCGAATATTATTTTCACAGTGCCCTCTTCCTGTAATATTCTGCCGAGTTCCTGCGCGGCCTTGTTTGGCACAATCGCGCTTCTTGTAAATTCCCTGCCTGTTTTTATCTGCTTTTCGGCCAGCGCCAGGCGCCTGCCGTCTGTCGCGACAAGCCTTAATATAGAACCTTTTAAACTAAACAACACCCCGTTTAATATATACCTTACCTCGTCCCGCGACGCGGCAAACATGGTCATATTAAGCATGTTCTTTAGTGTTTCCTGGTCCAACTCTATGCTGTTTTCCTCTTTTGGCTGCGGTATTTTTGGAAAATCCTCTTTTGGCAGCCCCAGTAATTTAAAATAAACGCTCTCGCTATTTATTGACATTGTATTATTTTTAAGTGTTGATAATAATACGCTGCCGTCCGGTAATTCTTTTATTATCTCGTTAAATTTTCTGGCAGGCACGGTAAGCGCGCCCGGCTGCATTACCTCGGCCGGCACCGAATAATACATACCCATCTCAAGGTCTGTGGCTGTTAATTTTATTTTGTCCCCTTCCGCCTCTACCAGTATATTTGACAATATCGGCAGGGTGCCTTTTACTGATACAACGTTTTGAATAATCTGCGCCGCTTTTAATAAAGCCTGTTTTTCTGTTTTTACTTTCATTGCCCCCTCTTTTTTTAACCGTCTTTTATCTGTTATCTATATAAATAAAAATAGCAGCAGTACTAGTAGGTTAAAATATTTTGTTGGTAACCCAATAAACAATAAAAAACAAACAAGATAGCGAAAGACAAAGCTGTGGACAAGTATACATAATTATCCACAACTTTAAATAAAAATCAAGCGCTTATTTAAAATACCATTATTCTTTTATTTTTGCAACAAGGTTTTCAACAAGTTTCTTTGTCTGGCTGTTTTTGTCAATATCCTGCCGGATCTTATTGCAGGCGTGCAGGACCGTTGTGTGGTCTCTCCCGCCGAAGTATTCGCCTATCTGAGGCAGAGACAGGTCTGTCAGCTCGCGCGCAAGGTGCATGGCGATCTGGCGCGGGTAAGCGAAAGACCTTGTGCGCCTCTTTCCTTTTATATCAGAAACGCCTATCTCAAAAATCTCCGCGACCTTTCTCTGTATGGCCTCTATAGAAACCCTTTTTTCTTCCCTGATGACGTCTTTTAGCACATCCTGGGCAAGCGCCAGGTTTACATTTTGCCCTGTCAGGGACGCGTACGCTATCACTCTTATAAGCGCGCCTTCAAGCTCCCTGATGTTTGTCTTTATTTTTTCAGCGATAAAAAAAGTTACATCATCCGGCACGTTTATTGTTTCTCTTTCAGCCTTTTTCCTTAATATAGCTATGCGCGTTTCAAGGTCAGGCGGCTGGATATCTGTTATAAGGCCCCATTCAAACCGCGAAACAAGTCTTTGCTCAAGCGACGGAATGTCTTTTGGCGTCCGGTCGCTTGAAAGTATTATCTGTTTGTGCGCGTCATAAAGCACGTTAAAGGTGTGGAAGAACTCTTCCTGGGTTGTTTCTTTGCCGCCCATAAACTGTATATCATCTATCAGTAGTATGTCCATATTCCGGTACATCTGCCTGAAAGAAATGGTCGTCCTGTTTTGTATGGCTGAAATAAGCTGGTTCGTGAAGCGTTCGCTGGATATATAAAGGACTTTGAGCTGGTTGTTTTTTTGCAGGGCGAAATGAGCGATTGCCTGCAAAAGATGCGTTTTACCCATGCCAACAGGGCCGTATATAAAAAGCGGATTGTACGCCTTGGCAGGCGATTCAGCCACAGCAAGGCTTGCGGCATGCGCGAATCTGTTGCCTGATCCGATAACGAAATTATCAAAAGTAAAGAGCTGGTTAAGCCCCGGCGTTGTTTCGAATTTTTTGGTTTTTTGTTTTTGTGGGAGCGGCGCATCAGGCTGCTTTTGAGCCGACGGGCTGGCAACCGCGAAGTTTATGGTTATAGCCTTGCCGCATACCCGGCGGCCTGCCTCCTGCACCATTTCCATGTAGTGGTCTATGAGCCAGTCTCTGAAATAAGCGTTTGGCGTCTCGACGGTAATGCTGTCATCGTCAGCAGAAACAGGCCTTGTGTGGATAAACCACGTCTGGTAACTCTGAGGGTTTAAATCCTTTTTTATTATGTCTAAAATTTTTGTCCAGATTTCAACCGGATTGTCTGCCATATGAAAGTGCACTAGTTATCCACAGGATCTTATAAATGATTTAAAGTACTTATCCACAGCTTATCAACAAGTGCCTGGCTGCTTTATTTACAAGCGGCTTGCGCGATGTGGGAGTTATTATACACAATAACAAGGAATGGGTCAAGTAAAATTTTCGCAGGTGGGGATTTATTTCTTGACAGGAGCGGCTTATCTGTTATAATAATACCTCACCATATATTTTAATGGAAGGAAAACAATAATATGAAGATGGGCATAGTAAGAAAAAGTAACCTGAAAAGAAAAAGAACTCACGGTTTTCGCAAAAGGATGTCTTCCGCCTCAGGCAGAAAGGCCTTGGCGCGCCGCAGGCAAAAAGGCCGCAAGGTTTTGACCCATTGAGATTAAGGCTTACCAGAAAACAGCGTTTATTAAAGGCACAACAGTTTAAGCAGATACTTAAGGCCGGGCGAAAAAGCTCTTATAAAAGAGAGTTGTCTGTTTTTTGTATGGAAAACCTCCTGCCTTTGGCCAGAGTCGGCATTATTGTGCCGAAAAAAAACGTTAAACTCTCGACGAGAAGAAACCGGGCGAAGCGCCTTTTCAGGGAGGCGTTCAGGCTTAACCAGGCAAGGATTAAACCCGGCCTGGATATATTGATATATTCTTATAAAGGCGCCGAGTCTCTGGATCAGGCGCAATCCAGCCTCATAGAAGCGCTAAAGAAAGCAAACGCGCTGTTATAGAGATATTTATAATATGATAAAAAGGACTATAATAAGCATGATAAAGATTTATCAGGCAGTTTTTGCGCGATTTTTAGGCAGAAATTGCAGGTTTTACCCATCCTGCTCAGAGTATGCCATGGAAAGCATAGAAAAACACAACATTTTTAAGGCCTGCGCCAGGATATTGTGGCGGATATTGCGCTGTAATCCTTTTTGCGCAGGCGGATATGATCCGGTAAAATAAGGGAAAACAAGGGGAATCCAATGGATAAAAGAACATTAATGGCAGTTGCGTTAGCGATATTTGTAATGATGGTGTATTCTTCTATGATGCAAAAATATTACCCGCCCCAAAAACAACAGTATCAACCAACTGTATCATCATCCTCAACAGTATCATCCGCCCAAACAGTATCATCGGCTCAGGCAACATCAATCGCAGGCACATCAGTAAAGTTCCCAAAGCACAAAACTATAAACATAGAAACAGATAGTATTGATTGGGAATTAAGCGATATCGGAGGAGCAATAAAAGCCGTTAACATTAAGAAAATAAACAACTTAGAGAAACATGATACTATTTGCAAAGCGGAATTTTTAAACTCAGCCCTCTTCTCTTTTTCTGCTGAATCGTTTGGCTCAAGCGAAGCCATGAGATCATCTTATGAATATACAAAAACAGGCACAGGCGTGGTTTTTGACCTGCTGCTAAAGAACGGCATAGAAATAAATAAAATATATAACGTTATTGATAGCAATGGGTTAGAAATAGAAATGAGATTTAAGAACACAACAAAAACTCCGGTCGAAGTAGGTTATTCAACAATCGGCACATCAAGCATAAAAATAGATTCAGCCCAGGACACAAGGTTTGTGCAGGCAAGCATGTTTTTGAACGGCAAGCGCATAAAAGCAAAGGTTCCAAGGTCTGAAACAGCAGCCAGTGAACAGTATCATGGTACAATTGACTGGGTATCATTGCAAAGTAAGTACTTTTCGTTGGTTGTTAAACCGTATCATTCAATAAAAACAGCAACAGTATCAAAGCTACCTAACAATAATATCAGCATAGGGTTAGAGAATGATACTGTTATGTTGCAGCCAGGCGAGACTGTTTTCAACAAGTATCTTTTGTATTCAGGCCCGGCAGATGCCACTATTATGGCGCGATACAATGCCGGAATAGAAAACTCAGTGAATATAGGCATGTTTGGGTTCATAAGCCATCTGCTTTTGGTTGCATTGAATTTTTTATACAGCGTTTTCAGGAACTATGGGGTAGCTATAATTTTATTGGCGATTTTAATATCTCTTTTGATGTATCCCCTTACAATGAAAAGCTTTAAGTCAATGAAAGAGATGCAGGTCTTGCAGCCAAAAATAGAAAAATTAAGAAAAGACCTTAAAGATAATCCACAGAAACTTAACAAGGAAATAATGGAGTTATATAAAAAGCATAAAGTTAACCCATTTGGCGGGTGCCTGCCTATGGTTCTTCAGATGCCTGTGTTTATTGCTTTGTATCAGGCGTTTAGCCGGGCCATAGAGTTAAAGGGCGCAGGATTTTTATGGATAAAGGATTTATCGCTATCTGACAAGGCATTTGTTATACAAACAGGGCCTGGCAGTAGTATACCTATTAATGTATTGCCGATCCTAATGGGAATTACTATGTTTTTTCAGCAAAAGGCGTCTACAATGTCTGTACACGCCAATAAAGATGACCAAATGCAGCAACAACAAAAGATGATGACGTTTATGATGCCAGTGCTGTTTGGCTTCATATTTTACAATATGCCATCTGGTTTGGTGTTGTATTGGTTTATAAATACTTTGTTAATGTTTTTCCAGCAAATCAGGATTATGAAGACTTTCCACGTGGAAAGTCAGATAGAGACGCAATAACCATGGGACCTAAAAAACGAGCTCCAAGGGTCATAGAAGTGGAAGGGAAGACTTCGCAGGATGCTATTCAGGCAGCGCTTACAAAGCTGGGCGTTTCAAGGAACATGGTTAATGTTAAAATATTAGCAGAGGGCGAACAAGGGCTTTATGGAATGAGTGGGATGAAGCTTGCAAAAGTCCGCGTTTCGCTTAAGGATATATAACCACTGTTTGAGCTTGCAGGCTGTTCGCAGCTTCAGAAAAATTTTTCTACGCTTTTTGCTTCGGGCTAAATCGGGGCCGGTGAACTCGCCGACACATAAAGTGTCGGCTCGGACATCCACTGGCCTTTTATAAACCGCTTTAGCCCTTGCAAAAAGCTAAAATTTTAATTCGCTGCGAACAGCCTGCAAGCAGCCATTGATATATAAAAGTAAATTTTTCTTGACAATATTTTGGGTATAGGTATAATAGTATCAATAAGTAGAATTTGAAATAATTTCTGTAACTTCAATAGTTTCAAATAGTTATATAAAAGCATGGGAAAGACGATAGCGTTTTGCAATCAAAAGGGCGGGGTAGGCAAGACAACCACTGCCATAAATCTGGCGGCATACCTGGCAGCTGCCGGAAAAAAGATCCTGCTTCTCGACGCTGATCCGCAGGGCAACGCAACAAGCGGATTGAGTTCGCAGGTTGCGTCCAGCCCAACGCTTACAACCTATGATGTAATTCTCGGCGCTGCTTCAGCAAAAGACGCTGTTGTTGCTACAATGATCCCGGGTTTAAGCCTGATAAGTTCAGGCCCGCAGCTTACAGGCGCCGAGGTTGAACTCGTCGGCGCCATAGGAAGGGAATACAAGCTGCAAAAGGCATTAAAAGAAATAAAAGAAGAATACGATTATATTTTTATAGATTCCCCGCCTTCATTGGGGTTGTTGACGATAAACACGCTTACCGCGGCAGACTCGGTTTTGATTCCGATACAATGCGAATATTATGCGCTGGAGGGCTTAAGCCATCTGGTAAACACAATAAATCTGGTACGCGATAATCTTAATCCGCGCCTGGATGTTGAAGGCGTTGTTATGACAATGGCGGATTCGCGCACAAAGCTGACCAGGGAAGTAATAGATGAGGTAAAGAAATTTTTTAAGGACAAGGTTTACCAGTCAATAATCCCCCGCTCGGTTAAATTAAGCGAGGCGCCCGGTTTTGGCAAGCCGGCGATGCTTTACGATAAAAATTGCGCCGGGGCAAAGATGTACGAAAGTTTAAGCAGGGAATTTTCAAATTTGGAGGTAGAGAATGACAGAGAGAAAAGCGCTAGGGAAGGGCTTGGCAGCGTTAATCCCGCAGTCAAGTATTGATCAGGACTCTTTAAGAGATGACACAAAATCGCGCATGAAATATTTTGTGGAAGAAAAAGGCCTGCGCGAAGGCAAAAATGTCATAAGTATCGCCGTGGACGCCATAAGGCCCAACAGATTCCAGCCTAGAAAAGTATTTAAAGACGATAAATTAAACGAACTTGCCGAATCGATAAAACAAAAAGGCATTTTGCAGCCGATTCTGGTAAGGCCCCTGGGCGAGGACGGGTTTGAGCTTTTAGCCGGCGAGAGGCGCTGGAGGGCGTCAAAACTGGCAGGGCTTCGGATAATACCGGCGATAATAAAAGACACCTTTGACTCAGACGCCCTTGAGGTTTCATTAATAGAAAACCTTCAAAGGGATGATTTAAATCCCATGGAAGAATCCCGCGCGTATAAAAAGATGATGGATGATTTCGGCTTTGACTTGGAAAAGATTTCAAAGGCTGTCGGCAAGGCTGTCTCGTCGGTAAGCAACACGCTCAGGCTTCTTGCCCTGCCGCAGAAGGTGCAGGAGGCAATACTTTCAAGCGAGATTTCAGCAGGCCATGCCAAGGCGATTCTTTCCTTAAAAGACATAGCGGCCCAGGAAAGGCTGTGCAAAAAGATCATAGAAAACAATTTATCAGTAAGAGAGGCCGAGAGATTGGCGTCCGGAGCCAAAACAGTTGTTATCACAAGGCAACCGGCAAAAAAAGATATCCAGATAACCAGCCTTGAGGAGCAGCTGCAGCGCGCCCTTGGCACAAAGGTTAAGATACTGCCTTCAAAAAAAGGCGGCAAGATGGTGGCGCAGTATTTTTCAAATACGGATCTGGAACGCATAATAGATTTAATTACAAGGGGGGCAAGGAAGTGATACAGCCTACATTGGTTTTGATAAAGCCCGACGGGCTTAAAAAATCCCTGACCGGCAACATATTAACGCGGCTATCGGAGACAAAGCTTGAGATAGTTGCTGCCAAGATGGCAAAGGTGACCAAAGATCTGGCGGTAAAACATTATGAGCATCTTAAGGGCAAGCCATTTTTTGACGAACTCATAAGATATCTTATGGGTGAGCTGCATGACAGAAAAAAAGTCCTTGCAATGGTTTACTGGGGCGAGGACGCTATACAAAAAGTGCGCGAACTTGCCGGAGCGACAAACCCGGAAGAGGCAAATCCGGTGTCTATACGCGGGCAATACGGCAGGATTACCACAAAAGGCGTTTATGAGAATGCTATACACGCCTCAACAAATGATATAGAGGCTGAGCGCGAGATAAAGCTGTGGTTTGAGCCTGACGAGATAATATTGGATTTATATCCTTCCAAAAAAGCAACAATAACCAGCGTGGAAAAGAGAGTGTGGGCATAAAATGATACGCAGCATGACAGGATACGGCAAAACCGAGCACAAGTATTCACACGGTAATATAGTTGTGGAGATTAAAACGGTAAACCACAGGTTTTATGAATTATCCAGCAGGATGCCTTCGTCATTTTCCTTCCTGGAAGACAAGATGCGCAACCATATAAATACAAAAGTAAAACGCGGCAAGGTAAATCTGAATATAATAGTCGAGGGCGCAAACGGTTTTGAGAAAAACCTGCATGTAAATAAAAAGCTGGCAAAAAAATATTACAATGCTTTTAAAAAACTGCAGCGGGAGCTAAAGATAAAAGGCGATGTAACAATGGACCAATTAGTCCTGCTGCCTGATATTATAACATCGCGCGCAGCGGATTATGATTCAGAGCGCGTCTGGCCGCATATAAAAAGCGCGCTTGATAAGGCCCTGGACAAATTGACAAAAAGCAGGCAGCGCGAGGGCGCCATGCTGTGCAGGGACCTGAGGAAACGTATTAAAAAGGCCGAGACGGTGACAAATTTAATTAAGCGCCAGGCGCCTTTGGTTGTAAAAAGCTATCAGCAGCGGCTCAGAGAGAAGATTAAAAACATAAGTTCTTCGGTTAAGCTGGACCAGGGCCGCCTTGAGCAGGAGGTCGCCATATTTGCCAAGGCAAGCGATATAACAGAAGAGATAACGCGACTTAAAGCGCACCTGAGAAGTTTTAAAAATCTGCTTTCTTCGCCAAAAGAGGTGGGCAGGCAGCTTGATTTTATCGCGCAGGAACTGTTCAGGGAAACAAACACAATAAATTCAAAGGCGCAGGATATAAAGATTTCAAGAAACGCCATAAAGATAAAAGAACAGATAGAAAAGATACGCGAACAAGTGCAAAATATAGAGTAAACAGCGGCAACCATCTCAGGCTGGCTGTTTACAGGGACGTTCGGCGCGCTCCAGCGGCGCGCCTCGCTCTAAGAAAATTTTTACACTCCGCCACAAAATGTGGCGGAGACCAAGCTGTAAAAATTTTCTAAGCCCTGTTTCACAGCCAGCCCTCGTGGTTGCCCAAGCATATGTTAATTATGACTTATTTCGCCAGGGAGAGGTTGTGAAAAAAGGAAAGATTTTTGTAATATCAGCGGCATCAGGCAGCGGCAAAACCACGCTTGTCAGGGGGCTGCTTAAAGAATGTAAAAATCTGGTTGTATCAAAGTCCTATACAACCAGGGCCTTGCGCGCAAATGAAAAAAACAGGCGCGATTATATATTTGTTTCCGGCAAGGTTTTTGCCGCCGCGCGCAAAAAAAAGGCATTTTTGGAATGGGCAAAGGTTTTTGGCAATTATTATGGCACGCCGGCTGACTTCGTCGAGAAAAAACTGAAAACCGGCAAAAGCGTTGTGCTGGTTATAGATGTCCAGGGCGCGGCAAAAGTGAAAAAGGCCGCGCCCGGGGCGGTCTTGATTTTTATTATGCCGCCATCGCTTAGAGAGCTTGAGAACCGCCTAAGGAAAAGAAAAAGCGACCGCTCGGCGCAGATAAAATTAAGGCTTAAAACCGCGCGCGCAGAAATAGCGCAGGCAAAAAGATATGATTATATAGTGATTAATGATAATTTAAGCAGGGCGCAAAGGCAGCTGAAAGAGATAGTGGATTCAGAATGCGGCACGGAGGGATAATGCAGAACATGACGGAGCTTGAAAGAGACGCGTTAATCAAAAATTCCGGCGATAGCGTGTATAAGCTGGTGATATTGGCTTTCATAAGAGCGCTGGAACTTAATTCAGGCATGCCAAAGCTTATAGTTGAAAGCCCTGGCAAGGTGGGCAGCATAGCCCTTGAAGAAATAAAACAGGGCAAGGTAAGAATAAAATGAAAAAGCATATTGTCGTCGGAATTACGGGATCGATAGCGGCGTATAAGGCGTGCGACATAATAAGAGGCCTAAGAGGCGCAGGCTGCGATACAACCGTAATCATGACAAAAGAGTCGCAGGAGTTCGTTACGCCTCTTTTGATGTCGCAGATTTCAGGCAATCAGGCGTATACAGATATGTTTACGCCGCCAAAAAGCTGGGACGTGGAACATGTATCCCTGGCGCAGTCAGCAAAACTCATTCTTATAGCCCCGGCCACGGCGAATATCATAGCGAAATTGGCAGCCGGTATATGCGACGACCTTTTGACATGCGCTGTCATAGCGTCAAAAGCAAAGGTTTTAATAGCCCCTGCCATGAACAGCGTTATGTATGAGCATCCGGCCACAGTTGAAAACATAAAAAAACTGAAAAGCTTCGGGTATAAATTTATCGGCCCTGTAAAAGGAAGGCTTGCCTGCGGCGATGAAGGCATGGGCCACATAGCCGGAGTTGACGAAATAATAAAAGAAGCAAAGAAGTTATTAAATGAAGCAGCTTAAGATTTTAATAACAGCCGGCCCGACAGTTGAGCCGATAGACCCAGTGCGTTTTATTTCAAATTATTCCACCGGCGCAATGGGTTTTTCAATTGCAAAGGCGGCAAAAAGCCGCGGGCATAAAGTTATTTTAATAGGCGCGCCCGGCGCGCTCTCAGCGCAAGAGATGTATAAACAGGTAATCAAGAATTTCAGGCGCTGTGATGTTGTTGTTATGGCGGCGGCTGTTGCTGATTACAGGCCAAAGGCTGTAGAGAAACAGAAGATTAAAAAATCAAAACAGCAAATCACCTTAAAGCTTGTAAAAAATCCTGACATCCTGCAGGCGCTTGGAAAGATAAAAAAAGATAAAATACTCGTCGGGTTCGCGCTTGAGACAAAGGGCCTTTATAAAAACGCGTTTTCGAAATTAAAAAAGAAAAACCTGGATTTTATTGTCGCAAACCGGCTCACAAAAAGACGGAATGTTTTTGGCAGCAACAAAACCAGCGTTTTAATGCTTGACAAAACAGGCAACAAAGAATATCTTAGCAATGTTACCAAAGATAAAGTTGCCCGAAGAATTATTGAAAAGATAGAAGAGATAAAAAAATCGGCGGCTTAGCCAAGTGGTAAGGCAGCGGTCTGCAAAACCGCTATTCTCCGGTTCAAATCCGGAAGCCGCCTCCAAAATTTTTGCTTTGCAAAAATTTTGATCCTGCTTCGCCAGCTATTTCCAAGCGGCGAAACAGGACCTTTCTTAGCGTGTCATTCCGCAGCATTTACTATTATTCCCCTTGACTTTTAATCCCCCTCAGTAGTAAACTACCCCTATGGTTGAGATGACCCTGAATAAAATAAGAATAGACGAAAAAAGCGAAGGCCAGATGATAGTGCTTAAGGAAAAAACAGGCACAAGGCAATTGCCTATCATTATAGGCATATCAGAAGTTGCTGCAATAAAAAGAAATATCTCAGGCATTGAGCCGCCCAGGCCGATGACGCATGATTTATTGGCGAATATTGTTTCAGGCGTTGGCGCGCGGCTTGAAAAGGTTGTTATAGATAAGATAGAGGCAAATACTTTTTACGCCAAGCTTGTTTTGAAAGTAAAAAGTGATTCTGGCAGGGATAAAAAAACACTTATAGATGCCAGGCCAAGCGATTCGATTGCCCTGGCAATACGTCTTGAGGCGCCGATATTTGTCGAGGAAAATGTTTTTGAGGAATTAAAAAAATACGAGCAGGTAATTTAAAAAGAAAGGGATTGCTATGAACAGAAAAGGTTTTACGCTTATAGAATTGGCGGTAGTGGTAATAATAATAGCTATATTGGCGACTATGGCAACGGTGTTTTTTAAGGGCGATTATAGTGCTCAGAAGAAATGCGCGCAGAACCTCAGGATTATATCTGATGCTATTGAGCAGTATGTTGACGCGAATAACGGCCAGTATCCGCCTGACGGCACAATTAATCCGGCAAATAATTTA